>Ga0080004_1142435_pt1 | contig 74289 bp, 76 predicted proteins | sample WasSprMetagenome_FD_69207 | JGI IMG/M metagenome (GOLD analysis project Ga0080004, IMG submission 69207) | Sulfidic aquatic microbial communities from Washburn Spring, Yellowstone National Park, USA - WS (SPADES assembly) (version 2) | ecosystem: Environmental > Aquatic > Thermal springs > Hot...
CCAGGGAAGAACATAATGCATATTTTCCCTTTTTGCAAGAGGTAGAAATGATTCTTCGACCTCCCATCAGTTCTAACTCTCCAGCCGATCTTCTATTTGACATCTACTATTGCATCTCCTTCCCTGAATTTTTTAGTTAGTTAAAACGATTACCTAAAGAGTGTCAAGAAAAAATTCTCCTAAGATTACGAGAAGTACAACATTCTTTAGGCTCATTTTGCAGACAAATTGTGAAAGTACTGTTTCATAAATTTCGCCACCTCCTCCGGAGCTTCAACAACAAGACCCTCAAGAAGCAGAGAATTTGCAAACCATGTATCGCTCACGGGAAAGAGCTGAACACTCGTACGGGAAACGACCTTAAGCCCGCAAGTAATGTATGGTAATTTGGCTCCAAGAGGACCTGAATATATGGCAAAATTGAACGCGGACAATTCTTTCTGAGCATAGGCTTTGAGCACCAAAGAGATGCCGGTGGCGATATTTTTCCAATCCTCCTCTTTGAAATCCAAGAAGCTCGTTTTCTTTCTAACGATGCCGTCTACCTGGTCTTCCCTAATAGGCGCAAAGGGAGAGAGAAAAACAACGGCCCCAAGTTCAGATATGAACCTCTCGTCTATCCTTTTTTCCGCTTCAATCAACGCCTCGAAATAATTAACCCCTTTCTCTTCGAAGAAAGCCCTTGCTCTTTCCTGGTAAAGGGCGATCAGGGTGTAAGGGAACTTAGAGAGTGTCACTTGAATATGGGGATGTACTATGCTTGAACCAGCAGGATACAGATAGTTTGCCCCTATTTGGGCATATTCGACTCTGTATTTCTCGTAGACCCTCCTTATGAATTCGTCTGAAACTATCAAAGCATCGAATAGCAAGTTCTCAGAGAATTCATCGAGTCGCAGGTAATGTTTCTGACTCAATACTACTATCGCAGAATGTGCCTTATGCGGAAAAAGGTTCGGGATTAAGATGGCCTCATTTCTTCTAAGACGTTTTTCGGGGATGAAGTCTTCTGAAAAGACGGGGGTTTTTTCTTCGACCATATGAGGACAGAATACGCACCTGTCTTTAGTTTCGAAAAGTAATCTCTCTATTTGTTGATAGTCTGTCTTGTACATGAAAGACCAGAACCTTCTTCCCCTCCTCACAAAGGAGATAAAACCCGTTAAAGGATCTACCCGCGCCTCCACCTTATGAACTTCTTTCTCGTAATTTTTGAGAGGATTGAGTACTACTGACTCCTCCTCATACTTCTTAAACTCGATCATAGTGGAGACCCCCTTTATCTTTATCATTGAAGATTAAACCTTTCAAGAGGGAAAAGTTCATTCTCTCAAGATTTGCCTTTTGAGGAAATAATAGACAGGGGAAGCTGAAAGTGTGAGGAAGGCCATAAGGGTATAAAGGCCGGGATAGCCGAGAAAGGGAACAAGCATTCCAGCGATATAAGGACCGAAGCCAGCACCGACATCTAAAAAAATGAAGTAGGTTGAAGTCGCAAGCCCGATCCTTTCGTCAGGAACCGATTTAACAGCCTCAGCCTGGCCGAGAGATAGAAGATTCCCGTAACCTAAGCCCAGAAGAGCCGCGGATAAAAGTAGGAAAAAGGGGCTTATAGTATTTCCGAGCAAAAGCATACCCGATGAAAAGATGAGAAGACAAGGATGGATGACCCTGCCCGCACCTACTCTGTCAAGGAGACGGCCCGAGATAGGCCTTGTAAGTATAACAAAGAGGGCGTAGATGAGAAAGAAATATCCTGTAATCTCCTCGAGCCTGAGGCTTACTCCGTACATTGAGACGAAAGTTAAGACGGAGGAGTAAGAAAGGCCAGCTATCAGTATGACTAAGGAAACGGGTACCGTATTCGATTCAATATATCTTTTCAAGGGGGTTTCAAGGACTTCTCTTTTTTCCTCTTCATCTGATATCTTTAATGACAGGAAAAGGGAAAAAAGAGAGACAATTGTTGCGGAAAGAAATATCATTTCAAAGTTTCTTTCCTTTAAAAACATCATCCCAACGAAAGGTCCTAAAGCGGCTGATACTATCTGGCCCATACTGTAATATGCTATACCTTCCCCCCGTCTTCGAGGCGGAAGAGTTTTCGCCACTATTGTTCCGCAAGCATTGTGAGCTATGCCGAATGAGAGTCCGTGGAAGAATCTAACGAGTATAAGATAGAACGGCTCCTTAGCGGGAACATAAAGGGTAGAGAAGATAAAGTACAAGATGCCGCCGAAAATGAGAATCTTTTTCGCGGAGGTCCTTAGGGTCCTCCTTCCCGCGAAGAGCCTTCCGAAAAGGATTCCTATGACAAATATGCCTGATGCAAGCCCCGATATTGCCGTCGAGGTTTTAAGTACATAGCTTGTGTAAGGCGCAATAGTGGCAATTAATATGTAGAAGACAAAATAAAGGAGGAAATTCACACCCACACCCAGGTAGAAGTCTCTCGTCACCAAAGGAAATCATAGCACACAAAGGCTCAATCTGCGAAGGGATTTGACGGCTCTCTCGATTTTTATTGTTCTTTCATGAGGTTCTCAGGTTCTACGTGTACCACAACATCTCTTATGTTGGGCATCTCCTTTTTAACGAGATCCTCGATCCTGTGAGCGATATCATGGGCTTCCTCAAGAGAGAGGTTCCCATCTACTTCAGCATGGAGGTCAAGGAAAACTGATTCCTTCGTACCTCTTGTCCTTATGTGATGACATCCGGTCACCCCTTTTACGCTCATTACCAGTTTTTTTATCTCTTTCATGTCCAGCTGTACTGTATCGACGAGTATGTCCACCGAAAGTCTAACTATCCTGAATCCAACAATCGCAACAAGAAAACCGACTATAAGTCCTGCTATGGAATCAGCTCTTTGAAACCCAATTTTAGAAAGTAAAAGGCTCAGCATAGTGCCAATAGTCACAAAAATGTCTGAGGCTGTATGACCCGCATCAGCTATTAAGTATTCACTGTTTAGCATTTTTCCCTTGGAAAGCTCGTATCGATTGACAAAGATATTTATGAGAAGTGTAAACACGAGTATGAGAAAAGTAGGACCTTTCACTTCGGGGATCCTGTTTTCGAGAAGAGCCCGCAAAGACTCGCTCAGTATCTCAAAGCAGGTAAGAAAGACAAACAATCCAACTCCAAGTGTAAATAGAGTTTCGAACTTCCTGTGTCCATAAGGATGCTTCTCGTCTGGCGGGGATGATGATAAAGTGATCCCCACATATCCTGCCAAATTGGATAAACCGTCGAGAAGCGAATGAAACCCATCGGAGAGGACTGCAACGGAAGAGATCGAATAACCGAGTACTATCTTGGCAGCAGAGACAAAGGCGTTTAGAAGGAATGTTATAATGAGAACCCTTTTTATCTCTTCCGTCCTCCCCATCAATTATTCACCCCGAAACATATAACAGATTTCGCTTTTTTTGGCCAACCTCAAACCCTTAAGCAGAAGGGAAAGGGGTAAATCGTTTTATCATGCGAATAGAGTATATGAGCTGAAGATTCCTTTGGTCAAGTCTTCTGGCCAAATGCCTTCTTTTTTTCCGTTGATCACGGTCTATTTAACTGAAAAGCGATTTGAGGTATAATCTTAGGCCTTTGTTGCAAAAAATATCTGGGAGGGAGTTTTGAGAAGTATTGAGGAAATAAACGAGAAGATAAAAAAAGGGAAGGTGGTTGTCATTACTGCTGAGGAGATGGTTGAATTTGCAAAGGAAAAGGGGGTAAAAAAAGCGGCCCAGATAGTCGATGTGGTTACCACAGGGACCTTTGGTCCTATGTGCAGCACAGGCATGTTTTTGAATCTCGGCCATTCAAAGCCAAGAATAAAAATCGGAGGTGGTAGGTGCCTGCTAAATGATGTGCCCGCGTATGCGGGCCTTGCGGCAGTAGATATTTACATAGGTGCTTCTGCCCTTCCTGAGGAGGATCCCAGAAACTCTGTTTATCCCGGATCCTTCAGGTACGGAGGGGGACACGTAATAGAGGATTTTGTTTCGGGGAAAGACATAAAGCTCGTAGCTTATGGCTATGGAACAGATTGCTATCCGAGGAGAAAGATAGAAACTTACATAAACAAAGGAAACGTTAATGAGGCCTATCTCTACAATCCGAGGAACTGTTACCAGAATTACAATGTAGCTGTGAATCTTTCGAATCGTATAATTTACACGTATATGGGTGTATTAAAACCAAATTTGCAGAATGCGAACTACTGTAGTGCGGGACAGCTTTCCCCCCTTCTTAAAGATCCTTACCTTAGGACGGTCGGCATAGGTACACGCATATTTCTCGGCGGAGGAACTGGATTTGTGGTATGGCATGGTACACAACATAATCCCAACGCAAAAAGGCACGAAAATGGGATACCAAAGGGTCCCGCAAGTACGATCGCAGTTATAGGAGACGCAAAGGGTATGAACCCCAGGTATTTGAGGGGGGCAAGTTTTATTGGATACGGGGTGACCATATTCGTTGGTATAGGGATTCCCATTCCTGTTCTTGATGAGGAACTCGCCTATCATCTCTCAAGGGGAGACGACGAGATCTGGGCCCAAGTTGTTGATTACGGAACAGATTATCCTGAGAATAACCCGATTTCCATATGCGAGGTAACTTACTCCCAGCTGAAGTCCGGCACCATAAAGGTGAACGGGAAAGAGGTTCCCACTTATCCAATATCGAGTTACTCGATGGCCAAAGAAATAGCTGAGACCCTAAAAAAGTGGATTGAATCGGGAAAATTCTACTTGACTAAGCCCGTGCAGGAACTCCCGAAAGCGGGATCTGATATAAAAATCCATGTCCTAAAAGAGCAGAACGTGTCACCGGAAGGGGTGTACTATGAGATTATTTGAAGAGTTTTACATCTATCCATGGCTCTCGATGACGGAGAACAATTGTAATACTGTGTTCATAAATGGGAAGGTTCCTATCCTCATTGACCCTGGACATAGGCATCTTTTCAACCATGTGATCGAGGGGATGGCTAATGATGGGAAAGTTGTAGACAGTGTGAAATTGGTGATTCTCACCCATGGGCATCCGGACCACACGGAGGCCTGCGACCTTTTTGGAGATGAGGTTATAAAGGCCATATCTCGCAAAGAACACGAATACTTAATCGGAGAAGGGAAGGAGTTGTTTTTGGCCTCCGGATCTCAGGCTCCGAGGGAAAATTGGAAGATTTTTCTGAAGGAGGGAAGGCTAAAAATAGGTGATAAGAGCTTCAGAGTGATTGAGACCCCAGGTCATTCCCCCGGTTCTATTTGCCTTTACTGGGAGGAAAAACGTGTTCTCATAGCAGGAGACACAGTTTTTTACATGGGTGTGGGAAGATACGACCTTCCAGGTGGTGACGGAGAACTTCTGAAGCAAAGTATTTTAAAACTTTCAAAACTGGATGTTGAATACCTGGTACCAGGCCATGGAGAGATACTCGCAGGTTCAAAGGTAATAAAAAGGAACTTCAAGCTGATACTTGAGGAATTCTTCTGAATGATTATAATTTTACTCAAGGAGGGTTGGGTTATGAACCATTTTAAGACTTTCTTACTCATGACCGCGCTCACCATACTATTTGTCTTTGTGGGAAGTCTTATTGGTGGTAAGAATGGGGCGTACGTTGCCTTTGGAATAGCATTGATCATGAATCTTGTGAGCTATTGGTTCTCCGACAAAATAGTACTCGCCATGTACGGGGCCAAGGAGGTTACAGAAAGGGAAGCACCGGAGCTTTACCGAATAGTGATGAATCTATCCCAGAAGGCAAATATCCCGGTTCCAAGAGTTTACATAATTGAAAACGATAGCCCAAACGCTTTTGCAACAGGAAGAAGTCCGAAGAACGGGGTCGTTGCAGTAACAACGGGTATACTAAGGCTACTTAGGTATGACGAGCTCGAGGGGGTTTTGGCTCACGAGATATCTCACATAAAACACAGAGATATACTTGTTCAGACAATAGCTGCTACGCTTGCGGGAGCAATAACGATGCTCGCCAACTTCGCCAGATTTGCCGCTTTCTTCGGAGGAAGAACCTCAGATGATGAGGAAAGTGAAGGTGGAAACATTTTCGCCATTGCCATCTTCTCAATGATAGCTGCATTCGCTGCGATGCTCATTCAACTTGCGATATCGAGATCCCGAGAGTATCTCGCTGACGAGGGAGGAGCACGTCTCTGCGGAAACCCTCTTTTTCTCGCCTCTGCTCTTAGAAAGCTCGCAATGGGTGTAGCGAGAGTGCCGATGGTCGACGCAAACCCCTCCACTGCTCCAATGTTTATCGTAAATCCGTTAAGTGGAGAGGGGATTTTGGCGCTTTTTAGTACCCATCCCCCAATTGAGGAAAGGATAAGAAGACTGGAGGCTATGGCCTATCTCCGATAGTCTCAGTTTTATCCCAAGAGACCCCATAATCGATCTTATCATAAAGATAGAATCGGGTCGCTTCCTTGACGAGGAGATAAACTTCTATTTTTTGCGCTCCAGGGTAGAAGAGGCAAAAAGACCGATAATATACGAGATCGTGGCTGGGGTGATTAGGTGGAAATTATACCTCGATTGGTTGCTTTCTTATCATGTGCGGAAAAAAGTTAAAAAAAGGATAGAAATCCTTCTTAAAATCACTCTCTATCAAATTGAGTTCATGAGAAAATCGCCTTACCATGTTGTGGACGAAGCTGTTTCATTTGCAAAGGAAAGGTGGGGTAGGGAAGTAGGAGGTTTTGTTAACGGGGTTTTAAGAAATCACATAAGGGTGAGGGAAAGGCTCGTCCCTCCCAATTTATCGATAAAATACTCCTTTCCAGAATGGCTTGTGAGGAGGTGGGAAAGGAGGTTCGGAGATGAGACTGAGTCTCTTCTTTCCCACTTAAACAGTTCTCCAGTTTTCGGAATAAGGGTTAATCAAGATAAAATAACTGTAGAAGAGGTGGTAAACTACCTAAAAGGCAAGGGGATATGCGTGGAAAAAGGGAGATACCTCGACTATGCCCTAAATGCGAAAAAGATCATGCCCATTCTCAAAGACGAACTTTTTAAGAAAGGATTAGTGCGCATCCAAGATGAGGCATCGCAGCTTGTTGTAGAAGCTCTCAGATTAGATGGGAATGGGAAGCTTGTTCTTGATGCATGTTGCGGTTATGGGACGAAAACGATCCATATCTTAGAAAGATACGGATCCGATACAAGAGTCATTGCCATTGACCATGCTAAAGAAAAAGTGAAAAAGGTTTCTCCCTTAGCCCGTAGGATAGCTGGAGATTTACTGAATGTGCCGCTGAAAAGTGGAATCTTTGATCTTGTTCTTCTTGATGCACCTTGTTCTTCCCTCGGAATAATTCGCAAGCATCCAGAGATAAAGTGGAGGATCTCCGAAGAGGATATATTTAGGTTTTCTGAACTCCAGTACTCCCTTCTTAAGGCGATTTGGGAGGTTCTGAGACCGGGCGGAAGCGTGATATACAGCGTATGTTCTTTTGAGCCGGAGGAGACTTTCGATATTATAGAAAAAATGAAAATGGGAAGGAAAGTACAAATTGAGGAGGTACCCTTTTCTGAAAAAGACGGTATCTTCATTTCCATACCCCACAGGACGAAAATGGATGGTTTCTTTATAGCACGACTAAGGAAAATATGATACCAAGAATTGCGGCTTACCTTGCGGTTTCATTTTTTATGTTCTTTTTTTCCTTTTTCTCGACTCTTAGTTTCCTTCTCAAAACCCAAAGATTAGTCGCTTGTCCAGATGTTAGGAGACTTAGCGTGGAGCAGGCGGAAGTTGTTCTTAAGAGATCAGGATTGGAACTTCAAATTTCTCGATATGAAAAGAGAAAGGATGTTGCCAAGGGGCTTATCATTCAGCAGAGGCCCGAACCGAATGTGCCTTTAAAGCTTGGAAGGAAGGTCTACGTCACTGTTTCCTCAGGTCCAGAACTAATTATCGTTCCTGATCTTAAGGGCCTTAAGCTCGATGTAGCAGAAGGTGTACTTTCGGAGAGGAAGCTGAAAATTAGTAAAAAGATCTTTGTTCCAAGCGAAAATGAAGGTAAAATCTTAGCACATGAGCCGGAAGAGAATAGGGAAGTTTTGGAGGGGGAAGGGATAACTCTCTTTGTTGGTAAAAGACCTAAAACCTTTTTTGTGATGCCAGATGTCAGTAACTGGGAGTTGAAAGATCTTCTCGATGAGCTTGACTTAAAAGGGGTACCATATAGAGTAACATATGTGAGGTCAGAGACTCAGAGAAGTTCAAGCAAAGTCTCTGTTGGAAAAAGGCCTGGTACTATTTTCAGGTCCGAGGAGGAACTTGAAGTAACTGTTCTTTTAGGAGGCTGATCATGTCTCGGGTACTTATAGCGCCATCGATCCTTTCCTGTGATTTTCGCAACCTTGAGAAAGAAATAAGGGAAGTGGATGAGGGAGGCTGCGATCTAATCCACATAGATGTCATGGATGGGCATTTTGTTCCTAACTTGACAGTGGGTCCAATGATAGTGGAGGCGATAAGGAGTATAACGGGAAAGCCTCTTGATTGTCATCTCATGGTAGAAAAGCCACACCTTTTCATAAGGGAGTTTGTGAAGGCCGGAGCCGATATATTAACCGTCCATGTTGAGTCAGACTTTCATATTCTCAGAACCATAGAGGTTATTAAAGGGGAAGGAAAAAAGGCGGGGATTACTCTAAATCCAGGCACAAGCATATCCGTTTTAGAGGAGATCCTCCCATACGTTGATCTTGTCCTTGTCATGACTGTGAATCCTGGTTTTGGAGGCCAGACTTTTATCCCCTCAATGTACAGGAAAGTAAGAAGGGCTAAGGAGCTGATCCGTAAAGCTGAAAGGGATATACTTCTTGAAGTTGATGGAGGGGTGAAAGCATCTAACGCGAAGGCCCTTGTAGACTCAGGAGCCGACATTTTGGTTATGGGAAGCGAGATCTTCGGAAGTGAAAATTACAAGGAAAAAATAAGAGAGATAAGGTACCGTGTGGATAAGTGAGAGAGAAAAAAGGAAGAGGGCTATCAAAAAAGAGCTCGAACTTCTCAAGGAAGAAATCTTAAGAAAAGAAACCGAATCCCTCTTAAGAAGATCTAACCTTCTATCCGAGAGGAAGAATGGCTTAACTTTTGAAGTACCCTTTTTTGACGAGAGAGTAATCATTGAGATCCCCTCTTTCACTTTCAGAAAGACCTCTGGCGGGAAGGTAGATCTGGTGGCGAAGATCATTCTTCTCAGATACTTGAAGGAGGCTATCTCATTTTCCAAAGAAAAAGATGAACCTTTTGTGAATCTTAAAGAACTGGGCATTCTCCCCGAGAGGGCCACAGCATCTGTGGAAAAGGCCTTTAGCTATGATTCGAAAGGGTTCTTAAGGTGTGGGGAGACCATAGGCGGAGAAAAGGCCCATTCTCAAAGTTGCGGTCTTTTTTTTCCTGTTCTTCCTCACGTTAGATTCCTACTTACCTTCTCAGAAGCTGAAGAAGAAAAAAAGGCAAATTTAGAAGTCTTTGTTCCAAAAAGTTTTCTCCAAATCTTTCCTCCGGCGGAGACAATCTACCTTGTTCAGGTTCTTCTGAGAAAGATCATAAAAGAGGGGAAAAAATATTACTCCTTGTGAGAGTGACTTATGGAGTGGAACCTTATGTGCAAGATGTCCCCATCCTTTACCACGTAGTCTTTTCCCTCCACGTGTACGAAACCCTTTTCTCTTGCCTCTTTTTCTGAACCCAACCTGACAAAATCTTCATACGAAAGAACCTCGGCTTTAATGAAGCCTTGCCCCATATCGGAATGGATTTTTCCCGCTGCTTCAACGCACTTAGTCCCCTTTCTTACGGTCCAAGCCCTCACCTCTTTACCCACAATGGTATAGAAGGTTATTAGGCCGAGGATCTCGTACGCGGTTTTTACTATTTTTTCCACGCCAAGTTCCTTAAGGCCGTACATCTCCACATAGGATTCTTTTTCTCCCGGGGGAATATGGGAGAGTTCTTCTTCGAGCTTTCCACAGATGTAGACTACAGAGGTCCCCCTTTTTTTTGCGTACTCCTCTAAGTCACCAATTGGTACATCAAATAATGAGTCTTCGTCAATATTAGCAACATAAAAAAAAGGCTTTGAGCTAAGGAGATTGAAAGATCTGAGCATGGTCCTTTCCTCCTCACCAAATTCCCAGATGTTTATGAAATTGTTCGATTCGAGTGCATTTTTAACCTTTAACAAGACTTCAAATTCTCCTCTTACCCTCTCACCAGAGATCTTTATTAACCGTTCGAGCTTTTTTATCCTTTCCTCAACTATCTCGAGATCGGAGATCAGTAGCTCAGTCTCCACAATCTCTACATCTCTCCTTGGATTCAAATTTCCATAAACATGGGTCACATCTCCCCTTCTAAAACATCTGACCACATGTGCTATAGCGTCTACTCCTCTTATGTGGCCTAAGAATTTGTTGCCCAGACCTTCCCCTTTATGAGCGTCCTTTATGAGACCTGCAACATCGTAAAATTCAATTGTAGTTGGGGTCACTTTTTCTGGCCGCAAAATGGAAGCTAAGATCTCGAGTCTTTTGTCCGGAACATAGACCGTTCCAATGTTTGGTTCTATTGTGCAGAAGGGATAGGGTAGGCATGCTGCGGAAAGACCTGTAAGTGCATTAAAGATCGTCGATTTCCCTGAATTAGGTAGGCCTATTATCCCGCAGGAAAGACCCATGTTCCTACCTCGTCCACTTTCTGTTGTAGAGACTCATCGCCTTTTCTTTTCCTTCTCTAATCAAGGTGTCGAGGGCATCTACCGCGCGATCTACAACCTCGTTTAGTCTCTTTCCCTCTTCCTCTGTGAAGGGAGAAAGAACGTATTCTTCTAAAGATTCATCTTTTGGTCTCCCTATGCCTACTTTCAACCTGATAAATTCATTTGTTCCTAAACTTTCAATAACTGACCTTACACCTTTGTGCCCCCCGTCTCCGCCATCCCACTTTATTTTTATGTTTCCGAACTCGAGATCCATATCATCGTGAACAATTATAAGTTTTTCCGGGCTGATCTCAAACTCTCTGAGGAGCAACAAAACGTGTTTTCCTGAAATGTTCATGAAGGTCCATGTCTTTGCGATCACCACATTTTCTGACACCCCGACAGGGCATCCGTGTATCCTTTTACTGAGGGGAATATTTAATCTTTGTGAGAGTTTTTCTATAACAAGGTAACCAGTGTTATGTCTCGTCTTCCTGTACTGATAACCTTTGTTTCCAAGGCCACATACAAGGTACACTTAAGAGTACTATTCCTCTTCCTTCTTTTCTTTCTCAATTCTTTCAGGCTCAAGAGCTTCCACAGAAGGGGCTTCCTCCTCTACTGTTGGGGGAACGATAGTGACGACTGCAACATCGAGGTTGCCCAGAATCTTAACGCCAGGAATTTTTATCTCATTGAGATGAATTGAATCTCCTATGTCAAGGTTTGAGATATCAACATCTATTTTTTCCGGGATCCGGTTTGGTAGACATTGGATAAGAACAGTGTGCAAGTGTTGCTCAACGATCCCACCTTTCCTTGTTCCCTCGGACTCCCCAACTATATGGATGCCCACTTCGACCTCAATCGGTCTCTCCATAGAGATTTGTAAAAAATCTATGTGTAATACCTTGTCTCCCAAGTAGTCGTACTGCACATCCTTAACCATAACAGGCTTCTCCTCGTAATCTCCGTTCTTTTTCAGCCTAAGGGTCGCTATGCTGGTCTTCTTTGAAACCTTTTGAAATTTATTCCATTCCCTCAGATCCACAAATATTGGGGTGGGAGTCACATCTTTTCCGTATATGATGGCTGGGATCTTGTTGTTCGTCCTGAGTTTCCTTGCTCCCGATTTTCCCTTCTTAGTTCGGAGTTCTGCGGTAATTACAAGATTTTCCATAATTCCCTCCCAGTATCACACAAAAAGTGAACTTACCGATTCATCATTGTGAATCCTTTTTATAGCCTCTCCCAGAAGAGGTGAAACATCGAGCACCTTAATCTTCTCAAAGCTTCTTGCCTCTTCAGAAAGGGGGATCGTATTTGTCACAACAAGTTCTTTCAGTTCAGACCCCCGTATTCTCTCGAGAGCTTGTCCGGAAAGGACGGGATGTGTGCACGAGGCAATCACAGAATATGCCCCATTTTTCATAATAGCCTCTGCGGCCTGAACTATAGTTCCTCCAGTATCGATTATATCGTCTATGAGTATGGCAACCCTATTCTTTACATCTCCAACTATATGCATAACCTTTGAAACGTTCTCCTTTTCCCTCCTCTTATCGATTATAGCGAGTGAGGCATTTAATCTTTTTGCCAGTTCCCTTGCCCTTTCAACCCCTCCTGCATCTGGTGCCACAACCACGACGTTATCCTTTATGTTTTTTAAGTATTCAAGCTGAACAGGGAGAGCGTAAAGGTGGTCGACAGGTATATCGAAAAAACCCTGAATCTGCCCAGCATGCAAATCCATTGTTAGCACCCTCGATGCACCGGCCACAGTGATCAGATTAGCAACAAGTCTTGCACTTATAGAAGTTCTCGGTACCACCTTTCTGTCCTGCCTTGCGTACCCATAATAGGGGATCACAACCGTTATCCTCTGGGCTGATGCTCTTTTTAACGCATCGACCATTATCAGTAATTCCATGAGATTGTGATTCACAGGAGGGCAGGTGGGCTGGACAACAAATGTGTCCATTCCGCGGACACTTTCTTCTATTATCACCTGAACTTCTCCGTCGCTAAAAGTTCCAACCCGTGCCTTACCTATCTCCACGCCTAAATACTTACAGATTTTTATCGCAAGATCCCGATTGGCATTTCCTGAAAATACCTTAAGCCTGTTCATCATATTTTCCCCCACAAAAAACTGGGGCGGGAGGATTCGAACCTCCGAATGCGGGCTCCAAAGGCCCGTGTCTTACCGCTTGACGACGCCCCAAATAACTATTTTTCTCTTCTCTTTGAGATCTCTTTTTCGTACTCTTTTAAGATTCTACTCTCTATCTTTTGTCTTGTTTCCGCATTTAAAGGATGTACAGTGTCTCTGTACGTCCCGTCTTTCATCTTTTTACTTGGCATTGCAACGAAGACTTTATTTTCGCTCTGTATGACTTTCAGGTCTCTCACGATGAAGCAATTGTCAAAAACTATTGAAGCATAAGCCTTTACCCTCTTGTCGTTCACGGGTATTACCTTTACATCTGTTATTTCCATGAATGCCTCCCTATACTACGGGCAACAAAAACTCTTCCGTAAGAAAGAAGGTTTTTGGCAGCCCTTTCTGCTTTCTCTTTGCTTTCAAAGCAACCAAAGACAGAGGAACCACTACCACTCATTAATGCTCCCTTAGCGCCATGGAGTATTAGCATTTCCTTTAATCTTTTTATCTGAGGACATATACTCGCAGCAGTCTCTTCGAGATCATTTTCGAGGGCACTCACTATTTCATCTAACGAATTGAAATTACAACTCAATTTAATATCATTTTCCCTTTTTGTCAACACGATTTTGAGATGTCCGTAGACCTCTCTCGTCGAAATTTCAACTCCTGGATAGATGACCACATACCATATGGAAGGCAAGTTGATTGGTTCAATTTTTTCTCCTATGCCTCTTATTACGCAGGGATTTCCGTGCAGAAAAAGGGGTACGTCCGCCCCCAGGTTCTTTCCGATTTCCATAAGCTCCGAATCAGGAACCCTAAGAGCCCAAATTTCTGTAAGTGCCCTGATGACTGTCGCGGCATCGCTACTTGCTCCACCCAATCCTGCACCTAAAGGAATTCTTTTTTTTACCTCGACGGTCACCCCTTTCTTTATTCCGTATTTGTCTTTTAGAAGCTTTACGGCCCTGTAAATTATATTCTCCTTTCCTTCGGGCATCTTCCCACTTATTCTTTTTACAATTATTTCGTTCTCATCTGTAAAGGTTATACGGATTAGATCGAATATGGATATTATATCCACGAGACTCATTATCTCGTGGTAGCCATCGTCCCTTTTCCAAAGAACTTTAAGAAAAAGATTTACCTTTGCGGGAGCAAGAAATGTCCTACCCAAAACCTATAAAACCCTCTCTATGAGAAAATGGTCGACGGAAAAATCTGGCTTAGAGACGATGTTGATTTTCTTTCCATACTTTGTTTCAAGAAATTCTATGGCATCCTTTTCCTCTTCGTAAATGAGATTCGCAATATCCGGAGACATAAAAACGTTTAGCGCCTTTACCGGCTCCTTTGTGCAAGAGTATTTCAACTCCCGGAGAACTCTGTACAAGACCGAGTAACGTGAAGTTGTGTATCCCGATCCATCGCAATTAGGGCAGGGTTCAAGAAGGAGACTAAGGATGTTATTTCCCGTTCTTTTCCTCGTCATTTGGACCACACCTATTTCGCTTATTGGATAAACGATAGTCTTTATTCTGTCTCTTTTTACAGCTTCACAAAGCGTATTGAAGACGAGATCCCTCGATTCCTTTCTTTCCATGTCTATAAAATCAACCACTATTATCCCTCCTATGTTCCTTAGCCGAATCTGGTATGCTATTTCCTTGGCAGCCTCAAGGTTCGTCCTTAGTATCGTATCTTCCAGGTCCTTTTTTCCCAGATATTTCCCGGTGTTCACGTCTATTACCGTTAGAGCCTCAGTGTAGTCGAAAACGATGTATCCCCCAGATTTTAGGTAAACTTTTTTCTGGGTAATCTTCTCTATTTCCAGTTCGACCCCGAATGCCTCGAAAATAGGTTCTATCCCGTCGTAAAGGACAACATCGCACCTAAGATCGGGCAGGTAGGCATTCATAAAATCCTTAATAGAGGCGAAGAGTTGAGGATCATCAATCACAACCCTGCTCAGATTATGAGCATAAAGATCACGTATAACCCTGTATATAAGCCCCATGTCCTCATGAAGGATCTTTGGGGCGTGCACGCGATCAGCTTTTTCCACGATGTTTTGCCAGATTCTCATCAGGAAGTTTAAATCTTCCTCCAAGTCCTCCTTGTCTTTCCCTTCCGATGCTGTTCTCGCGATCAGGCCAAAATTCCGAGGACAGATATCTTTGAGTATTTGATAGAGCCGCTTTCTTTCGTTTTCGTTCAGTATCCTTCTGGATACGCCAAGGTGATTAGTTGCGGGCATTAAAACGAGGAGCCTCCCAGGTAGCGTAATCTTTGATGTGACTCTCGTCCCCTTACTCCCTATTGGCCCTCTCGAGACCTGGACTATGAGCTCCTGACCTTCTTCGAGCACCCCCTCTATCCTTTCCTTCTGATCAGCAAAGTAGGTTAACTCACCAAAATCATCGTACATACCTGGATCTATAACTACATCTTTGACGTACAAAAAAGAGGCCTTGCTCAAGCCTATATCGACAAAAGCCGCGTCCATTCCAGGGAGAATGCGGACCACCTTCCCCTTGTAGATATTCCCTGTAATACCTCTTTCATTTTTCCTCTCCATGAAGAACTCCACAGGAATGCCATTTTCAAGAAGGGCAATCCTTGTTTCACTGAAAGTGACGTTTATTATGAGTTCCGAGAACATGTGCCTTTTCTTCCCTTATTTTTATTATTCTCTCATATGTGTTGCTTTTTAAAAACTGCCTGATGTCACCCTCCTTAAGGAGGTAAAAAATTTTCCCCCCCTTCATCCTCAATAGCCGTAAATTTTCTGACGCTGAATTCTCCTTGGAAATAAGTATATATGCGGTGGGGAAAGACTTTTTTTTCTCGCCAATTTCGATTTCGAACACTTTTATCCCCTTCGGGAGGGCCTCATTCATGAGTTTTAGGAGAGTGTCCGTACTCGGTCCAGAACCGATAACCTCTGCAGTTAAGAACTCACAGGTACTCTCAAGACCGACAGGAATTGCTTGGGAAATAGAGATCTTTGGCAGAGGATGATATTTACCGTGGGTTTTTAGTATTAGGCCAGAAGATCTGATTGCCCGGATAAGCGCTCGCATTGTATCGAGATGGCCCATGTATCTTGCCCTGCCGAGCTTCCCAAATCTAAAAGTGATTTTTCTCGGAGAACTGTTATTCAGCGAAATCTCTCCTTCTTCTTCACCTACTGAGCCATCTTTCAAACGCCCAAAACACCTTTTTTTGCTTATTCCACAAAAGGAACATCCCTCGTAGCAAGCTACAGTTATTTCACCCACTTTAGATTTCTCATATTCGATCTTTAAATACTCTTTTTCAACACCAGAATCTATGAAATCCCAGGGAAGAACTTCCTCTAATTTCCTTTCTCCGAGAAAACTATTCATGTCTATTCCGGCCAAGCTGAACCACTCAATATATTTATTAAAATCGAAAAACTCTCTCCAGGCCTCGAATCTAACTTTGTGGTTCCAGAGGTGCAGAAAAAGACCTGAAAGTCTTTTGTCCCCCCTCGAGATAATGGCCTCTGCAAGGGACTGTTTTATGTCCCTGTAAGTTAAGTGCACATTCTTCCCTTTAAGGATAGCTTTCAATAGGTTGATTTTGCGGACTAAATTTTCTTCTGAATCCATCTTCAGATACTGTAATGGAGTGTGGGGTTTAGGTACGAAGGGGGATATGGAAAGGTTAATCTTTACTCCTTCCCTTAGTGGAACCTTCAAAAAGGACAAGATCTCATATAAATCCTCATCCTTTTCCCATGGGAAACCTATCATCAGATAAACTTTTATGTACCTCCATCCGTATTTTTTAAGTAGCGGGATCTGTCTCAAGAAAGAATCGAGGTCTATCTTTTTATTCAACATCTTCCTTATTCTCTCTGATGGCGCTTCAAGGGCAAATGTGAAACCTGTTCTTGCAATTTTCCCAATAAGTGAAATCTCTTCATCACTTAATGTACCGATTCTGAGAGATGGCAAAGAAACGGATACCCCAGGGTACTTTTTTGCAACGTATCTTATGATTCTCTGCAGTTCAGAATGGTCGCCTGAGCTCAAGGACAGTAATGAAAGCTCTTCGTACCCCGTTTCCTTAAGTGCCGAATCTATAAGTCTTTTTATAGTCTGGAAATCCCTTTCCCTGTAGGGCCTGTAGACATATCCTGCAAGACAGAATCTGCACCCATTGCCACAGCCTCTCGATACCTCTATGTTTAACCTATCATGGATACTCCCGACTACAGGCTGAGGGGGTTTTAGGGGGTGAAATGAGCTATTTAAATTTTCAACGTAAAACCTTTTAACCTTATCTTTTTTGAAGAGGGGTGAGTAGACACTTTCTATTTTAGAAAGCTCCCTGATAATCTCGGCTCTTTTAATCCCTTTAATCTCTATAAATCTTCTAATGATCTCCAAAAGGGGTATTTCTCCTTCTCCTATGACTATCAGGTCAAAAAAAGATTCATATGGAGCAGGGTTCAGCATAGAAGGCCCACCGGCTATAACAATTGGACCGTCTATTCGATCCTCTGCTTTTGGTCTTATCCTACCAAGTTCGAGCATATTTAGAACATTTGTCATATTAAGTTCATAAGTTAAAGAAAAACCAAGAAGATCCATCTTAAAAAGAGGGGTTTTCGACTCAAGGGTAAAAAGGGGTAATCCGGAATCTCTCAAATGCTTTTCCATATCGACCCAAGGAGAAAAGCATCTTTCGCACCATACACCTTCTACAGAGTTTGCGAGCTCATATAGAAGGAAGTACCCGTAGTAGGACATGCCAATCTCATATAGGTCCGGGTAACACAAGGCGAGCCTAACTTTCACTTTCTCCGGGTCTTTAAATACGGCGTTTCTTTCTATGCCTGCGTAACGGGCAGGCCTTGTTACGGAGGGAGGAATGCGAAATTCAGTAACCATAATCCCTCATGATCTTTATAAGGTCCCCCCTTACCATATCCTCTATCCTTTTTAAGGAATCCTCACTTTCTGCCTCGAACCTCAAGACTATGACCGGTTGAGTATTCGAGGGCCTTGCAAGCCCCCAGCCCTCTCTAAAGACAACCCTAACGCCATCTATATCTATGACTTCGTACTTTCCTCTATAGGTCTCTTTTAACTTCTCAATGACACTAAATTTTATTTCATCGGGACAGTCGAGTCTTATTTCAGGAGTTGCATACATCCTTGGTACGTCTGAAAGGAGTTGGGAAAGGGGTTTACCTTCTTTTTCCATTATTTCCAGAAGTCTCAAGGAAGAGTATATGGCATCGTCATACCCAAAGTACCTGTCAGCGAAAAACATATGTCCGCTCATCTCTCCTGCAAGGAGAGCACCTACCTCCTTCATCTTTTGCTTTATCAAAGAATGGCCCGCTTTCCACATTATCGCTTTTCCGCCATGCTTCTCTATGTCCTCAAAGAGATTCCTTGAGCACTTCACCTCTGATACAAAGTAGGCACCCTTTTTTTCCTTAAGGATATCCCGGGCAAATATGATCATGAGGTAATCGCCCCAGATAATGTTTCCTTTCTCATCTACTACGCCGATCCTGTCTGCGTCCCCATCGTAGCCAATCCCACAATCTGCCCCTTCTTTCACAACTGTCTCTTTCAGCTTCTCCATATAAGCTTCAATTGTAGGATCTGGGAAGTGGTTTGGAAACCTCCCGTCCATGTCGCAGAAAAGTTCGACAACCTCTTGTCCGAATTCTCTCATTATGGGACAGGCGACGTAGCCACCGGTGCCATTTCCTGCGTCCACTACTACTTTGAACTTCTTACTCAGCTTTATGTCCTTTCTCAGGAAGTTGTAGTAGTCTTCGATTATTCTCCCATATTTTTTTTCGATTCCGCTTCCTTTAACGAATCTTTTCTCCTCTATTATTCTTCCCACGTACTTGATCTGTTCACCGAATATGGTCGACTTTCCCAATGCTATCTTAAATCCGTTATACTCAGGAGGATTGTGGCTCCCCGTAACCATTATTCCTCCATCCACATCGAGCGTAAAAAGGGAGAAATAGAAGACCGGAGTGGGCACCACACCCAAATCTACGACCTCCAGTCCTCCATCTAACATTCCCTCCATCAGAAGGTTTCTGAAGTGCTCTGAGGAAAGCCTGCAATCCCTCCCAAGTGATGCTTTTTTCTTCATGTTCTCATGCATTAGAGTTGCGAAAGCTCTTCCAATTGACAGCACAACCTCATCTTCTAAATCTTTTTCTATATGGCCTCTTATGTCGTACTCCCTAAAAATAGCTTTGTTCATGATATCATCTTTAGTATCGGCCCTTTTTAAGACCGATGTTGGGGTATTTCTATCCGCCTAAATAGAGGATACCCATCCCCAACGGGCGGTATTTGGGTACCGTAGAAATTATAACATATTTCCTTTTTTGCCTTTTCTTAAAAAGACCCTAAGTGAAATTCCAAAAATGACCATTACGATGCTCAGAGCCTGGCCCCTTGTAAGAAAAGAAAAAAGAGAAGGAGAATCAGGCTCTCTGAAAATTTCACAGAATATCCGGAATGCTCCGTAAAAGATCATAAACAAGCTGAACACATCTCCGTTAAATTTTTTTCTATCTTTGTAGAACCAAAGGATGAGGAAAAGAAGAAGACCCTCAAAAAGTGCTTCGTAAAGTTGAGAAGGGTGCCTCGGCAAATTTCCTCCATTGGGAAAAACCATCGCCCAAGGAACATCCGTTACCTTTCCAAAAAGCTCCCCATTAATGAAATTCCCAATTCTTCCGAGCCCCAATCCAACCGGACACGAGGGGATAATGAGGTCGGCAACAAGAAAAAAAGAGACTTTACGCCTCTTTGTGAAAATGTATGCTACGAGCATCGTTCCGAGAAGTCCTCCATGAAAAGACATGCCACCGTGCCATATTTTGAAGATTTCTAAGGGCTCCCTCAAGTAAAAACCGAGGTTGTAAAAAATGACATATCCGATTCTCGCACCTATTATGAGACCGAGGATCAGATAGAAATAGAGATCGTCGACAATCTCCCTTCTCATCGAAACATACTTCCTTTTGATCTGATAGAGGGTTAGTAGGTAGGAGGATAAAAACCCAATTAGGTACATGAGGCCGTACCATCTGAGCGAGAATGGCCCTATCCGAAAGAGCTCAGGATCTATGTTCGGATACCTTATCATTATATTTCTGCGCCAATTTCCCGCATAAATTTTCTCAAAGACCCTGCGTCCTTAAAAACTACCCCTTTTATCCCAAGGCGAAATGCGGCCTCGACGTAATGTGGTATATCATCTATGTAAAGGATCTCTTTAGGCGCGAAATTTGTCTCCCTTAGAACTGCCTCATAGATTTCACTTTTGGGCTTTTTTGCACCCACCTTATAGGAAAGTATCCACTTATCCATGAGATAGACGACGGGGTAGTTATCCTTGATATAACAAAAATGAAGCTCATTTGTGTTGCTTAAAAGGAAGAGAGGATAGCCCTTTGATTTTAAGCTGCTGATAATATTTTTTACCCCCTCGTCTTCTCTAAAGATAGGATTCCATATCCCTTTAAAAGCCTCAAAATCTATTTTCAGGTGAAATTTCTCCTTTATGTGCTCGAAAAAGTGAAAAGAGGATATTCTCCCTTCCTCATAAGGATTTACGAATCCATGATCGTGGTCGAAAAGAAAATCAAATATCTGTTCTGGAGTAAGATCTTCCCGGATTTCTGAAACTTCGTGAAGCCTATATGCGATATCTTTGTGATCGAAAGGCAGGATAACCCCACCCAGATCAAAAACGAATAGCTTTATCATAAATGTATATCTTTTGTGGCTCAAGGCGGGAGAAAAAACCGTACTCGTCAGTTAGATGTTGCCATCCGCAGATATGAACTATCTTTTTTCCAGGATTTTCTTCGATTATCCTTTTTATTAACCTGAAAGCGTACTCGTCCCGCACCCTCATCTCGTTTGAGTATCCAAATACCTTTACATTTTTGAATAAATGAATTTGAGCTGCTCTCTTTTGAGCCTCAACTGTGAGTAAAGTCTCATGTGCTCTTCCCATTTCTTGCGATTCTATCGATTCTAATAGGTCATGTGCGTAACGGAGGTAGAAGTACGAAAAGAAGTCCATGTCAACGAGATAAAGCGGTATTTTATTCTTTTTTGCGTAATTACTGGCAACCTTATACTCGTATGGTATCTTGAAAAAATCGAGAATACGCTCAGCATCCCTATTATCGATACTATTCTTCAATCGGGGTTGCAGTTTTTCCCTCATGACGGGTAGATTTTTCTTCCTAAAATTAAGACCGAAATTGGTAAATTCTATCGTTATAATATCAGGAGATGTGTGCTCCAAAATCCTCTTGAGACGATCTTTTGCACCTTCATCTCTGTGGATGATGCCCACCATGTAAAATTTGCCTTTAACCATTTTTGCTCACGCAGGTGAGGTAGTAATCGAGTGTCCTCCTTAGAGCTTCGTCGAGATCTACTTTAGGGGTCCACCCAAGCAGCCTTCTTGCCTTTTCTATTGAGGGAACCCGAAAACTCATGTCCTGGTAACCATCCCCATAGTAATCTTTCGAGCTCACCTCGATTATTTCAGATGTCTTTCCCTTACATGGTGCATTAGGATGATTCATAAACATATCCCTCAGCTTGTAAGCAAGATCCCTTATGGTTACATCGTTCTTCGGGTTACCAATGTTGAATATTTCCCCATCACACTTTCTTTCCTCGTTTTCTATTATTTTTATGAGACAGTCCAAACCGTCATCTACGTACGTGAAACATCTCCTCTGCCATCCCCCATCGACGAGCTTTATCGGTTCTCCGAGCACAAGATTACTTATGAACTGGGTTACCACTCTTGAGCTTCCCTCTTTTTCAGGCTCAAGGGTAAGTTCATCAAGTTTTGGGCCAATCCAGTTGAAAGGTCTAAAAAGCGTGAACTTTAAACCCTTTTGATACCCGTATGCCCATATAACCCTGTCAAGTAGCTGTTTTGAGGCGCTGTATATCCATCTCTGATTCCTTATAGGTCCGAGGACAAGGAAACTTTTATCCTCGTCGAATTCTTTGTCAGGACACATGCCGTATACCTCCGATGTGGAAGGAAAGACGAGTCTTTTTTTGTACTCCACACACAACCTGACTATCTTTAGATTTGCCTCGAAGTCTATCTCAAAGACCTTTAAGGGCTCTTTTGTGTAGGACGAGGGGGTGGCGATCGCCACAAGGGGAATGATAACGTCACACTTTTTTACATGGTACTCTATCCATTCTCTATTTATGGTTATGTCTCCTTCAACGAAGTGGAACCTTCTATGCCCAAGAAACTCCTTAATTTTATCATCCCTTATATCCATTCCGTATATGTTCCAGTCCTTCTCCTTCAATATCCTTTCCGTCAAATTGCTTCCTATGAACCCGTTTACACCAAGAATCAGTAAGTTCAAAACTAACCTCCTAAGATTTTTCCTTTAAGGTTGTGTTTTTTTGCAAATTCCTCCCCATCCATCTCTTCTTCTCCCTCGAGCTGAACCCTATCCAGCCTTAAGACCCCACCTCCCGTTGCTATCAAAAGGGGCTCAAGGGATAGTACTGCTCCAGGTGTATCACTAAGTTCTTTTTTGTCCGGATATGCCCTCCAGATGTACATCTTTTTTCCTTCAAGAAAAGTAAAAGCACCTGGATATGGATGGGTAACAGCCCTTACGAGGTTGTAGATGGAGAGCGCATCCCTATCCCACAGAATAAGACCGTCCTCAGGTTTTCTTCCGCCAAAATATGAAGAAGGACCCATTTGGGGAACCGACCTAACTATACCCCTTTTTAGCTCAGGAATGATTTCTCTTATGAGAGATCTTGAGGCTGAGATCAGTTTCCTGTAAAGAGTCAGAATATCATCCTCGAATTCTATTCTTATTTTTTTCTGTGCCACTATGGGTCCTGCATCTGGCTTTTCTTCCATTATGTGGAGCGTAACACCCGTCTCCTCTTCACCATTTATCAGAACCCAGTTTGCAGGTTGCCTCCCTCTATACTTAGGCAGGAGGGAACCATGGAGGTTCAAGGCTGCGATTTTTGGGACCTCAAGGTAAGGTTTCGGTATCAAGAATCTATAGTAAAAAGAAAATATGAAGTCCGGTTTTTCCCTTTCTACCATATAAAGCCATTTCTCGTCTTTAAGAGAATTTGGAGTGTGATAGGGGATACAATGTTTCTCCGCAAGTTCACGAGGTCTTCTAAACCACAAATTTTCCTTAGGGTCGTCCTCATGGGTGAAAAGTAGGGGGATCTCAAACCCTGCCTTTATGAGCTCCTCCATACAGACGTAACCGATCTCATGATAGGCAAATAAGACCGCCTTCATAAGAGTTCCTTTTTTACCAGGTATCTCGGCCTTTTTTTAACCTCCATGTATATCCTTCCTATGTATTCTCCAATTACACCTAAGGCCAGTATCTGAACACCTATGAAGAAGAATAAGATGGCAAATAGAGTGAATATACCTTCAACCTCCGGGCCGACTATGAGTCTCCTTATGAAAAGAAAGATGGCGAAGAGAAGCCCTAAAACCGCTATAATGATCCCGACGAACCCTATGAACTGAATTGGAAAAATCGAAAAGTTTGTGACTATGTCGAAATTCAGTCTCAGGAGCTTGAATAGACTGTACTTAGTTTTTCCTTTTTTTCTTTCTTCGTGCTCCACCTCTATTTCTGCTATTTTTTTTGTGAAAGTATTTGCCAGAACGGGTATAAAAGTGGAGGCGTCAGAACACATATTTATATAATCGACTATCTCTCTTCTATACGCCCTGAGCATGCATCCGTAATCCCTAAGTTTTACTCCTGTAAGGTATGAGGTAAGCATGTTTGCCAGAAAAGACGGAATCTTTCTAAATATTGAGTCTTTTCTTTTTCTTCTGAATGTGCCTACAACATCGTATCCCTCCTCGATTTTCTTAAGCAGCTTCGGAATCTCTTCCGGTGGATTCTGAAGGTCTGCATCCATTGTAATAACGATCTCACCTTGCGCCCTCTCGAATCCTTTCATGATTGCGAGGTGCTGCCCGCAATTGTACGTAAACTCGATTACCTTTGTGTTCGGGTACCTTTCGTGGAACTCCTCGAGTATCTTCTGGGTATTATCTGTACTTCCGTCATTCACATAGATGATCTCGAATGTCTTATTTGTTTTTGAGAGGGTTTTGTAGAGTCTCTCCTGAAGCTCTGGGAGGTTTTCCTCTTCATTTAGGACTGGGATTACGATAGTGACGTACGGTTTTTGTTCCTGATTTTCCATGCTTCTCTTCTTATAGTCAACAATAAAAAAGGCGATTTTTCAAGAAGTTTGAATATTGCTATCACGCGCGTTTTTTAATCTTCTGGTGTATGCTATAATTAGGGCCTGAAACCATGGTTAGGCGCTTGTCTCCCTCAAAAATTCTTGTGCTAAGCTTTGCTTGCGTTATTGTTCTGGGCTCGATCCTTCTCTATATGCCTTTTTGCAGAAAAGCCCCATCCATGGCTTATATTGACGCACTTTTTACCGCCACATCTGCGGTATGTGTTACAGGACTTACCGTGATAGATCTTGGTAAGGACCTTTCATTTTGGGGGCAGCTCATAACTTTTTTCCTTTTCGAAGTGGGTGGGCTTGGGATTGTGACTTTTTCAGTTTTTATCTTTTATCTTATTGGCAAAAGCCCTTCTTTTGCGACAAGAGAAGTCATCCAGCGTACACTTTTGCCCAAGCCACGGAGGGATTTTAGAATGATCCTCACGGCTGTTATGAGATACTCAGCTTTTATCCAGCTTTTGGGTGCAGCTTTTCTCTTCTTTGTCTTCTTAAAGGATTTTGAAATGAATCAGGTTATTTTTATGAGTATCTATCATGCGGGTTCGGCTTTTAACAACTGTGGATTCTCACTTTTTCCCGATAGCTTTGTAAGATACGTGGACAATCTGGGTCTAAATCTCATTATTATGGGCCTTATCGTTGCAGGCGGACTCGGATTCTTTACCTTGAAGGAGATAGCTTCAAAAATAAGGGGACAAACATTTAGGCTATCTCTTCACACAAAGCTTGTACTTATAACGACCTCTGTACTTATTCTTGGAGGTGCATTACTGTTCTACGTCTTTGAAAGAAATAACGTGCTTAGGGGCGTTGGGCTCGGAACGAGCATTTTGGCGTCACTTTTTCAGTCGGTCACTTCAAGAACAGCCGGATTCAATACTGTCGATATTTCAAAGCTTACAAATCAGTCCCTTTTTTTTCTGATGATTTTGATGTTTATCGGTGCATCTCCCGGTTCTACAGGAGGGGGGATAAAGACTACTACTTTTGCCGTTCTTTTCCTGCTTGTCTTTTCAAGGCTAAAGGGAAAAGAAAGGGTGGACATCTTCAATAGAACAATCCCGGAAGATTGTGTGAAAAAGGCTATTTCTGTTACCCTAATCTCCTGGGTATTTATAGTTATGATCCTAAGCCTTATTCTTTTTTCAACCCCTGAGACAGACCCCTCCTTGTCCCGTCATCTTTTTATAGAATACTTTTTTGAGACAATTTCCGCTTTTGGTACTGTAGGTCTTTCTACCGGGATTACGCCTTCTCTTGGTCCCTTTCAGAAGTTTATGATAATCCTAATGATGTTTGCTGGGAGAGTAGGGCCCCTTACCCTTGCCTATGCACTCACGATGAAAGAGAAAAAAGTTGCATACACCTATGCGGAAGAAAATATAATGATAGGATAGGAGATAAAATGTCGAGAGTTGTAATCATAGGTCTTGGGATTTTTGGCACAAATCTAACTAAGAAGCTTTATGAAGCGGGGATTGAAGTTATAGCCATTGACAAAGATAAGGAGGCTATCGAGGGGATTAAAGATTTCTGTTCTAAGGCTATCGTCGCTGACAGCTCAGAAAAAGGTGTTTTTGAATCAATAGGGATAGAAGGGGACGACAAAGTCGTTGTCTCTTTTGGTGAGGATTTGGCAGCAAGTGTTCTGACTGTTCTTCATTTAAGACAGCTTAAAGTGAGAGACATTATCGTTAAGGCACCTAATGAAGAACATAAGGTTATCTTAGAGATGGTGGGCGCAAGTAACGTCATAATTCCTGAAAAGGAGGTTGCGGAAAAAATCGCAAAAAGCATAATCTCTCCCAATGTTCTTGATTACCTTTCTGTGTCAGAAGACTACGTAATCTGTGAGATTACCCCGCCGTCCCATTTCATTGGCAAATCTTTAGAAGATTTACGCCTCAGGAGTAAGTATAATGTTCACGTAATAGCTGTAAAGGATGTTTTAACAGACAAGGTTACCATGCCAACCCCGAAGGGGAAAATAAAAGATAGTGACATTCTTATTGTAATTGGAAAATCGGAAGATGTAGATAAGCTGAAATAATGCCAATTTGAAAGGGAAAAGAATAGTGAAGATCTTTTAGGGAGGAGAAATTATGCCACTTTACGAGATACTTGAGAAACAGGGGGATTGGCTTTTCAAAAGAAGGGGATATTTGCCACTTTTTTTCGTTCCTTTAATCTTGGTTGCCCTGAGTGAATACACTTATCCTTTCGGTTTGCATAAATATGACTTAGTATGGGAGATGTTCGCTTTTTCTATATCAATTTGTGGGCTTTTCATCCGATGTATGACTGTCGGATACGCACCTTCTGGGACATCTGGAAGGAATACGAGAGGGCAGAAAGCGAGTACTTTAAATAAAGAGGGTATGTATTCTATAACAAGGAACCCCCTTTATCTTGGGAACTTCTTCACCATGTTAGGCGTTGCGGTATTCCCAAGAGTCTGGTGGCTCACCCTGATCTATGTACTTGCCTTTTGGCTCTACTATGAAAGGATCATTTTTGCTGAGGAGCGGTTTCTCAAGGATAGGTTTGGCGTGGAATATGAGGAATACTGCTTTAGAGTTCCGGTTTTTATCCCAGATTTTAAGCTCTGGATACCCCCGAAAAGGCCCTTCTCATTTAAGAGAGTTTTGAGAAAGGAATATTCAAGCTTTTTTTCTTTGGTAGCAACTTTTACTTGCTTGGAGCTCATAAGTGAGTACTTTGTGGAAGGTAGATTCGTGCTTGATCCTGTGTGGGCCTCGCTTTTTCTTCTAACCTTTTTTGCCTGTAGCTTCTTTAGGCTATTAAAAAGCCATGGAGCTTTGCTTAACGAAGAAGGTTAGTAAAAAAGCAAAAAAAAGGGTAAGTTAGATTGAGAATCATAGTTTTGCTTGGAATAGTAAGTCTCTTCGCTGATATCACATACGAGGGAGCAAAAAGCATCATAGGCCCTTATCTTTTATTCCTCGGAGCAGGGGCACGGGAAGTTGGTTTTATATCTGGCCTTGGAGAACTCTTTGGTTTTAGTTTTCGCTTCCTGGGTGGATATTTAGCCGACCGTCTACGTAGTTACTGGGGAGTTACGATCATAGGTTATATTCTCAATCTCTTCTCCGTTCCCCTTCTTGGTGTTACGCGTAGTTTAGGGTTCGCCTCAGCTCTTGTTTTTACTGAAAGACTTGGGAAAGGAATAAGAGCACCGGCAAGGGACACTATAATTTCATTCGCCGTAAAAGAAAAAAAGATAGGGACCGCATTTGGTATTCACGAAGCTCTTGACCAGATAGGAGCTATAGGAGGACCCCTTCTTACCGCCTTGGCGATTTATGTGTGGAATGACATGAGGGATGCTTTCCTTTTACTTTTCATTCCAGCTCTTTTTTCCATATTCTTTCTCTTTTTTGCGTGGAGGGATTTTAAGGATAAAAAAGTGATTCAAGTGGATAAAAAAGTCAAAATTCCGATTAAGCTCAAGAAAAGCTTTACGCTCTATCTTTTGGGTGCATGCTTTTTTGCAGCGGGATTCTGTGATTTTCCGATCGTTGCCTATCACCTAAAGAAGGTATCAGTGGTTAGTCCCCCATTCATTCCTATTTTTTATGCATTTGCCATGGCTGTCGATGGAATTTCCGCGTTTTTTCTTGGAAGGTTTTACGATCGCTTTGGAATAAAGATCTTCTCAATTAGTATTTTCATTTCCGCATCTTCTCCTTTTTTTCTTTTTTTAGGAGATTCTGTAACCACCCTTCTTGGGATTTTACTCTGGGGTATTGGGATGGGAGCTCAGGAGTCCTTAATCCGTGCTCATGTTGCAAAAATTACCCCACAATGTTTACGAGGCACAGCTTACGGAATTTTTAACGCACTCTTCGGTTTTTCATGGTTTTTAGGGAGTGCCCTAATTGGTTTCTTGTATGAATTTTCCATTCTTTGGCTTATCCTATTTTCGTCTTTTTTTCAGCTTCTTTCCTTACCTTTTCTATATCTCGCACAGCCGACAAAAAAGGAGGAGTTATGAAGAGTAAGAATGAGAGAACAATAGAGATATTTCTCGTGGTAGTAACGATTTCCCTTTTCTTTTTGGGCATTAGCAATAGGGATCTCTGGACTCCCGATGAGCCGAGGGTTGCGGAGATAGGGAGGGAGATGGGAGAAAGCGGTAACTTCGTTGTACCAACCTTGAATAAGAAACCTTTCCTCGAGCAACCTCCTCTTTTTTACGCGAGCCTTGCAATAGTATTCAAGATCTCAGGATATGCGAGTGACACGCTTGCAAGGGTCCCTGTTGCTATTTACGCGCTGCTCGGAGCATTTGCGACATTCCTCATAGGAAGGACTTTTTTTGGCAGAAGAGTAGGTCTCTTTTCTGCCCTTATTCTCTCTACGAGCTTCGAATACTTCAGGGTTTCCCGTTGGGTTGTTGTGGATTCTGCGCTTTCCTGCTTCGTATATTTCTCAGTATGGGCATTCTTGAAAGCCTATTTTGGGGATGAGAGTAAGAAAAATAGGTACTATCTTCTCTTTTACATCTTCGCTACTCTCGCTTTCTTTGTAAAAGGATTTATAGGAATTGGAGTTCCCGCTATATCGATCCTCATCTTTCTTGTGATTGAAAAAAACCTAAAAGAGATCAAAAAAATGAATCTCCCCATAGGAATTGCTCTATTTTTGGTAAGTCTTGGGATCTGGACACTCGGTCTTTTAAAGTATGGTAGTCTCGGTCATGTAAGAACCTTCTTTGTTGATAATAACCTTATGAGATTTTTACCTGGTGGCACATCGGGCCACCATCACCCATTTTACTACTACCTTCATGAATTCCCGCCTGCTTTTTTGCCATGGTTTTTCCTCCTTGTTCCTGCGATTCTTTATATATTCTCAGAGGAAGAGGCAAAAAAAAGAAGAGAAATCCTGTTTTTCAAATGTTACTTTATAGGCGGATTCATACTTTTTAGCCTTGCCGCGACAAAGAGGGTTCTTTATTTGCTCCCCATATTTTCTCCAGCAGCTATCATAGTTGCTTTTTACATCGAAAGTTTAATCAAGGAAGGATTGAAAAAGACAAGGGATAAGATTTTCTTCTGGATTTACGGAATTTTTCTTCTTTTAGTCTCATCTATTATCGTTCCAGCTTCATTCAAGATCGCAAAGGCTCAGGGAGTCCAGATACTGAAGAATGACATTTTCATTCTGTTTTTTGTCTCAGCATTAGGCGTATTTTTTTCCGTATTTGCGCTTTTTTGGCTAAAAAGGAGGGACGTAGGAAGATTCTTTTTTTTAAGCACATTCCCCCTTTTTACCATTTATGTTTTTCTTCTTATTTGGGTTTGTCCTTATGTGAACCAGCATAAAAGCTTTAAGCCTTTCGTAAAAAGGGCATTAGCAGAGATCCCCCCTCATGCCTCCATATTTGCTTACAAACCTGACGAAACGATCCGGGGCTTTTTCCCATTTTATACAGGTATCTATTTGAAGGAGATAGGAGAGAAAGATGAACTACGTGCTCTTTCCAAAAAAGATGGGGTCTACATCGTCATAAGGGATAAAGACGATGTACTCTCAAAAGATCTATTAGAGATGGGTTTTGAGAAGATCTTTCGCATCCAGAAGGATAGGAGAGGATCCCTTGCCCTCTTTAGATCAAGAGGATCCCCTTGAGTCCTTCTTAAAAGTTTTTTACGAGGCATCTCTCTCTCGTACACATTATAAAGTTAGGTCTTAACTTGAGATTTTTTACCATATGGTCCATTCTCTTTATATTTGCAACACAGAAGACCTTTTTATGAGAGTTGAAGGTCTCAACGAACTTTTTTTCGTCCATATAGGCTTGCCATTTTGCACCTCGCAAGCCAAATTCAAGCTCCCCCATGTATGAGGCAATGATAATTTTTGATCTAAGGTAGAACAACAGTGTCTCATCAAAAGCTCCATAATTGATAACTAACTCATCCCCTTTTCTCTCAGAGAGGATGCTTAGGGCAATCGGTTTTTGAGTTCTTATTTCGTCCAGTTCTTTAAGGCTTGAAAGTATTAAAAGCATAATGAAGATGGAAGAAAAAAGAAGGGTAAGGAAGATCCTTTCGAGAGTGAGTTTCTTTACGACGAGATAGAGGGAGATAAAGAAAAAGAAAATCGTTACAAGTGAGGTGAACGTTCGAAAGCGAGAGAGAATATCCCTTAGAGTTTCCTCTTGAGGAAGGATGATATGGATCATATGGAGGAGAAAAAGAATAGAGACGAATAAAAAAGCATACGCGTATTTCTCATAAGGGAATTCTTTTTTTCCTTCTTGAGAGATGAAAGTGGCGATGAGAACTGAGAGTGTGGGAAAAATGGGGAGGATGTACGGGGGGAGTTTTGAGCCAGAAAGAGAAAAGAAAAGAAAGACAGAAAAAGTCCAAACTATAAGTAGCCTTGCTTCTTTTTTTGCCCAAAGCCTATATATGGTCCGGGGAATGATTACGGAGTATGGAAACATTCCACCGAAAAGAACAGGAAAGAAATAGTATACTGGCCCAGCTCTTCTATGCTTCTCTGTCAAGTATCTGAGGATGTGCTGGTCAATGAAAAAGAAGTAGAAAAAACCCTCCTCTTTTATGGACATATAGGTAAAGTAAGGGGCTACAATCAATCCGCAGAGGGTTAATCCTTTTTTTATTTCCATCTCTTTGAGGAAACCTATGTTTCTTTCTGAGAGAAGGAATATAAGGATGGTTATTCCGAGTAGGACAAAAGAGGCGAAACCTTTAGCTAATGTTGCAGCCCCAAGAAAAACATAGAATAGCCATAAGTATTTTCTTTTCCTTTCCCCGTAGTAAAGACCGAAAGAAAAGAGGCTCATAATCAGTAAAGTCGAAAAAGCCATATCGAGTGTCACAATTCTTGACATTGAGAAAAAGCCGAAGGAGGAAAGGAGGATAAGCGAGGAATAGAGTGCTACTTTCTCGTCGAATAGCCTCACTGAAAAGAAATACGTTGAAAGAATACTGAGAAGTGCGAAAATCGCATTCGGTAGCCTGAAAGAAAATTCTGTAACACCAAATAGTTTATAGGAAAAGGCCACTACCCAGTAGAAAAGAGGAGGCTTTTCAAAATAGCGTAAGTAATTAAGATGGGGAACAAGGTACTCTCCAAGCTCCAACATCTCTCTTGGTATTTCCGCATATCTCCCCTCGTCAGGTTCTTTTAGGGAATAACTCCATATGCCATGTAAGAGAAAAAGGTAAGAGAATAAAACAATTAAGAAAATGTGAAGGATTTTTCGATTCTCACACTTAGTCAGTATGCGCATCTTTTGAGGCTTAATTTTACATAACGTCCAAGATGATGCAAGGAATTTAATCACTTTCGGGTTGCCCAAAGAATATTTTTCGCTTTGAAAACTTGTAGGTACGGTGTTAGTATATAAGAAGATGGGGGAGAGAAGATGATAGATGCAAGTTACGAAATAGGGCAGATCCTCTTAGGTAGACTTCCTAAAGGAAGCGATCTTCTGAGCGGACTTACAGATGTAGTAAAAAAGAAGGCGATAAGGTCCGGTATTATCTGGGCTATAGGTGCCCTCGAGTCTGTGAGACTTGCCTATTACGAGCAGGATGAGAAAAGGTACAGCGAGCTTAAAATTGAAAAAGGGGTTGAAATTCTCTCATTGATAGGAAACATTTCTGAAAAAGAGGGAGTGCCTTTTATCCATGCGCATATTACGGTAGGAGACAAAGAGAACGTTTGGGGTGGGCATCTCATTTATGGGTCTAAGGTTTTTGCAGTTGAGTATCACATAATCGAACTTAAAGGCCGGATCCTTTCAAGAACCTTCGATCCTGAAACCGGTCTCTTTTTATGGCAGCGAAAAACCCTTCAAGGTTGACATTTATCCGCATATTTAATACCATAGTAACTCGAGTTTGCTTAAAAAGCCTGGAATAAGAGGTAAAGGATGCACAAAAGAACAGGGGCCCAGATTTTCGTCGAAGCTTTGAGGTCTGAAGGTGTGGACACCATATTCTGTTTCCCTGGAGGAGCAATTCTGAATATCACGGACTGTCTTGGACAGTGCAAAGATATAAGGCAAATAGTGGTTAGACATGAACAGGGAGGAGTCCACGCAGCTGACGGTTATGCAAGGGCTTCTGGAAAGGTCGGTGTCTGCCTTGTCACATCAGGTCCTGGTGCGACGAACACTGTTACGGGTATCGCTACTGCGTATATGGATTCTATTCCTATAGTCGTCTTTTCCGGTCAGGTAAACACTGCTTTAATCGGTAACGATGCATTTCAGGAAGCAGACATCGTTGGAATAACGAGACCGTGCACAAAACATAACTACCTTGTGAAGGACGTAAAAGACCTGCCGCGGATAATCAAAGAGGCGTTCCACATAGCGAGAACTGGAAGACCTGGACCTGTTCTCGTTGATATTCCAAAAGATGTGACCGCTGCAGTAACGGACGCGAGGATTCCAGACAGAGTATTCATCCGCGGATATCAGCCAAACTATAACCCCCACCCGATTCAAATAAAAAGGGCTATGAAGCTTCTCGCTGAATCTAAAAGACCTGTACTTTATACAGGCGGTGGGATTATATCATCGAGCGCTTCTTCAGAGCTTCTGAAGTTTGCGGAGACATTCAGTATACCTGTCACAAATACCCTTATGGGTCTTGGGGGATTTCCTGGGGATCATCCCCTTTTTCTCGGGATGCTGGGAATGCATGGAACTTACGCCGCAAATATGGCAGTAACCGAATCTGATCTAATCTTAGCTATCGGTACGAGGTTCGATGACAGGGCGACTGGGAAGGTTGATGAATTTGCGCCAAAGGCTAAGATCGTCCATATAGATATAGATCCCACATCGATAAGTAAGAACATAAAGGTCGATATACCTATAGTTGGCGACTCAAAAATCGCACTGAAGAAGATGATGGAATTGTATGAGGAGGAAAGGGGTAAGTTCACTGAATTTCACAAATCGATCAAACTTTGGCACGAACTAATCGAAAAGTGGAAGAGGGACTATCCTCTCACATACGTGAGGGATGGAAGTCTCAAGCCCCAGTTCGTAATAGAGAAGATATACGAACTTACCAAAGGAGAAGCCATAATTGCGACAGAGGTAGGCCAAAATCAGATGTGGACTGCCCAATTCTACAAGTTCAAAAAACCAAGAACAATACTGACTTCTGGTGGCTTAGGGACGATGGGTTATGGTTTTCCCGCAAGTATCGGGGCACAGGCTGCATTTCCAGAAAAACTCGTTATAGATATTGCAGGAGACGGGAGCATCCAGATGAACATTCAGGAACTTGCAACGGCTGTCCAGTTTAATCTCCCTGTGAAGGTCATAATTTTGAATAATCGATATCTTGGAATGGTGAGGCAATGGCAGGAGCTTTTCTATGAAAAGAGATATACATGGACCCCTATTTACGCGCCCGATTTTGTGAAGCTCGCTGAGGCTTACGGTGCACAAGGGATGCGGATAATTAGTGAGGATGAGGTAGAAGAATGTTTGAGGGAGGCTTTCAACAATAAGAAACCCACACTTGTTGATGTAATAGTGAATCCTGAGGAGAACGTTTATCCTATGGTACCTGCCGGTGCCGCGCTAAAGGATATGCTCCTCGTTTAGGAGGTCAGTTTGAGGCACATAATTTCAGTACTTGTGGAAAATGAATTTGGAGTCCTTGCCCGTGTGGCAGGGCTTTTCAGTGCAAGGGGGTTTAATATAGAAAGTCTGTGCGTTGCCGAGACCTTAGATCCCACACTCTCCATAATGACTATAGTTACGACTGGAAACGAGCTTATCCTTGAACAGATATTGAAGCAACTGAATAAGTTGATTAACGTCATAAAAGTTGTCGATTTCAAGGACATGGACTATGTTGCAAGGGAGATGATACTTGTAAAGGTGAGTGCGGAAAACGAAAAAAGAGAAGAGGTTCTGAGACTTACGGAGATATTCCGGGGAAATATAGTCGATGTTTCTCCGAAAACATATACGGTGATGATCACAGGTGACGAAGAAAAGATAAGGGCTTTTCTTAATCTTTTAAAACCATTTGGAATCAAGGAACTCGTGAGAACGGGTCCTATAGCTATCCCGAGAGGGGATAAAATCATAAAAATCAGAAAGGAGAAAGGAGACGAAGATGGCTAAGATTTACTATGATAAGGATGCGGACTTAAACGTTATAAAGGATTCTGTGATCGCCATAATAGGATATGGAAGTCAGGGTCATGCGCAGGCGCAGAACTTAAGAGACAGTGGTTTAAATGTTGTTGTGGCTGAGCTGAAGGGGACTAAAAACTACGAACTTGCCCTCGAGCACGGGTTTAAGCCACTTAGTGCAAAAGAGGCTTCAAAGATAGCCAACATCGTGCAGATTTTGGCTCAGGACAACGTTCAGGCTAAGCTCTATAAAGAAGAGATAGAAGAGAATATGACCGAAGGAAAAACGCTGGTCTTCTCTCACGGCTTTAATATCCACTACGGCCAGATTGTCCCGCCTCCTGACATTGACGTAATAATGATTGCACCGAAAGGTCCTGGACATCTTGTGAGAAGGGAATACTTAAGAGGAGCTGGTGTCCCCTCACTTGTTGCTGTGTATCAGGATTACACTGGAAAAGCGCTGGCGAAAGCCCTTGCGTATGCAAAAGGAATAGGAGCTACGAGGGCGGGGGTCATTGAGACAACATTTAAAGAAGAGACAGAGACAGACCTTTTTGGAGAGCAGGCCGTGCTCTGCGGAGGAGCAAGTGAGCTAATCAAGGCAGGTTTCGAGACCTTAGTAGAAGCTGGTTATCAGCCGGAGATAGCTTATTTTGAGTGCCTCCATGAGTTAAAGTTAATCGTTGATCTCATTTATGAGGGTGGAATCTCATACATGAGATACTCAATAAGTGATACTGCGGAATACGGAGATATGACGAGGGGTAAGAGGATAATAAATGAGAAGACAAGGGAAGAGATGAGAAAGATACTCAAAGAGATTCAGACTGGGGAGTTTGCACGTGAATGGATAATGGAAAACATGTGCGGAAGACCTGTATACAATGCTTTGAAGAAAATCGAGAGTGAGCACCAGATAGAAGAGGTCGGAAAAAAGCTGAGAGCTATGATGAGCTGGATAGGGAGAAAGGATTGAAAAAGATCCCGGTGGCAAAGGAGGCAAAAAGATTACTTCTTCTGCCCCTTGCCATCTTTGTAGTCTCCCTTTTTTTCGGACTTAGGATCCTTTGTCTTCTGTCGCTTCTCTTTTTTGCTTTCCTTTTATACTTTTTCAGGGATCCGGAGAGAAATACGGATATAGGAGAAAATTTTCTCACCTCACCTGCAGATGGAAGGGTATTGAGGATCGAGCCAGCCAGTTTTGAGAACTTCGGATTAGAGAAATGCTCTCTCGTTTCTATCTTTATGTCTCCCTTTGACGTCCATATTAACCGCTCACCCGCTCATGCGCAGATATTAGAATTGAGATACCTAAAGGGTGCATTTAAGGGGGCTTTCAAAAAGGGTGTGGAAAGGTTAAACGAAAGGAACTATATATTAATGCAGGCAAGAGGAAAAAAGATACTTGTGATTCAAATAGCAGGGTTCCTGGCGAGAAGGATATATTGCTACCTAAAAGAAGGGATGGAGGTAAAAAGAGGAGAAAGAATAGGAATGATAGCTTTTGGGTCAAGGGTTGATGTGTGTCTTCCAGAAGATTATGATATAATGGTGAAGGAGGGCGAAAAAGTAAAGGCAGGCATCACACCTATAGCAAAAATGAGAGGGGGGTTATGAGAAAAAGAAACGTAAAACCAATTTACATACTCCCAAATATCTTTACCTCACTTAGTCTATTCTCCGGTTTTTGGGCGATTGCGGAGGCATTAGACAGAAAGTTTGTTCAAGCAAGTATCGCTATATTCGTGGCATGTCTCTTCGATGTTCTTGATGGTCGCGTTGCCCGTATAACAAATACGACAAGTAGATTCGGTGTGGAGTATGACTCTCTTTCTGATCTTATCGCATTTGGCGTCGCACCTTCTCTTCTTGCTTACCTTTGGGCCTTGTCCATGTATGGTAGGTTCGGATGGCTTGCAGCATTTCTTTATGTGGCCTGTGGTGCTTTGAGGCTTGCGAGGTTTAACGTTCAGGTAGAGACAGTACAGAAAAGATATTTCCTTGGACTTCCCATCCCGGCTGCCGCATCGATGATCTCTTCGACCGTGCTTTTGTGTTCCTTTTTTGGATACGAGGAGGAGTTGAGGTCAGGTTTTGTTCCTCTGCTCCTCTATCTCCTGGCATTCCTAATGGTCAGTAATATTAGATACCACGGATTTAAGGATCTCAGTTTCCTTAAGGCGAGGCCTTTCAAAACCGGTATATTTGCAATTTTCGCGCTTTTTGTGATCTTCATTGAGCCGAAGGTCACTATCTTTCTTATTTCTTCAGCCTATGTGATTTCTGGTCCTTTCTTTGCCCTCATTCGGCAAAGGAAGAAGGCCCTTGAGGATTTTGCGTGGGAAAGAAGAGAGATATGAGCTCCAGATGGTCTTTTATGAACGCGTAGGCTTCGACAGTCTGATTCTTATATGAGATGAATCTGACACCTGAGTTAATAGCAGTAAGTCTATCTATTTCGGAATCTCCAACAAAAGCCGTTTCTGCCTTATCCACATTCAGAGTTTGGAGAATCTTAATCACAGATTCTGGATCCGGCTTCGGGTGTGCCACATCGAGGGCAGTTACAATAGTATCAAAGTAGGGCCAAAGATTGTAAATATCCATTATAAACCTCATCGTCGTTGTCCTATTCGTGCATACCGCTGTTTTTACCCCCTTTTCTCTTAGGGTCTTTAAAGCCTCGACAAGATGCGGTTCCATCTTTAAGTAAGGGATAAAATCGTTAAGATTCACTCTGTTCTTAAGGAATTCTAAAGCTTTTTCCCCTTCTCCAGGACGATCCCTGAACATAAACCTGAGGGATTCATGTACTGTGTGAGTGTGGCAGTAGGTGAGCTCCTCCTCAGAAAGTTCTTCCCTTCCCAGTGCCCTGGCGATGAAATTGTATAGTCTTCTATTTGCTTCGAGAGAGTCGAACATAACACCGTCACAATCATATATAACGCATTTCAGAGTAAACTCCCGGCCCATATTTCTTGAATCTCAAACGTTTAACACAAGCCCCAAATAATTGCAATAGATATGCTCTTGCCCTCCATTGGGATAAGAATCCGTTCCTTCATTGCGTATCAACGGAAAACTGAGCTAAAAAGAGTAGATAGCTGTACGACTTAGATTTCCCGAAAAAAATCATTTATTCCTATACTGATCTCGGTATAATTATAGAAAATGAGTTTAAATGAGGCCGATACCAGGGCCGTTCTCGTTGAGCCAAAACTTAAAGCTGCGGGTTGGACCGATCAGCAAGTTACAAGGGAGTTCTTTTACCAACGCGATCACCAATACACACCAGGACGCATCATTCTTGTGGGTGATCAAGTCCGGCGTGGAGAACCCCGCAGGGTGGATTATCTTTTGCGCTTGACGGATGGCTTTGAGATCGCTGTGGTCGAAGCGGAACCCGAGGATAGTCCCGCAGAAGCTGGCATAGAACAAGCGAAAGCGTATGCCAAAGATCTGGGATTGGCTTTCGCCTATGCCACGAATGGACAAAAGATCTTGGAATACGACTTTTTCACCCACACCAGAAGAGAACTCGAAAGCTTTCCCCGGCCAGAGGAACTTTGGCATCGCTGGAAAATCAATACGGGGCTTAGCTCCCAGGACATGGTCAGAGAGGAACGCGCTGCCTATATCTCAAAACTGGGAGCGGAACGCCAACAAAATCCCCTTCTCTATAGCTACTGTTCGGAAAGCCTCTGCGGGAAAAAGCCTTTTTACTTCCAAGAAGTGGCAATTCGTGAAATTATTAAGCGCATTATGCATGGGCAACGCCGCGTTCTTTTAACCATGGCTACCGGTACGGGAAAGACATTCGTGGCTTTCCAAGTGGTGTGGAAGCTTATTAAGTCCCGATGGCTTCAGAGAAAACACCCGGGAAAGCCCGCGCGTGTTCTTTTTCTCGCCGACCGCATCGTCCTTCGCGATCAAGCCTACAATACTTTTGCTCCTTTTGCGGACGGGGTAAACGAGCCCCGCTTCAAAATCGAGGGGCATCCTCCGAATTTCACGCGCGACCTTTATTTTGGCATCTACCAGACTCTCTGGAGTCCAAACGACGAAGGAAAGCGTCTTTTCGAGCTTTTTCCGCCGGATTTCTTTGATCTTGTAATCATCGACGAGTGTCATCGTTCCGGATGGGGAACCTGGCGTGAGATCCTCGACCATTTTGGGTATGCGATTCATTTAGGAATGACCGCTACCCCTAAGCAGGACGAGAATATCGATACCTACGAATACTTCTGTCAGGAGGAACCCGAGATCTTCATTGACGCTGACCATCCCGAAAAGGGAAAGCGTCGCACCGCTGCCTACGAGTACAGCTTGGGTCGCGGGATCGATGACGGATTCCTCGCCACTTACAAAGTGCACCGGGTTCGGACCACCGTGGATAAGGAGGGATTGCATCTTGAAGACGCCGTCGAACAAGGCGCCGAAGTGTTCATTCCTGAAGATGTTGAGCCTAAGGAGTACTACACAACCCCTCAATTTGAGCGAGAAATAACCCTTCCCGACCGGACAAAAGCCATGGTGAAGCATTTGGCTCAGCTTTTGCGCAAATTTGGCATATGGGAAAAGACCATGGTTTTCTGCGTGGATATAGAACACGCCCGACTCGTGGCCGATCTCCTTCAAAATGAATTCGGTCCGGAAACAGGCCTGGACAATTACGCGGTCCCCATCGTTTCAGAGGAGGGTGCGGAGGCGCGCCGATGGCTGGAGGATTTCGTAAGTTCGGACAAAAAAGCCCCAGTGGTAGCTACCAGCGCGGAGATTCTCACTACGGGGGTGGATGCTCCGCCTTGTCGGAATATTGTGTTTATGAAGACCATCTCTTCTCCGCTTCTCTTCAAACAGATCATTGGCCGGGGAAGCCGCATCGATAAGGCCACAGACAAATATTGGTTTCGCATCATCGATTTCACGGGGGTAACGAGGCTCTTCGATGAATGGGACCGTCCGGGACAAAGGGTTATCGAGCGCCCCCAAGGCCCGCTCACTGCTTCCCTCTCGGGTCACGTGTTTCATGCGCAAACAGGCGATCTCATCGTGGGGGCCCAAGTCAGCGTTCGCACCGGTCCGAATACCCAGCAGGGTCCTATCCTCACAGACCAGAACGGTTCCTTCCGATTCGAAAAGCTCCCGGCTGGGACGGTTACGCTCATCGTGAGGGCACCGGGCTTTGTGCGCGGCGAGTTCAAGGTGGAAACCCTCGCCGAGCAGACCGTGCAGATCGACGTCCCTCTAAAACCCGAACGCAAAGGAGCCCGCAAGATCAGGGTCGAGGGGTTAACCGTGGAAATCGCGGATGAGGCGATCTTCCTTGTGGAGTCCACTGGGCAACAACTTACTTTGGAACAGTACCGCGATTACACCCGCCAAAAGGTCATACAAGCTGCCCCCACAAGGAAAACGCTACGCGATATCTGGGTCAAACCCGAAAAGCGCCACCGTTTCTTGGAAGAACTCCGGAAGTCCGACATCCACCCCGAGGTCCTTGCGGGAATCTTTAAACAGAATGACGCGGACATGTACGATCTTTTGGCGCACCTCGCCTTTGGGGCTCCGATACGCACAAGGAGCGAGCGAGCCGTGGCCTTCCGGAACCGCGAGCAGGCTTTCCTACGGCGCTATAGCGAGGCTGCTCGGGAGGTAATTCTCGCTCTTTTGGAAAAATACCGGGTGGGTGGGATCGAGGAACTGCAGTCCAAAGTATTTAACCTTTCTCCGTTCCGCGAGATGGGCGGCGCGTATCGTATTCAACATTGGTTCGGTGGTACGGAGGGGCTTGCCCAGGCTTTGGAGGAACTCCAGGAACGCATTTATCCTGAAGAGGAGGTGGTGGCGGTATGAACCGGCCGCAGACGAGAGAAACGCTTACTAACGAGATCTGGAGGGCTTGCGACATTCTCCGTCGGGATAATAACTGTGGCGGCACTATGGAATACATTGAGCATTTGGCCTGGCTTCTCTTTCTTCGTTTTCTGGACGCCCAGGAAGAGGAATGGGAAACCCAAGCCAAGCTCGAACGGCGCCCCCATCAGCCCATCATCGAGCCGCCATACCGTTGGCGGGACTGGGCCCCCAAAGACTGGCCGGCGGAGGAGCTCCTCTCCTTTGTCCATGGCCGCCTTATCCCTTACCTCCAAAACCTCGGTGGCGACCCACTGCGCGAGATCATCCGCGGCGTTTTTGCCGAAAGAAACGTCATCGTCTGTGCCTCAGGTTACAACCTAAAAGAGGTCCTCCAAATCATCAATGGCATTGATTTCCATTCCCAAGACGACATCTTCACTGTATCCCAGGTTTACGAGGAATTGCTTCGCCGGCTGGGCAGCGAAAACCGCCTGGCCGGAGAGTTCTATACCCCGCGGCCGGTGATCCGCTTCATCGTAGAAGTGGTGGATCCCAAAATTGGAGAAACCGTCTATGACCCAGCCTGTGGAACCTCTGGCTTCTTGGCCCAAGCATATTTGCATATGCGCAAATATGAGCGAACCATTGAAGACCACAGGATCCTTCAGGAGCAAACTTTTTACGGGCAAGAGAAAAAGCCTATTCCCGCCCTCCTCGGGATAATGAACATGGTTCTACACGGGGTAGCCACACCCCGCATCGTGCGCCGAAATACTCTGGAAGAGAACATTCGCTATGTTACCGAGCGCTACGACGTCATTATGACCAATCCGCCCTTCGGCGGAACGGAGGGTACCCACATTCAACATAATTTCCCTATCAAATCCCAGTCCACCGAGCTCCTTTTCCTGCAACACATCATGAAGAAACTGAAACCCAGGTATGGCGCGCGCTGCGGGATGGTGGTGCCTGAGGGCACTCTTTTCCGGGGCGGCGCTTTTGCCGAAGTGAAAAAGGATCTTCTTGAGGAGTTCAATCTTCACACCATTGTGAGCCTTCCTCCTGGGACTTTCGCTCCTTATTCCGATGTGAAAACAGCCCTTATCTTCTTTGAGCGTCCTGGGCCGACCAAAGAGATTTGGTATTATGAACTTCCGCTTCCTGAGGGCTTAAAGAAGTTTAGCAAAGGAAGTCCTATCCAAGACGAGCACTTTGCCGAAGCCCGCCAACTTTGGAAAGCCTGGGATGCATATCGCAAAGGCCAGGGCCCCCGGGAAGCTTGTCTGTCCGAGCGCTCTTGGATTATCCCTGTAGGGGAAATTAAGGCCCGCGGTTACGACCTCACCGCTCGCAACCCAAACCGGAAGGAAGCGGAAACTTTCCCCTCGCCGGTAGAAATCGTGGCTGTCCTTTATGAGCGGGAGCGGGAGATTTTGAGCATCGTGGAAGAGCTCAATGAGCTTCTTGGCGGAAACGAAAAGGGTGCAAACAATGGATGACATTCGGAGTTTGGCAGAAAAAATACGAGTCCAACTGAAGGAGCGCTATGGTTCCAAGGTTCTACAAATCATTCTCTATGGCTCATTCGCGCGGGGTAAAGCCACTTCTGAATCCGATGTCGATCTTTTAGTTGTGGTGGACGACTCTTTGGATCCTTGGGAAGTCCGAAGAAGCCTGGACGACTTGCTCTTGGACATACTCCTTGCAAATGGCCGGTTAATTTCCGTTTTGGTGGTGCCCAAAAGCTTTTATGAGAGCTATCGCTCGCCTTTCTTGAAGCAAGTCCAAAAGGAGGGTATTCCCCTGTGAAGGAGGTGCGGGATTTGGTTGCGAAAACAAAAACCTTATGAAAGTGAACCAGTTGTTTGTAGCAGAAGTGCGGACTTACGGCGAAAAGGAGGAAGCGAAAGTTCAAAGCTATGCTCCTACTGCCCGCAACCCGAACCGCAAGAAAGCTTCCTCCCTGGTAGCAATCACAAGCAAGTTTGCTGGAATGTGCGCAGGAGATTTTAGAAATTATGGACGAGCTGGCGAAATTTTGGGAAATATGAATTCCGGAGGGGATTAAATTATGTTTTGTGTTTTTGTGGACGAGTGCGGATACGTGCAGAATTGGAGCGATCCGAGAGAAGTGCAGCAGCAGCCAGTATATGTCGTGGCCGCTGTAGCAATCTCGTCAGGAAGTTTAGCTGACCTGTATACCAGTATTAGGAACGCCGTGGCTTCCCTTATGCTGCCAGAAACAGACCCTGGTAAGCTGGGACGAGGCGGGGAAATAAAAGCTGCATCCGTAGATCGAGGCGAAGGCTTTTGGGGTAAGAACCCTGGCCTTAGGGATGCTGTGCGTAAGGTCTACCTAGATCTCCCAAATGCTACTTACTTTGTGATTTGTATTGACAAAAAACGCCATAGGAAGCTTTATGGGGTTAATGCGGAAGACCCTTCAGACCTGGGATTGCGACTTCTTCTCGAAAGAATTCAAGGATTTCTGCGTGATCACGAAAAGTTTGGGATTGTCTTTATTGATGCAAACAAGCGCAAGGAACCAAGACAACGAAGTTTTCTGGGAAACCTTTTGAGATTTGGTTCGGGAGGAATAGCGCCCAGTGAATTTTTCATCGGGGCTATTTATGAGTGACATCTTGATATGAGTAACATTTTGGAAGTCCATCTTGGTGATAGTAAGCATTCACTTGGATTACAAATAGCGGACTTTGTCGCTCGCCACGCTTACAGTTGGTGGAAAGATAATAAAAACCCAAATTATCCAGGATGGAATTTAATCGAACAAAAGCTGTACAAACATCCTGGTCATTTAGGATGGGGGCTTAAGGAGTTTCCATCATGAGATGTGAGGCAATGCAGGAACCCTACAAGCTTCCCGAAGGCTGGCGGTGGGTGAGGTTGGGGGAGGTGTGTATTATCAACCCTCGGCGTCCTCGAATCCAACGCGAGCCCGATGAACCAACCACGTTCGTGCCAATGACAGCAATAGATGAGCAAACAGGGACTATCGTTGCCGCTGAGGTGCGTCCTTTCGAGGAAGTTAAGAGGGGATACACTTACTTTGAAGAAAATGATGTTCTCTTCGCTAAAATCACTCCTTGCATGGAAAATGGAAAAGCAGCGATTGCGCGGGGGCTGCTTGGTGGAATTGGGTTTGGGTCAACAGAGTTTCATGTCTTGCGTCCAGATACATCTGTGGTTCCGGAGTGGATATGGCTATTTATTAGACGAGAACGGTTTCGGGAAGATGCAAAGAAAGCCTTCCGTGGTGGCGTGGGGCAGCAAAGAGTACCCCAAGAATTTCTCGAACAATACTTCATCCCCCTCCCACCCCTTGAAGAGCAGCGGCGGATTGTGGCGCGGATTGAGGAGTTGATGGGGCGGGTGCGGGAGGCGCGGCGCCTGCGGGAAGAGGCCAGAAACGACGTCGAACGCCTCTGGCAAGCCATCCTCGCCCAAACCTTCCCCCGCCCCGGCTCGGAACTCCCCGAAGGTTGGCGTTGGGTAAGGTTGGGGGAAGTGTGCATCATTAATCCACGGCGTCCTCGCATACAGCGGGAGCCAAACACACCCACTACATTCATACCGATGTCTGCTATTGACGATGAAAGTGGAACAATTGGCGCTGCTGAAGAACGCCCTTTCGAGCAGGTTAGAAAAGGTTACACCTACTTTGAAGAAAACGATATTCTCTTCGCCAAGATCACGCCTTGTATGGAAAATGGAAAAGCAGCAATTGCACGAGGGCTACTTGATGGGATTGGATTCGGATCAACAGAATTTCACGTGTTGCGACCTAACTCATCTGTAGTTCCCGAGTGGATATGGCTATTTATTAGGCGAGAGCGATTTCGAGAAGATGCAAAAAGGTCTTTCCGAGGCGGGGTAGGGCAACAAAGAGTGCCTCAAGAATTTCTTGAGCGGTATCCCATCCCACTCCCACCCCTTGAAGAGCAACGGCGGATTGTGGCGCACCTTCAAGAGGTGCAGGAGAAAATCAAGGCCCTAAAAGAAGCCCAGGAGCAGACTGAGGCAGAACTGAAGCGCCTGGAGCAAGCAATCTTGGAGAAAGCCTTTCGAGGTGAACTGTGAGCTAACATCGCAAGACTTAAATTGGACTAAGTTTTTGTCCCATGAAAAAGGGGATTTAAGACCTTCCGGAGTTCAAAAGGCCAAGGGAAAAGCTCGTGGAACGTGGGCCGGAGGCCCTAACGGATGCTGAGCTTTTGGCCATCCTCCTTCGCACCGACGTCGAGGGGAAAAGCGCCTTGGACTTGGCGAGTTCGATCCTAAAGAAGACTGGGCCGGAACTCCCCCGTTGGTCTGTAAAAGGACTTGCCCAGATACCTAAAGTGGGCATGGCCAAAGCCTGCGAGATCGTGGCTGCCTTTGAACTCGCCCGCCGCTTTCTCCAAGGAAAACGGCCCGCGATCTCAAAACTCGAAGATGTCATACCTTACGTGCAAGACCTTTTGGATCGAAAACAGGAATATTTCGTGGTCCTCAGTCTCACGGGCGCCAATGAAGTCATCACCAGAAAAGTTGTCACCGTAGGATTTTTGGACTTGAGCCCAAGTTCATCACGCGAGGTTTTTGCGGAGGCCATAACGGGCTTCTTTCTTAAGGGAATACGTCCGTTTTTTCGCGAAACTAAATTTAGGTGTGCCGCTTTTTTAGAGGGTCTTCCTATGGAGAATGAGAAAAAATAGTCCCTGGATGTGTTCGCGTCAAAAAATCGTGCGCTTAAATCCAAGAATAATGGGGAGTGCCCATTGACTTCGAAGAAAAAGATAGAGGATAATTAGGAAAGATCGAAAGGATGCGGGGGCTTAGATGGATGAGTTTCAGGAGATAGTAGAAAGAAGCGAAGTAAAAAGAAGGTGGGAAATAGGGGAAAAATACGAAGTAAAGATAGTAGGAAGGTCAAAGGAGCATGCATACGTAGACTGTGGTGACAAAAAAGAAGGCCTTATAAGGATAGAGGAGTTCATAGACCAAAAAGGAGAGGTTTCTCTGAAAGAGGGTGAAACTGTAGAAGCCTACTACATTGGGACAAGTGGTGGTTTTAGAATCTTTACAACACTGATGCATGGGTATTCTACCCTGGACCTTAAGAGAATAAGGGATGCTTACGAGGAGGGAAAGCCTATTGAAGGAAAGGTTATTGCCCAGAAGAAAGGGGGGTTTGAGGTAGAGATCGGAAAAATAAGGTGCTTTTGTCCATACTCACAAATTGGAGAAAGAGATGAACTCGCAGGGGACTTTCTCGGAAGGACCATGAGTTTCAAAGTACTGGCATTTGAAGATGAAGGAAAAAATGTTGTCCTTTCGAGAAGGGCTTTACTGGAGGAAGAAAGAAAGGAAGGGATAGAGAGACTAAAGGAACAAATAAAGGAAGGCTCAGTAATAACCGGAAAGATCAAAAGGATAGGAACGGGGGGAGCTACCATAGATTTAGGAGGTGTACAGGCATATCTTCCAAAAAGTGAGATAAGCTGGACCTACGTTGAAGAAGTAAAGGACTTTTTTTCAGTTGGCGAAAGTATAGAGGCAAAGGTCAAGGAGATTGACTGGGAAAATAAAAAAATTGTCTTGAGCCTCAAAGAACTCTCTGAGGATCCGTATGCCCTTTTTTCAAAGAAGTATGGGAGGGGGAGTATAATCGAGGGCACTATCAGTAAGGTTGAACCCTTCGGAGTATTCGTTTCACTTGTGGAAGGGGTGGAAGGGTTCGCTCATGTATCTAAATTGGGTAAGAAAGGGATGGTAAAGGACTTGTCAAAGTTTTTCAAGGAAGGTGAAAGGCTAAGGGTGAGGATCCTCGAAATTGACCTTGCGAAGAGAAAAGTATTCTTGCAGGTGGAAGAGGAGACTACAGGAGATATAGAGTATCCTGAATTTGGTGAAAAACTGGAATGCAAAGTGGTGAAAGTTTTGCAAAAAGGACTTCTGGTTGAGACACCCTCAGGCGTTCTTGGCTACGTACCTGAAGGAGAATTGAACGTAAGAGGAGAAAAAGCGAAATCGAACCATTACAAGGAGGGAAAAAATCTCAGGGCTATAGTTCTTCAAGTCGATCGGGAAAAAGGCAAGATACTTCTAAGCGAGAAGAAAGTAGAGGAGTTTGAAGAAAAAGAGGCTTATCGCGCATATAAAGAAAAGGTGGAGAAGGAGACATCCTCCTTCGGTAGACTAAAGGATCTATTGGAAGAAAAATTAAAGTAGCGGAGAGGTCCTTGAGATGCCGAGGTGTGAATATGCTTTATCTGTGACCTTCCTTCCTTGAGGTGTTCGGATTAAGAATCCCGATTTAAGCAAATATGGTTCCAGTACTTCGACAATCACGTCAGGTTCCAAAAGGAGGGTGGCAGAAAGGGCTTCTATACCAACGGGACCTCCCTTATAGTTCAGGATGATGGCCTTCAAAAGTTTTCTATCCAATTCACCCAAACCCTCATTATCTATTCCTTCCAATTCTAACGCATCTACAACGACTGACCTTGTTATATGTCCCTTAGCTTTAACCTGCGCGTAATCCCTAATCCTTCTTAAGAGTCTGTTTGCAACCCTTGGGGTGCCCCTTGCCCTTCTTGCTGTCTCTAATGCTGCATCCTCGTCTATTGAGACATTAAGTATCGATGCCGACCTCTTTACAATCTTCATAAGCTCTTCTTCATCGTAAAAATCGAGGTCCCTTATAATGCCGAACCTTTCCCTAAGCGGAGAAGAAAGGAGTCCAGCCCTTGTTGTGGCACCGATCAATGTGAACCGCTCGAGCCTAAATCTGTGGGTTCTCGCATGTATACCTTTATCGAAAACGAAATCGACAGCGAAGTCTTCCATGGCAGGGTAAAGAAACTCTTCGACAACTTTTGGAACCCTATGGATCTCATCTATGAAAAAGATATCTCCCCTTTCAAGGTTCGTAAGAATACCCATGAGGTCGCCGCCTTTCTCAAGAGCAGGGCCCGAGGAGGTAATGATACGCGCCCCCATCTCGTTCGCAATTATATGTGCGAGCGTGGTCTTTCCCAATCCTGGAGGTCCATTGAGAAGAACATGATCTAACGGTTCATTCCTCAATAGGGCGGCCTTTATAGCGATTCTTAATGTCTCCACCACCCTCTCCTGGCCTATGTACTCGGATAGAAATTTGGGTCTAAGAGAGAGTGACTGTTCGTCTTCTCGCTCCTTCTTTAAAAGATCGATCGTTGTTAAGTCGTCGGTCATTTCTTCTGCCCCCTATACACTTCTTCGAAAAGCTCTTCCGAGCTTGATATAGAAGGGTTTCTCTTCAGAGCTTCCTCTATCATTTTCCTTGCCTCGGAGACTTTGTGGCCCAGCCTATTTACGAGGACGTGTTCTACCTCCTTTTTGAAATCTTCTTGAATAGGGGGAGGGATTTTCACGTCCGGAGAGAGTGCATATTTTGCAACCTTTCCTCTGAGGGTTGCTATTATCTTTTCAGCCTTTCTCTCCCCAATGCCTTTTAGAGATTTTAGAGCTTTCACGTCACGATTTTCAATGAACCTTGCGATCTGATTGGCTGGCAAAGCGAGTGCTTTTATAGCTGCATGTGGTCCTATGTCCTCAACGGATATGAATAGCTCGAAAAAGTCTCTATCGAGCTCCCTTGTGAAACCAACGAGGACAGGTTTTGGATGTCTCTCGGTCTGGTTATAAGATATGTAGAGAGTTATGTTATCACCTTCCTTCAATGTCCCCCTTATCTCCTGCATAACGTAGACAGGAAGATGAACCTCGTAACCAACTCCTCCAACAAGAATAGTCGCGCGGTCATTGTCGAGGCTCAAAAGCTGGCCACTTAAGTATCTTATCATCTTTCTTTTTTCTGCCGTAGCCTATAAAAACCTGCTATTGCCGCCGCTATTGCATCTGAAGCGTGGGAAGAGGGGATCTTGCTAATACCTAATATTCTCTTAACCGCTTTCCTAATCTGTTCCTTTGGAGCATTGCCGTAGCCGACAATCGCATTTTTTATTTCCCTCGGTGTCATATCAAGATATGCGACATTCTTCTGAAAGATTGAGAGGTAAATAACTCCGAGCACCTCTCCGAGAATTATCCCAGCTTTTGGATACCTAAGTAAGGAAAAAGCGTTCTCCACTGCCACAAGATCAGGTTTTATCCTCATTAGGAGTTCCTCAAACTTAAAGTAAAGTTCACCAAGTCTTTTTGCTTTGTCTGAGGTTGGATTCGTCTTTATATAGCCTTTCTCGATTACATCAAAAGAGGAATTTTTGATGAGGATTGCCCCGTATCCAGTGGAGCTAAGTCCGGGATCTACTCCTAAGACTATCACTTCATGAAAATCATAACAGTTAAGGAGAGTGATGTAAATATGGTTGATTTTTTCTTCCCAAACCCTTATAAAGATAAAAGGCCAGTGAAAAAAGACGTCATCTTGGGTAAAGAAGGCTTAGAGAGGGTTATAAACCGTGTCTGTTACGAGATACTCGAAAGAAATCAAGGATCTGAGAATCTGAGCCTAATAGGGATAAGGACAAGGGGGGTTCCAATAGCTTTAAGAATAAGAGAGCGGATAAAGGAGATTGAAAATTTCGAAGTCCCCTTTGGGATTCTCGATATAACTATGTACAGGGACGACATATTTAAGCTCAAGTCTCCGATGGTTAGAAAGACGGAGATCCCTTTCGATGTGAATAACAAGGTTCTCGTTCTCGTGGACGATGTAATACATACGGGAAGGACAACGAGGGCCGCAATAGATGCTATTATGGACATCGGAAGACCTAAGAAGATACAACTTGCCGTAATAGTGGATAGAAACGAGCGAGAGTTGCCTATTCACCCTGACTACGTAGGTATTACATACAGAGTATCACATGGGGAGGAAGTACTTGTTAGGCTTAAAGAGGTTGATGGGACTGACGAGGTTATAGTAACGAAAAGTTCCTAAGCATGGAATGGAAAAGGAAGGATCTTCTGGGTATAAGAGAGTTATCGAAGGAAGAGATACTTCTTGTACTTGAGGTAGCAGAGTCCTTTAAGGAAGTCTCGAAGAGAGATATAAAGAAAGTCCCTACCTTAAGAGGCAAGACCGTAATCACGCTCTTTTTTGAGCCAAGTACGAGAACGAGAACCTCATTTGAAATAGCAGCCAAAAGATTGAGCGCAGATACGATAAATATTTCGGCAAGTACAAGTAGTGTTACAAAAGGGGAAACTTTGAAGGATACAGCTTTGAACCTTGAGTCAATGCGGCCCGATGTCATCGTAATAAGGCATAGTTATCCAGGTGCTCCACACCTTTTGGCGAGGATTCTCAAGTCCTCCATTGTAAACGCCGGAGATGGGGCACATGAGCACCCCACACAGGCACTTCTCGATTTGTTCACAATAAGGGAGAAAAAGGGGAGAATCGAAAACCTCAAGGTGACCATAGTAGGAGATATAGCCCACAGCAGGGTGGCAAGATCGAACATATACTGTCTCAGAAAGTTTGGTAACGAAGTAATATGCTGCGGACCACCAAGCTTGATCCCCCCTCATCTTGATTCCCTCGGTGTTAGAGTAGAATATAAACTGGAAAATGCGGTGAGAGACGCGGATGTTATAATGGCACTAAGAATCCAGAAGGAAAGAGGTGGAATAAGCAGCATCCCTTCTGTGAGAGAGTATGCATCCCTTTACGGACTAAGAAAGGAACACGTTTCAATGGCAAAGGATGATGTCATAATCATGCATCCTGGGCCTATGAACAGGGGGATAGAAATAATGGATGAGGTCGCTGATGGTCCTTATTCAGTTATCCTGGACCAGGTCGAAAATGGCGTGGCTGTGAGAATGGCGATACTCTATCTTCTACTCGGTAAGGGCGAATGAGGATTCTGATTAGGAGAGGAAGGGTAATAGATCCTGCTACAAACCATGATGCTGAAAAGGACGTACTTATAGAGGAAGGGCGGATAAAAAGGGTCGCAAAAGATATAAATGTGAGAAGAAGAGACAGAACCATAGTTATAAATGCAAAAGGCCTGGTGGTCTCTCCGGGTCTTATAGATATCCACTGCCATTTAAGAGAACCAGGCTTCGAGTTTAAGGAGACTATAGAGACAGGTACACTTTCCGCGGTCAAAGGAGGCTTCACATCTCTTGTCTGCATGGCCAATACTGATCCTGTAAACGACAATAGGAGTGTCACCGAGTTCATACTGAGGAAAGCTAAAGAAGAGGGATATTCCCGGGTTTTCCCCTGCGGAGCTGTGACCAAGGGTACAAAGGGAGAGGAACTTGCTGAGATAGGTGAGATGGTCGCGGCAGGAATTGTAGCTATTTCTGATGATGGTAGACCTGTGAGAAACGCCTCCGTTCTGAGAAAGGCCCTTGAATACATAAAGATATTTCCAATTCCTCTCATTTCTCATTGCGAGGACCCAGATCTCTCAGTAGGATGTGTGAATGAGGGGTTCTTTTCCCTCATCACAGGGCTCGAAGGGAATCCGGACATAGCTGAGGAGCTGATGGTGATAAGGGACATAAGAATTGCGCGCTATGTAGATTCAAGAATCCATATAACCCATTTATCTACAAGGGGAAGCGTTGAGGCTATAAGGGAGGAGAAAAAAAGATTCAATAAAGTTACTTGTGATACTTGTCCCCATTATTTTACCCTTACTGAGGAGTCTATAATTTCCTTCGATCCCAATTTCAAGGTCAACCCACCACTCAGGTCAAAAAGTGATGTGGAGGCAATAAAGGAAGGTCTAAAGGAGGGGGTGATTGACATAATCTCCACAGATCACGCACCCCATGAGATGGCTTCAAAGGATTTAGAGTTTAACATCGCTTCGTCTGGGATTTCAGGTTTAGAGACCGCTTTAGCCCTTTCCCTTTCCCTTTACCACGAGGGGGTCCTTGATCTCAAGGAGCTTATAAGGAAGTTGACAATAAATCCCGCAAGACTCATAAATCAACCGTACGGGATGCTCTGTGAAGGGGCAATAGCTGATGTCATAGTTTTTGATCCATATATGGAGTGGGTGGTAGACAGAGAAAAGTTCGCGTCAAAAGGAAAAAATACACCCTTTCACGGGTGGAAACTAAAGGGAAAGAACCTTCTTACCATACTTGATGGAAAAATAGTATACCATGACCCTCATTTGCCAATTGATTCGTGATGGAAAAGGAGATTATCATTGATAGCCATTCCCATTTCGGCCCTTCTCTCTCCTTGGGCATTGAGGTTACAACTTCTGAACTTATTTCCCAGATGCGAGGGTCTGGTGTCTCCTTCGTTGTCATAATCCCCTTTCCTTCCACAGCAATTGCCTCCAATGAGATAAACGTCCGAACTCTTGAAGAATCAAAGAGAGTAAAGGCTTTTATCCCTTATCACTACATCAGAGAAGAATTTGACAAGGAAGATTTTAATCCTATTCCTCATGGCTACTATGGAGCCAAGTGGCACTGGATGCGTGGAAGGCAGGATTTTGTTTCGAATTATTCTGTACTTAATGAGGAAAAGCTGGCCAGCCTGATAGAAAAGGTAAGACTAACCGGTAAACCTTTGTTGTTCGAGGAGGAATTGAGATTTACTGAGATGTTCGTAGATATGGCAAAAGACTTAAACATCATAATTCCCCATCTTGGATTACTCGGTGGAAACCCTTCCGATTTTTTGAATGCATTCAGAAAAAGGGAAAATGTGTACTTCGATACATCCCTCGCGGAAGAAAAAACGATTTACGAGTTTTGCAAAAAGATAGGCCCTCATAGGATACTTTTTGGATCCGATGTTCCTTTCGGAAATATGAGGGGGGAGTTAAAAAAGATCATGGCGCTTCCTTTTTCGAGTGAGGAGAGGTCTCTCTTACTTTACGAGAATTTTTTAAGGCTGACAAATTACGAGGTTGAAAAATATGAGAAAGACTGTTGACTGTGCGGAAAATATGGGGGATGATATAAAAAGGGGGTGATCCTATGATTAAAACGAGAAAAGAGTTCCTTGAAGCGCTCATGAGGATGGCTGACCTTAAGGACTTAGAGCAGGCGGACAGGATAGCACGGGCTTTTATAGCGCTTACAAAATTGATAATAGGTCCTGAACTTTCTCAAAAGATCGCAGAGGTTTCTCCTCCAGATCTTAAAGCTGGCTGGGAGTTTGTTAGGACTGCCCAGCTCGATGATTTTGAGAGAGACGAGAGATTGATGGAGATTGGAGAGGTGGAGGAGAAAGCGGAAGCAGTTTAAAAAGGTTTTCAGCTTGACTTCTTTTTGATTTGCTGGGTATATATCTATGTGCCATCAGAGAAATCTGAGAAAACTCTTGTTACATACTCGGAGAAGCTCTCCGAAGTAATATACGACGAAACCCATCCTTTTAAGCCGCAAAGGGCAAAGGTATTTATCGAACTTTTAAGAAGGTACAGCTTAATTGATGACCTCTTGGACAGAATAATTGAACCCACATATATTGAAGAAAGTATCCTTTATCTCTTCCATGAAAAAGAATACGTTGAATTGCTCAAAAAAGCAGATATCGATTTCAGTTTACAAGCCTATGAGAGAGGATTAGGAACGGAAGACAATCCTGTTTTTAAAGGAATGTTCGAATTCGCTTTTGGATGTGTGGCATGTACTTATACCTGTTTTGATGAGGTTTTAAGAGGAAATGTCAATTTTGCCTTCAATCCTCTTGGAGGCTTTCATCATGCAGAGAAGGGCCAGGCAATGGGATTTTGCTATCTTAACGACATAGCGGTAGTTGGTAAGTACTTTCAAAAAATGGGAAAAAGAATAGCAATTATAGATCTGGATGCACACCATGGAAACGGAACACAGGACGCATTTTATGAGGATAACGACGTTCTAACCATTTCTATTCATGAATCTGGGACAACCCTATTTCCCGGTACAGGTTCCGAAAGTGAGCTGGGAGAAGGGGAAGGTTTCGGCTTCAATGTAAATATTCCCCTCCTTTCTGGATCTGATGATGATGTATACCTCTTCGCATTAGATTCTGTTGTTCCTCCATTAATTGACGCATTTGCTCCAGATCTCATGGTTGTGCTTTTGGGAACCGACATGCATAGGAACGATCCAATGTCCCACTTAAATGTGACCGCAAATGGGTTCAAAAAAGGTTTAGAAATCGTTCGCGGGCTTTCAGAGAGAGTCATAGGACTGGGCGCTGGTGGTTATAGCATAAGTAAGTCACCTGCCCTCTGGGTTGTTGCATTCTCGGTTTTTACAGGAAGACAGATAGTCGATCAGTTCGCGGGTGTCGTTGGAGGAATGATGTATGGCCCAGAGGTTGACCTTATGGAGTTTCTCGATGAAAGGTTCAACGTAGAAGAAGGACTTAAGAAGCGGTGCATGAGAGCAGCGGAAAGAGTTGTTGAATTCATAAGGAAGAACGTCTTTCCTGTTTTAGGTGCAAAATGAGATCTGTTTGTGAACGGTTTCGAAATTGAGAAAGGTAGAAACATGTGGAAAGGAGGAATCGGATGAAAATCTTGATCTTCCTTTTGATCCTCCTCGTTCCCTTTTGCATTGAGGCTAAGGGGACCTTAAGCGAGGCCACGAAGGCCTGTATCGAATGTCACGAGATTATAAATCCCGGAATAGTAAATGACTGGAAAAAATCGAAACACTACGAGATTGGTTCTATTGGATGCGCTGAATGTCATACTGGAAAAGAAAGGCCTGACTCGTTCCCACACAATGGTTATATGGTACACAAAGTGGTCTCTCCAAAGGACTGCGCCCCTTGTCACACCGTTGAAGCCAAAGAATACGAGAATAACATCATGTCTCATGCTTATGAGAATCTAATGTATAATAGCCTCTTTAAAGACTTGGCAAGGACCGTGAACCATTTTTAGGAAGGTATTCTAACGCAAGAAGACTCGTGTCTATCGTGTCACAGGACGAATTTGAAAGTGGATGGACTAAAAGAGCGGGAGACATTTTTTGGAAAAATGGGATTTGTTTCACTGGATGGTTGGCCGAACACAGGTTCAGGTCGTATAAACCCAGACGGCTCAAAGGGTTCCTGTTCGGCTTGTCATGCAAGACAGTAGCTTCTCTGTTGGGATTGCGAGAAATCCCGCATCATGCTCGAGATGTCATAAAGGACCAGATTTTACGTTGTGAGTAAACATGGCATCGTATATGAGTCGAGAAAGAAAGGGATGAACCTGGAATCTAAACCTTGGATCCTGGGTAAAGATTACAATGTCCTAACCTGAAAGAGTTATTTTTCTTGACCGAACCAAAAAAAACTGGTAACTAAAATACGTCAATTGGGTTTTGCCTTCAAGGGAAGAGGGGTGAAAATCCCCCGCTGTCCCGCAACTGTGATGGGTTTTAAGGCCTCACAGAAAAGCCACTGTGTAGGGTAATACCTACATGGGAAGGCGTGAGGCCACATCCCTAAGCCAGGAAACCTTGGGCAAAGCCTAAGTTGGCACTAATCCTTACGAGGATAAGGAGGTGTCTCATGAAAAGGTTTCTCATCTTTCTCATTCCCTTCATTCTTTTCCCCAGCATGAGAGGTTACACGGAGGAGGTTTATAGACTTGATGAGATTGTCGTCTCTTCTACAAAGGCACCTGAAGAGAGGGCGGAAATACCGAATGCGATTGTTCTTAAGAAATCTGAAGATGTGGAAACATCTGGTGCGAAGACGATTGGAGAGCTACTGGCGAATGAGCCAGGGATCGACTGGCTCACATACGGAGACTATGGAGGAGCATCCCAGAGTCTGTGGATCCGCGGCGTCCGTGCAGATGGGACTCAAGTCTTCTTAAACGGTGTAAACGTGAACTCTCCATCCCTTGGAGAGGCCGACCTATCGAAGATCCCCCTTGAAAATATAGAAAAGATAGAGGTTGTAAAGGGGTCAGGATCTTTGCTCTATGGAAGTGGTGCTATTGGTGGGATAGTCAATATTTTTACGAAGGAACCGAAAAAAGACAAGGTAGATTTGAAGTTGAAGGCTGGCTACGGAACGGAGAAGACCTACAGGCTCTCATTTGAGCATGGTCGGTTCCTTAAGGGACCTTTCGGCTACTACATTACAGCAGGAAGAACCGAGACGGATGGATTCAGGGAAAATGGAGATCTAAGACAGAATGATGCCTCGCTAAAACTCCTACTGGACAAAGGTGACGCCCTAAATCTTTCTCTCTATGGAGATTACGTAGAGGCAAGCTACGGGGTGCCCGGTGTAAAACCACCTAAAGGAACAGAGGAATTTGTAAGAAACGGTATTGCTTTTTACAATGACGAATCGGCAAGCCTTGTAAACCACGGAAAGGACAAAAATGGAAATCTTGTTTTAGAGGCAAAGGGTAAGCCAGGAGAAAGATTGACATACAATCTAAAGGGGTTCCATAGATACATGAACAACTATTACTATCAAAGATACGCCTCCTTGGGCACAGGAGGAGAGACATGGGTCATAAATACGGTTGATGGTATTGAAGGCAATGTAAATATATACCCATTCGAAAAGGCAAGGTTTCTTCTCGGGGCGGAGTACAAAGAATTCGGATGGAAGAACGACTCCTTCGATCTTGACGCGAGTGGGAAAAGGACAACAAGGCAAAGGATAAAGGCAAATATATACACAAAGGCCCTCTTCGCTGAGGGTGAGTTGAGACCTGTAGACGCCTTAAAACTGATCGCAGGCATAAGAAGGGAGGACCACTCCACATTCGGAGAGGAGTATGTTCCTCGATTTGGAGTGGTTCTTTTACCATCCGATAAGATCTCTATCAAGCTCACACACGGAAGGCATTTCAGAGCGCCAACGCCCAACGATCTTTTCTGGCCCGAAAGCATGTACGAGAAAGGAAATCCAGACCTTAAGCCGGAAGTGGGCTGGCATACAGATCTCACTTACGAACATCTCCTCCTCAGTGGCAAGGCCTTCTTTTCCCTTTCCCTCTTCAGGTGGAGGGTGGACAGGAAAATCCAGTGGGAACCAGATGCAAATGGTGTGTGGTGTCCTACGAACCTTAAAGACTATGGGGCAGACGGGCTTGAGGCAGGCCTGAGGGTAAGCCCCCTCGATAATCTTGAGCTTTCCTTCTCGTACACATACATAGATGCTTACGAGAAGGCGAGGGAGTATACTGTCCAGGACTATGGATGGCCACCCCTTATCCCCCCAAACTTTCAATACTCTATTGTCAAAAGGCAGGCGACACTTGTGCCTAAGAACCACCTCAAAGTGGGGATCGATTACATGGCTCCATTTAGCATAAAGACTAAGCTGACATTAAGATACGTAGATGACCGTGTTGGAACTTATAGAACAGAATACACTGTGTATCCGAACACAAAGACTGTAAAATACACGATAGGTTCTTACTGGACATTAGATTTAAGGCTCGAAAAGCTCATAAAGGAACATTTCAAGCTGGCCTTTGACGCAAGGAATATCTTCGATGAGGAATATGCGACGCGCCTCGGTACTTTTTACGATAAGACTGGTAAGGGAACAGTCTGTCCATATCCTGCACCCGGCAGGTCCTTTTTTTTAAGCCTATCGTATGAATTTTAGCACATCTCTCCTTATCTCGTACTTGCTCGACCTTGCCCTTGGGGATCCAAGATGGATCCCCCACCCCGTAAGGGGTATCGGAAAGCTCATATCTTTTCTTGACAAGAGTCTCAATAGGGGGAAAGACAAAACTCTCCTCAAGATTAAGGGTGTGCTTTTAGCCCTGATTGTCATCTTCTCCACATTTTTTTTGACTCTTGCGATTACGAGATGCTTTGATTTTTTAAGCCCATATCTTAAATGGATTTCAGTCATCGTCTTATCTTTTTTCTGCCTCTCCACAAGAGATCTTTACGACCACGGAATTAGGATCTTTAGGAGACTTGAAGAAAAAGATATAGAGGGAGCAAGATTGGCCCTCTCCTTAATTGTAAGTAGGGAGACTTCTCACATGGATGAAGAGGATGTAGTTAGATCTACTGTTGAGAGTATCGGGGAAAATACAAATGATGGTATATGCGCCCCCCTTTTTTACCTTCTTTTGGGTGGCCCTGTCCTCTGCATTATCTACAAGGCCGTAAACACTCTCGATTCTATGGTTGGATACAAAAACGAAAAGTACCTCTATTTTGGATGGTTCTCAGCGAAACTTGACGACATTATAAACTTTGTTCCCGCAAGGATCTCAGGATTACTCATTGCCCTTTCTGCCTTATTCTATTACAGATCCTTTTCTTATTTCGTCCTCTCTTTGGAGACACTTTTGAGGGATGGAAGAAAACATGCTTCTCCAAATAGTGGTTATCCTGAAGCTGCGATTGCCGGAGCATTGGGGATTAGGGTTTCTGGACCATCCATCTATGGAGGAAAAGTCGTCAATAAGCCATTTATAGGAGAGGATAAAAGAGAAATCGGTCCCCATCTTATAAGAGAGGCGCTACATATAAGCATTTTGAGTTCCATATTTATGCTTTTCGGAGGTATAATGATCCGTGGAATTTGAACACGGCGGATATGTTCAAGAGTCAAATGCGCAATTTATCGATTTTAGTTCTAATGTAAACCCCCTTCCTTTTCCTAAGGGTATAAGGAGACTTAAAGAGAGAATTTTTGAGAGTGTAAGGCCCTATCCAGATCCTTACATGAAAGAGCTTTGTGAAAAGGTTTCCTCATTTCACGGATTAAGTAAAGAGGAGATCCTTTTCGGTAATGGCTCCTCAGAGCTCATTTATCTTTCCCTATTTGCACTTAAGCCCCGTTCGGTATGCATTCCCGCCCCCACATTTTCTGAATATGAACGGGCATCGAAAGCGATTGGCGCCGAAATTGAAAGGATCGAGCTTGATGAGAATTTTCTCCTCCCCCTCTCATCTATAAAGGACACAGAAATGCTCATTTTTTGCCATCCAAATAACCCGACAGGAAATTACATAATAGAAAACAGGAAAGATATCTTGAGACTAAATATTAGGCACTTCATCATAGATGAGGCTTTCATAGAGTTTTCCGAAGATCACGAAAAACGTTCATTTTTAAGTCTAATAAAAGAGGATAAGCGTATAATAGTTATTAGAACTTTCACGAAATTATTTCCCCTTGCGGGTGTTAGGATAGGATACATGATAGCTGAAAAGGAAGTCATTGAAAGGATAAAGGCTTTCAAACCCCCGTGGAATGTAAATGGCCCCGCAATGGTTCTTGCTTCTTCTTTTCTTGAGGAAAGAGGATTTGTTGAGAGAACGAGAAAGCTCGTAAAAAAAGAGAGGGAGTATCTTATAAAGGAGCTCAAGGCTCTTGGATTTAAGCCCTACCCTTCAGTTACCAATTTTATACTTTTTAAACTCAAGGAGGGTCAAAGTTCGAAGGTCCTCAGAGAGAGGCTTCAATCAAGGGGTATTATGATCAGGGACTGCTCCAATTTTTCTGGTTTGGACGAGCGTTTCGTGAGGATCGCTGTTAAGACGAGAAAGGATAATAAAAGGCTAATAGAAGCCTTAAAAGAGATATGTTTGAAATACTAAGGGAGAGACTTAAAGCGTCCGTACAAAAAAACAAATCCCACGCAATGCTTTTTTCTGGAGGACTCGACACATCTATCCTTGCCTTTCTTCTTAGTGATCTTGGCGTATCCTTTGAAGCGATAACAGTTTCTCTTGAGGGCAAAGCCGAAGATGTTCATTACGCCCAAAGGCTTGCAAAGGATCTGGGTATACAATTGACTCTCCTTAACGTGAAAATGGAGGAAGCCATAGCTTCGATAAGAGATGTTGTTAAAATCCTCAAAACATTCGATCCCGCAATCCCTAACGACCTTGCTATCTTTTTCGGAATGAGATTCGCAAAAGAAAATGGCTTTTTCTCTGTAATGACAGGGGATGGATCGGATGAGCTCTTTGCTGGATATAGCTACATGCCAGAAATAGAAGATCTGAATGGATACATCGCCTCCCTCCTTCCAGATCTCCATTTTAATTCTACGGATATTGGCAATGCCTTGGGGTTAAAAGTAGTAAGCCCATTTCTCGATGAAAGTGTGGTTACTTTTGCACTTGAGTGCCCGAAGGAGCTAAAAATAAAGGATGGCCACGGCAAATGGATTCTAAGGAAGAGCTTTGAGGGTTTTCTTCCAAATGATATTCTTTGGCAAAAAAAGAGACCCATTGAAGTCGGCTCTGGTATGAGCCTTTTGAAGGAGGAGCTTTCCTCTTCAGTCACAGACAAAGAGTACGAGGAGAAAAGCCTTGCCTACGGAATGACTTTTTTCGGCAAAGACCACCTTAGGTACTTCGAGATCTATATGGACGTTGTAGGCTTTATACCAGAACCTAAGGAAGGGGAAAGAAGATGTCCAAACTGTAAAGGGGGTAAGAGAGGTAAACATTGCAGGATATGCGGATTCATGGAGGATCTATGAAGGCCTTTTGCTCTTTTAGTGGAGGGAAAGATAGCGCCCTCTCTCTTTTTCTGGCGGAAAAGGAAGGTGTTGATTGTGAAGTACTTCTTACAATGCTTGACGAAAAGGGGGACCGCACAAGATCGCACGGCATAAGGGCTTCCCTTCTTTCAGAACAAGCTTTCGCAATTGGAAAAAGAATGGTCCAGAGATCTACCTCATGGGAAGACTACGAGAAGGTATTTAAAGATGTAGTTTACTCGTTAAAGGAGGAAGGGATAGAGGCAGGCATATTTGGAGACATCGACATTGAGGAGCACAGGATTTGGATTGAAAGGGTATGTAGAGAACTTTCTATAGTGCCCATCCTACCGCTTTGGGGTATGAAGAGGGAAGATATAGTGAAGGAGTTTGTCGATTATTCTTTTAAGGCTTTTTTGTGTGCTACGAAGCTTGAGGTTTTAAGGCCCTATTTGGGAAAAGAGATAGATATAGAGTTCCTTCGGGAGATGAGATCGATATCCGTAGACCCTTGTGGGGAGAAAGGAGAGTTCCACACCTTTGTCTATGATGGCCCTATATTTAAGAAGAGACTCCTCGTAGAGAAGGGAGAGGAGATATGTAAAGATGGGTTTTACTTTCTCGATGTGCGACTTTTGGAGGGTTGATGTTCCGGTTGAATTTTTTTTGCTTTATCCTCATTTTTGTTTCTATTTATCAATCCGATGCAAAGGAAAGGATCGTCTCCCTTTCCCCGCCTATTACGGAGGAGCTCTATCTTTTAGGGCTTGGAGAAAATATCGTTGCAAATACGATCTATTGCACAAGGCCCAAGGAGGCAGAAAAAAAAGAGAAGGTAGGCTCTGTCGTATACGTGAATGTGGAAGCGATTGTGAGACTAAGACCAGATATAGTCTTTGCATCGCCCCTTACTGACAGGAGGGCCCTCGAAAGGTTAAAGAAGTTAGGCATAAGAGTTGTCGTTTTTCCACACCCTAAAGGCTTTGAAGATCTTTGCGAAAACTTCCTGACCTTGGCCAAGATCTTAGGAAAGGAAAGAGAGGCAGAAGAGATCTTAAATATTGCAAGAAAGAGGTTGGAGGAGCTCAAAAAGAGATATGGAGAAAAAGAGGGTCCCACTGTGCTATTTCAGATAGGTAGTAAACCCCTTTTTGTTGCAAACAGAGACTCCATAGTCCATAGCTACCTTGATTACGTTGGTGGACGGAACGTGGCGAAGGATGCTAAGACAGGCCTTTTCTCGAGGGAAGAGGTGATAAAGCTAAATCCAGAGTATATCATCATAGTTACGATGGGGATAGAAGGAGAGAAAGAAAAAGAAAGCTGGAGGAAATTCAGCGTACTGAGGGCTGTAAAGGAAAATAAGATTTACCTTCTCGATTCTTATAAACTCTGTAGTCCCACCCCCTTGAGCTACGTGGAAGTATTAGATGAGCTTGCAAGTATCTTTTATGGAGAAAAAGAGCGGAGGTAAAGATGAAAAAAGTATCAAAAAGGATAGGACTTGTGGAGATTTATACTGGCGATGGAAAGGGGAAAACAACAGCCGCCTTGGGGCTTGCCTTTAGAGCCTTAGGTCACGGCATAAGGACCTATATAGGCCAGTTCATGAAGGGATATAGCTACGGAGAGGTGAAGGCTTTAAAATTCGTAAAACCTTACATAAAGATCGAAAAATACGGAAAAAAAGGGTTCATCCATGTGAAAAAGGAGCCCGAGAGGGAAGATATTGAGCTTGCAAGAAAAGGGCTTGAAAAAGCAAAAAAGGCACTTTACTCAGGAAAATACGGTATTGTTATACTCGATGAGGCAATAACAGCGCTTTTCTTCAATCTCCTCAAAATCGATGACCTCATAGATTTCATAAGGAACAAACCTAAGGAAGTCGAGCTCGTCCTTACTGGAAGATATGCCCCACAAAGGCTGATTGAGGAGGCAGACCTCGTAACAGAGATGAAGGAGATAAAGCATCCATACAGGAAGGGGGTAAAGGCAAGGAAGGGGATAGAATTTTAATGAAGAGGATAAAATGGATCACTTCCCTATTTTTCTCCATCTTTTTCCTTCTTTTAGTATCCACACTTTCCTTTCTTACTGGTCCCTCTACTATTATGCCCTTCCCAAAGGACCCTCTTGAGAGAGCTATCCTTTATGAGATAAGGCTTCCAAGGATCCTTCTTGGTTTCGCAGCGGGTGGAAGCCTTTCTTTATCTGGTGCAATACTTCAAGGTATATTCAGGAATAGCCTCGTTGAGCCTTATACACTCGGGATATCAGGAGGGGCAGCAATCGGCGTATGTATCGGTATCGCGCTTTCTGCGCAAAAAATAATTGGTTTTTTTTCTTTACCTACCTTTGGATTTTTTGGGAGCTTCTCTGTCCTTTTTGTCCTTCTATACCTTTCTGGTAGAAGAGCTATAAGGAGGGAAGAGCTTCTCCTCTCTGGAGTCATGATAAGTTTCATATCATCATCGATAATTCTTCTCTTTTTCGCCCTTCTAAGGACAGAAGAGATCCACAGGATCATATTTTGGATGATGGGTTCACTTCAGGAAGAAGAGATGAAACTAATATCTATAGTTTGCTTTATTTCTATCCTTGGGCTTCTTGTGAGCTACATATTCTCGTTCGACTTGAATGCTCTTTCTCTTGGTGAAGAAGAGGCTATGCACTTAGGTATCAATGTTATTAGGACTAAACGTTTTTTGCTCCTTCTCTCTTCATTCCTTACTGGTTTGGTAGTGTCGATTACAGGCATTATAGGATTCGTCGGCTTAGTCATACCACATACGATGAGGCTCATTTTTGGCTCAGACTACAGGTTTCTCCTTTTTTCTTCCTTCTTTTTTGGTGCTTCCTTCCTTATACTCTGTGATACTATCGCAAGGGTCATTATCGCTCCCTCTGAGCTCCCCGTTGGGGTTGTGACTGGCGTGATAGGGGGAACCCTATTCCTTTATCTCCTTTTGAGGGGGAGAAAGGGTGGATGAAATCCTTGAGATAAGGGACCTTTTCTGCGGATACGGAAAGTCGGAAGTGCTGAAAGGGATAGATCTTTCTGTGAAAAGAGGTGAGATTCTCGGGATCGTCGGTCCAAATGGTGCAGGAAAGACGACGCTTTTTAGGGCCATAGCCAAGATCGTGGGAGCAAAAAGAGGCTCCATCCTAATAGATGGTAAAGACGTAAGATCCTTAAGTCAGAGGGAGATTGCAAAATATCTTGCCTTTGTCTCTCAGAACATAGAGGGGGATCTCACAATTAGTGTCTTCGATTACGTTCTTTTAGGAAGGATACCCCACAGAAAACCCTATCAGTTTTTCGAAGATAAAGAGGATATACTTTCTGCCGAGCAGGCCTTGAAAGCGACTCGTCTCACCCATCTTAAAGAAAGACCACTCTATCATTTAAGTGGGGGGGAAAGGCAGCTTGCTCAGATCTCAAAAGCCCTTGCTCAGGCTCCCAAGATTCTCCTTCTCGATGAGCCACTTTCCCATCTCGATATAGCCCATGCAGTAAGGATCCTAAACCTTTTGAAGAGACTTAACAGGGAAGAATCTATTACTGAGATCGCGATCTTACATGATCTTAACCTTGCAAGTGAATTCTGTGACAGACTTGTCCTTCTCTCAGACGGTAAAATAGTGAAGGATGGAGATCCAAGGGAAGTTCTCAAGTTCGACCTTATAGAATCCGTTTACGGCACTCAAGTGATCGTGAAGGAAAACCCCCTATCGTCCAAACCGTATGTTTTCCCGATTTTCGAGGAGTGGAAAGGGAGATGATAACACTCGTTTTGGGTGGCCAAAGAAGCGGAAAAAGCAGATTTGCCCTTGAGGAGGCAAGAAAGTATAAAGGAAAAAAGGCTTTTATTGCGACCTCAGAAAGGATAGATGAGGAGATGGTTGAAAGGATTGAGAGACATAAGAAAGAAAGGGGAGAAGAGTTTGAGACCTTTGAGGAACCCAGGCTCCTACCTCAGCTCATCTCAAAACTCGATGGTATCTTCGAAGTGATACTGATTGATTGCCTGACCATTTGGGTGTCGAACTTACTATACTACGGAGTAGAGGAAGAAAAAGCCTTCAATGATCTTTTAGGGACAATATCGGGAGGGAGAAGTGACTTTCTTATCGTATCGAATGAGGTTGGTTTGGGGATCATTCCGGAGACAAAAATTGGAAGGAGATTCATTGATGCCTTAGGAACGCTAAACAGAATGGTTGCTCAGGCATCTCGTAGGGTCGTATTCATGGTATCAGGTATACCCTTGGTAATAAAAGGAGGCTAAACATGGAGTTTTCGATCCCATCTATTGATGAAGCTCTTTTTTCTTTTGCACAGGAAAGGCTCGATAGTCTAACAAAGCCAAAAGGCTCCTTAGGAAGGCTCGAGGAGATTGCAAAGAGGATTGTGGCCATAAAGGGTGAGAGATTCCCTAACATAAGGAGAAAGGCTGTATTTGTTTTTGCTGGAGACCATGGAGTCACAGAAGAGGGTGTATCCGCATATCCAAAAGAGGTGACTTACCAGATGGTCTTCAACTTTCTAAGGGGTGGTGCAGCAATAAACGTATTTTCAAGATTTGCGAATATGGATTGTTTCGTCGTGGATATGGGTGTGGATTATGAGTTCGGGGATTATAAAGGACTGATTACCAAGAAAGTTTTAAGGGGAACAAGGAATTTCACTAAAGGCCCTGCGATGACGAAAGAGGAGGCAAAAAGATGCATAGAGATAGGTAGGGACCTTGCCCATACGTATGCAGATTTTGACTACGACCTCTTTTGTATTGGGGATATGGGGATCGGAAACACAACGGCCTCATCTGCTATCATCGCATCTCTTCTCTCTAAAAAGCCAAAAGAGGTATCAGGACGGGGAACTGGAGTTGACGAAGAAGGGTTTGCAAGAAAGATCGCCGTAATCGTAAAAGGGCTTGAGGTCAATAAACCTGATCCTAATGATCCCATAGATGTGCTTTCAAAGGTGGGTGGAGCAGAAATAGGAGGAATGGCAGGGTTCATTCTTGGTGCTACGGAGAAAAGAAAAGTGGTAGTCTTAGATGGCCTTATTTCATGCGCATCCGCGCTCATAGCGTACGCAATTGAACCGAAAGTGAACAATTTTCTTTTTGCAGGCCATAGGTCAGAAGAAAAGGGTCAATGGGTAGCCCTCAAGCACATGAATCTTGAGCCCATACTCGATCTTAAAATGAGGTTAGGTGAGGGGACTGGGGCAGTTCTTGCCTCTATCATCATAGAGGCAGCAATAAAAATGTATAATGAGATGGCTACATTCGACGAGGCTCAAGTATCAAAAAAACTAAAATGAGAATAAAAGAACCGATATTAAGCTCTATCTCTTTTTTGACAATAATCCCCCCTTTGATTAAGGCAGAAGTAAATGAGGAAGACCTCAGGAATTCTGTTATCTTTTTTCCGGTCGTAGGTTTCTTTTTGGGAATTTTTTCTTCTACGCTTTATAGGATCTTAGCACATTTTTTTTCGAGAGAGATATGCGTGCTTTTTTATCTTTTATCGTTAGTTTTTCTAACTGGAGGCTTCCATATTGACGGCCTCTCAGATACTTTTGATGGATTTTCAATAAAGTCCACGGGGAAAAGGGACGAGGATATTGAGAGGAGATTGAAGGTTATGTCATCTGGGACACAGGGACCATTAGGTTCCCTTTCTGTTCTTTTTGTTTTTGCCTTTAAGTTTTTCCTTCTCTCGGATATTCTGCTTTTTCCAGGCTGGAGAATATTCTTCACACTTCTTCCTGTTTATTCGAGAACTTGTGTGGTCTTTTGTATGTACTACGGAAGGAGTGCAAAAAATGAGGGGTTAGGTAGCCTTTTTGTTGGAAAGATAAAAAAAAGCCACCTTTTTTTAAGTGCTCTATCTTGTATTCTTCTTTTTTTCGCTTACGCAAAAGATCTGTACACAGTTCTTCTTCTTTTATTTCTCCTTCTCCCTTTATCCTTATTAAGTCTTTTTCTATGTCATACCTTTCAAAGAAGGTTTGGAGGTCTAACAGGTGATACATTGGGGGCTATAATTGAGATCTCTGAAGTTGCCTTTCTTATCGGTTGTTCACTTTGTCTCAAATTTTTTATTTAAGTTATGAGAATAATGTGCGATAATAAAGAGAGAGAAACGGATAAACGGAGGTGCCATGAAAGTAAGTAATGACAAGGGCAATGGTATAGTTACTGCCCTCGTCAGGAAAACGGGTTTTGAGCCTCCGAAAGTAGGGGATAACCGGCTCAGAAGGCAGGAAGCCTTAAAAGACAAGATCCAGATCTCTACAAAGAATGAGGTCATTTCTAATCTTATTGTCAAGGCGAAGCATGCTCCTCAAATAAGAACGGAAAAGGTGGAGAGCATAAAAGAAGCTTTAAAGAAGGGAGAGTACAAGATAGACAGTCACGAAGTTGCTAAAAAAATCGTACGGGAAGGTATACTGAATGAGATAGTTTAGTGTGCTTTTTCTTTGTAGAGAGTCTTTCCCTGGCTTTTTAGGTCCTGAGCAGCTTTTTTAACTCTCTCCGCCATAGAAAGCTCTGCTAAAGCCATATAAGTTCGAGGATCGTAAGCTTTTTTGCGGCCAACATCTCCGTCTATCTTTAGCACTCCGTCATAGTTCTTGAATACGTGGTCCACTATTGCTCTCGTGAACGCATACTGTGTATCTGTGTCGATGTTCATCTTTACGACACCGTACTCGATAGCCTCATGTATCTCTTCTATAGATGAACCAGAACCTCCATGAAAAACGAGATAGAACCTGCCTTCCTTCCCATATTCTTTTTCCACACGCTCCTGGCAGGCTTTAAGTATCTCGGGTTTTAGTTTCACGTAGCCAGGTTTATAAACGCCGTGGACATTTCCAAAGGTCGCGGCAAGTAAATATCTCGCCCCTTTTATTCCATTTAGCTTTTTTGCCACTTCAAAGGTCTCCTCCGGGCTTGTGTAAAGTCGTGCATTCTCACTTCCCTTTATGCCGTCCTCTTCTCCTCCAACCGCTCCTACTTCTATTTCCAGAACGAGCTCGTCGCGGTGCATTCTCTCGAGCAGGTCATATGAGATCTCGAGGTTTTTTGTGAGGGGAAGAGTGCTTCCATCGAACATATGGCCATTGAAAAGATTTGGAAGGCCTCTCTCTCTTCTTCTCTCCGTCTCCTCAATAAGGGGGATGAGGAACTTCTCGAGGGAATCTGGGGGACAGTGGTCGGTATGCAAGGCGACGAAGATAGGGTATCTGTCTGCCACTCTGTGCACGTACTCAGCTATCACTATTGCTCCCAGGGCCATGTCATTCAAATAAGTGCCAGAGATATGGGCTCCCCCGCTTGTTGAGACCTGAATGATCCCATCTGATTTACTTTCCGCTAAACCTCTCAGCACCGCATTCGCAGCTTGAATAGACGTCACGTTTATCGCGGGATATGCGAACTTCATCTCCCTCGCTTTATCGAGCATTTCACAAAAGATTCTGTAGTCGGCAATTGGCATTTTTCCCTCCCGTAGACTTCTTGGACCTATTTTAGCAAAGATTTCTGAAAAATGAAAAGAAGACTTTGAAAAGAGAAGTCGACTGTAGTATGTATCTTTACGTGGAAATAAGAGGACGTATAGTAGATGTGTTTCGGAGAAAAATATTTAAGGGTGGGATCAGGGTTGAGTCCGGAAAGATCATTGAGATACGAGAATATAATAACGTACCAGACGTTTTCATTATTCCTGGCTTCGTTGATGCTCACATCCATGTAGAGAGTTCCCTTCTTGTTCCTTCCGAGTTTGCAAAAATGGCCGTAGCTCAGGGTTGTGTGGCCTGTCTTTGCGATCCCCACGAAATAGCAAATGTCATAGGAATTGAAGGGATAGAATTCCTGCTTGAGAACGCAAAAAGAGTAAATTTCAAATTTTACTTCGGAGCCCCACCCTGTGTACCAGCAACCATCCACGAAGAGTCGGGTGGTAAAATAGGTGTCGAAGAGATAGAAAATCTCCTCCGAAGAGAAGAGATTAAGTTCCTTTCAGAGGTCATGGACATTGAGGGCGTAATTACCCGAAGAGAAGATCTAATGAGGAAAATCGAAGTCGCCAGAGCGCTAAATAAACGGATAGATGGGCACGCACCCGGGCTACGTGGAGAAATCCTAAAAAGGTACATGGCTTCTGGTGTCTCAACAGACCATGAAGTAAGCGAGATTGATGAAGGAGAGGAAAAGATAGAAAAAGGGATGAAAGTAATGATAAGATTCGGGTCTTTATCGAAAGATCTGGAAAGACTTCTTCCCCTTGTTAAAGAACATCCTGAAAAATGCATGCTCTGTAGTGATGATATAGGCCCGGACGAATTGGGGGAAGATTACCTTAGACCCGCCTTAAAGAGCGTGCTCAGGAAGAACGTAGATATCTTCGATGCCATAAATTTCGCATGTACGAACGCAGTCCTCCATTATGGTCTCAATGTGGGCCTTTTAAGGGTAAATGATCCGGGTGATTTCTTGATTATAGACGATTTTGAGAATCTGAGAGTTCTTGAGACGTACATAAATGGCGTTCCCGTTTTTTCTTACGGCCAGACAAATATCGAGGGTTTCACTCCGGAAAGAATTAACAACTTTTCAGCCTCAAAGAAAGGAATTGAAGATATCAGGGTTGTAAAAAAAGGTAAGAGAATAAGGGTGATCGAGGCCAAGGAAAAGTCACTTTTTACCGGGTCTTCAATTATAACGCCCAAGATTGAAGGTAATTTCGTAGTTTCAGACACAGAACGGGATGTTCTAAAAGTCGTCCTCGTAAATAGGTACAGGAAAGACGAAAGGGTTGCTTTTGGTTTTGTAAGAGGGTTTGGGCTAAAAAGTGGTGCCATAGCTTCTTCATTCTCTCATGATTCGCACCATTTGCTCGCATTGGGATGCGACGATTCATCGATCGTTGAGGCGCTAAATCTTGTGATAGAAGAGAGAGGAGGTATGGTATTTGTCTCAAAGAAAAAGAAGGAAGTACTTCCACTGCCAGTTGCAGGACTTATGAGCGATCTTGAAGCAAGAGAAGTTGGAAAAAGGTACAAAAGATTGAGCCAGGTTTTGAAGGATAATGGTGTTTCTATTTCTCATCCTTTCATGCTTCTCTCTTTCTTAGCCTTACCAGTTATCCCGGAACTTAAAATAACAAGCAAGGGTCTATTTGACGTCAAAGAGCAGAAAGTTGTGGACCTTTTTGTATAAAAAGTAACCTGAGAAAAATAGACTACTGATCATCCTAAATAGAAACCTTATAAAGAGCACGGGATGCGAAAAAAGTTATGAGGAAGGCAAGGATGAATCTCGCAGTTACAAGGATTGGGCCATTTGCTCCTATTAAGACAAAGATCAGGGTGTCCTCAACGATCGCGTGACAGATAGAGAGGAAAAGGAGGACTAAAAAGGTTTCATTTTTTTAAGTTTGAGTGCTTTATCGCATGTATGATGATTCCGGCTCCATAAGTAAGACCCACGAAAACGCCAGTTATGAGGGGAATAAAACCTTCCTCTGGGATTCCAATGAGTTTTCTCTCTCTTTTCATTACTTTGTCAGGCTTCGCTCTTAATTTCAGGAACTCGTAAGAAACCGTAAGCGGAATTATTATGACTAAAAGTTTAATAGTCAGGTTAACCGCTGAGTAAAGCGCATATATAAAGAGACTTAGAAACTCTTCCATATAAAGTTTAACCCCCATCCAGCAAAAAAGCCTACACCTATTCTCGCAAACAATAGGAGAGTGTAATTTACTCCTACACTCTTTGTGACTGGCGTTTCAACTGTGAGGCTATGACATATACCCAAGATGAGGGCACAAACCGTTATGTCCTTGGAAGAAAGATTTAGAGGAGCAAGGATGGCTATCGCCGCGTAAAGATTTATGAAAAAACCAGCCAATAGACCTAAAGCGACCTCACCGGGCAAATCCAAAAGTTTCATAGCTGGTTTAAAGAGATGCGCGAGAGGCCTAATCAGATCATAATACCTAACGAATTCTATGATGATATAACATGGAATTATGACCCTGGCCATGAGATACGTAACAGAGAGCCCATTCATTATTCCATTTTTCAAGGGTTGAAGAAAAGGTTTCATTTTGTATATCCAAGACTCAAAAGACCGACTTGGGCGAAATTCCTGTAGTATCCTAAAAGTCCGGGAAGGCTCGATTTTGCCTTCTTAAAATAGGTAGCCTGGTATGAAAAGCTTACCGTGAAATTTCCCCTTTCATAGCTTCCGCCGAAAGTGAAGATGTTCCTTGTAGCATCCGGTAATTCTGGACCCCTCGTCGAAAGCGGAACAGGTGTTATATCGTACATATATCCCGCACGGAGGCTCAAGTTCCCCGTTATTTTTTGGTCTATTCCTCCGCAAAGTGTGAACGTATTTCCCCATCTTTTGTGATATGACGTATCGAGTAACCCGTTTTCCGACCTTATTCTATACGAGTTCATGGATGACCAGCCAGTGTAAAGGACGTCTACCTCTAATGTGGTATTCTTGACTCTTTTTGAAAGACCAAAAACCATGAGGTATGGTAGGGTAAAATAGGTGTAACAGTCAGTCGCAAATGACGGAAGAGGAGATGGCATATATACCCTGCCTTCTCCTTCGTACTTTATCCGTACAGGGCTTCTCACGGTAATGGAAAATGTTAGATCTTCTTCTAACTTCAGTGAGGAGGCGAAATTGTAACCTAAGCCGCTACCTTCCCCCCTCAATTTAGATAAGCCATCTACCCCGAGTATAGTGGGGATCATGGTCTTGAACTTCACAGAACTTGAAACATAGGATACACCGAAGGCGACTTTGAGTTTTTCGTTCATCTTTATTGCGAACACAGGATTAACATATAATGTTCTTAAGCTTGAAAGGATAGAGTAGTATCTTCCAGGAAAATCCTTCTCCCACTCTGTTGAGAGGCCGAAGGGAGAAAAAAGACCTATACCGATAGACTTATTATTCCACGTATAGTATCCGTAAAGAGCAAAAAGAGTGTGCGTGTTCGATTTCGAATACTTTTTCTGTCCGGAAAAGCTATCGGTGTAAGAGAGCTCTGGTTTTATGAGAGTCGTGTTTAATGCGAAAGCCGTTCCTTTCAATTCTGGCAGATTCGCAGGGTTAAAGAAGACCGCAGCTGGTTTCTCTATTGAGGAGGCGCATGCCATACCCATACCATTTGCATACGCATCTTGATTGTATATTAAAAACCCGGCCCCAAAGACAGGGAGGGGAATAAGAATTGAGATTATGATTACTCCTGCCCAAAACATAATCTTTCCTTACACCATAAGACACCGTGTTTCAATAGAAAAATATCTTTGCATTTACATTTGGAAGTGATATATATATAAGAAAATGGAGAGAAAGGAGGTGAAATAAGGTATGAAGAAGGTTCTGGCCCTAATTATCGCTCTTTCATTGTTTGTAACTTTTTCAATGGTGGGCTGCAAGCCTAAGGAGGAACCAAAGCCAACTCCCAAGGAAGAGGCAAAACCGGCTCCTGCGCCTGAAAAGGCACCGGAGAAACCGGCTGAAGCTCCAGCACCACCTGCACCTGAGAAGAAGTAGCTCTCAGAATGGCCATATGCTTAAAATAAGCATATGGCCGAATTATTTTGAAAAAGGGGTGAGGATATGAAGACAAAATTTATAGGAGTATTCATACTGGCAATTATCTTCTCCATTTCTCTTTCCGGGTGTGGGTGCTTCCAGCAGGCAATAGTGGGTGAGAAGGCTCCACCTCCTGCTCCACCTGAGGCGAAGATACTTAAACCTGAAGAAAAGCCGGCTCTGCCTGTTACTCCGCCTGCTGAGCGAAAGATTGAAGTCCCATCCCCCGCACCTGCGCCGGAAGTGAAGTATGTACTTAAGGACATAAACTTTGATTTCGATAAATACAACATAAGACCTCGCGATGCGGAGATTCTTAAGGAAAATCTGAACTGGTTTAAGGCAAACCCAGGCAAAAGAGTGAGGATAGAGGGACACTGCGATGAGAGGGGCACCTCAGAGTACAACCTCGTGCTCGGTCAGAAAAGGGCGGATGCCACAAAGAACTATCTTGTAAACCTTGGTGTTGACGAGAAACTCTTAGAAACGGTGAGTTATGGGAAAGAGAGACCCCTCGATCCCGGGCATAATGAAGAGGCATGGGCAAAGAACAGGAGAGCTCATTTCCTTGTGCTTCCTTAGGACATAAGGTGGTCCGTGGGGGGGTTAAGCCTCCCCGTTTTTTCTTTAGCGTAGAAGAGTTATCCGGATTATTTGACTTACCAGAGGATGTAAGAAGAGATGCAAAAAAAGTGGAAGAATTTTTTCCCGTTAGGATTCCCGAATTCTACCTAAATCTTATGAACCTTGAAGACCCTTCCTGTCCATTGAAACGGCAGGCTTTCCCTTCAATAGATGAGCTTTCAGATTCCGGCTACGTTGATCCGTTAGGGGAAGAGAAGTCGTCCCTGACCATGAGTTTCATAAAGAGATACCCAGGAAGGGGAGTTTTTTTGGTCAGTTCTCAGTGCGCTATGTTCTGCCGCTTCTGTAACAGGAGAAGGCTTTTAGGAATGGATTCGGAACTGGAAAGGTCCTGGGACGAAACCTTTAAATGTATGGAGAAGCTTGAAGATCTACACGAGGTTATACTCTCAGGAGGAGACCCCTTTATGCAGGAGGTAGAAAAATTGAGGTACGTGCTGGAAAGGATAAAGGGGATTAGAAAAATAAGAACAATAAGGATAAGCACAAGAGTGCCTGTCGTTTTCCCTCAAGGGGTAAGCGAGGAACTCGTGCGTACCCTTCGTATGTTCAGGCCGTTATGGATCGTGATTCACATAAATCACCCGAAGGAGGTTTCTGAGGAGTTCAAAAAGATCGTTAGAGACCTTCAAATGTCCGGATTACAGATCTTAAGCCAAACAGTACTATTAAGAGGAGTGAACGATTGCGCAAGAACTTTAATCGATCTTTTTGAAACCCTTGTAAGCCTCGGGGTGAAGCCGTATTATCTTTTCCAGCTTGACGAAGTAAAGGGTGCTTGCCACTTTAAGGTCAAACTTTCCCAAGGGACAAAGATATACAGGGCTTTAAGAATGTATGCATCAGGGCTTGCAATCCCAAGTTATGTGATCGATATAACGGGAGGCCTCGGAAAGGTCCAAGTTACGGAAAGTATAATCGGAAGGGACGGTAAAACTGTCCTTTTAAAGACCCCTGAAGGGAAGATCGGGCGTTACAGTGACAATGGGTACGACAGCGAATGCAAAAAATGTGGATTATGCGATGAAATATAAAAAAAGAATCAGGAGGGCTATATGAGGATAGTATTACTTGGTGCGCCTGGAGCAGGAAAAGGGACGGTAGCTAAACTTCTTATGGAATACGATGGTTCGGTCCAAATCTCCACGGGCGACATCCTGAGAAACGCTGTCAAACAAGGGACGGAACTGGGACTGAAAGCGAAAGAATTTATGGAAAAGGGTGAGCTTGTTCCGGATGACCTTATTATGATGATAGTGGAGGAAAGGATTAAGGCACCGGACTGCAAGAAGGGCTTCATTTTCGACGGGTTCCCGAGGACTATAAACCAGGCCGAGAAGTTGAAAGAACTCTTAAATAGGATGGGTCTCACCCTTGACGCCGTCATAAACCTGGACGTTCCAAAAGAGGTTATTCTTGAAAGGTTAACGACAAGAAGGACGTGTTCTAATCCCGATTGTCAGGAGATTTACAATATAAAGAGTAAGCCCCCTTCGCCTGATGGGAGGTGCCTTAAATGCGGATGGCCAGTTGTTCAGAGAGAGGATGAGACTGAGGAGGCGATCACGAAAAGGCTTGAGGTTTATAACGAAAAAACAAAGCCTCTCATAGAGTATTACGGAAGGGAGGGCCTTTTGTACAATATAAGTTCCCTAAGTAGTGAAGAAATCGTAAAGGAGATCATAAGGATAGTCTCTCAGGAAGGAGGGAAAGGAGTTTCATAAAGAATTGTATTGAATTCTCGTGCATATTCCGTTATAATTTAAATTTGAGGCTGGTGTAGCTCAAAAGGCAGAGCAAGTGACTTGTAATCACTAGGTTGAGGGTTCGAGTCCCCCCACCAGCTCCATAGGAGAGGTTCCCGAGTGGCTAAAGGGGACAGACTGTAAATCTGTTGGCTTTACGCCTTCGGAGGTTCGAATCCTCCCCTCTCCAGTGTAACTTTATGTGGACTGAAAGAACCGTTTGGATTTATAATACTGTGTCGAACGCGGGAGTAGCTCAGCTGGTTAGAGCATCAGCCTTCCAAGCTGAGGGTCGCGGGTTCGAATCCCGTTTCCCGCTTGTAAAATTTTGCCCGCGTAGCTCAGTCGGAAGAGCACTTCCTTGGTAAGGAAGTGGTCACCGGTTCGATTCCGGTCGTGGGCTTAAAAAAGAGGAAAAAACCCATAACGGAGGTTATCTATGTCTAAGAAAAAATTCGAACGTACCAAACCCCATGTGAACATAGGAACCATAGGACACATAGACCATGGAAAGACGACCCTAACATCAGCTATAA
>Ga0080004_1122379_pt1 | contig 74164 bp, 101 predicted proteins | sample WasSprMetagenome_FD_69207 | JGI IMG/M metagenome (GOLD analysis project Ga0080004, IMG submission 69207) | Sulfidic aquatic microbial communities from Washburn Spring, Yellowstone National Park, USA - WS (SPADES assembly) (version 2) | ecosystem: Environmental > Aquatic > Thermal springs > Hot...
GCTTCACGAAAGTCCCGGGCTTCCCCCCTTTTAACCAGAGAGAGAATTAATGGTAAGTAAACCCGCGAAAGGCACTTTTCGACTATTTATGTCGGCTTAAGTCTATCCACTTAGGAACTGCTGACAACAGCTTCTAGAACCTTTGAAAACCTTAGAAGAAGGAGAGATAAAAGAGAAGTCCATTGCCTGCCCTTCCTTTCCTGGACCGCTTGAACCTTATTCTGGAAAAGTACTTGACTTGTGGAGGGTTCCCGCTCGCCATAGATTCCTTCTTAAGCCATGGGAAGGTCTTGGGAGAGGTTTATGAAAGCTACCTTTCTTGGCTCCAAACCGACATCGCCAAATTGGGCAGAAGTGTCGAACTGGCAAGAGAAGTCATCAAAGTCTTGCTCTCGAAGGTGCCTTCTCCCGTAAGCTGGGAGGGGATAGCGAAAGAAACCGGAATAAAATCCCCCAAGACACCAGCGCCTATGTTCATCTCCTAAACTCGCTCTTTGTTACCCCTTACCCTCTACCACTTGGACCCATCCACTGGAACCGTGAACTTCGGGAAAAACAAAAAAAAATTCATTTTCTCGATCCCCTCTTCTACCACATGTTCTGCCGTTGGTGCTTGATGGAGGAAGTGGAAAGGGAGAGAATGGTTGAATCGGTTGTGGCTTCTCATCTCGCGAGGTTCTGCTCCACCGACTCGGAATTAAGGGTCTTTTATTGGAGGGATGCCCGGGAAATAGACATCGTGGTGGAGAAGAATGGCCTCAAAGGCTTTGAGGTGAAGTGGGAAAAGGTCGAGGCCGAGAAAAGAATTGTGGGCAAAATCAAACAGGTTACGTATCTTTCCAGGGATACTTTTCTCGAAAACCCTCTCGTGGTTCCAGTGAGCGCGTTTCTTGCTTGCCTTCCGTCTGACATTCAGGACGCATCTAATGTGCGAGTCCTCGACACCGGCAACGCTAATGCTTAAAGGGGGTCGTTACACCGACTCAGAGAGTGTACCTAACCCTCTTTCCCCTCCCGATCTTCCTAACCAAACCCTTCTTCTGCAGGATGCCCAAGTACTTTCTGACCGTGCTCTCCCTCATTCCGAGAATTTTCTCGAGTTCTCCCCTCGTCATGGCCCCCTTTCTCAACTCCTCCACTATCCTCTCTTCCACCCCCTTTTCCGCGTGGAACTTCGATTTGAGGGTCACCTTGAAGGATCCATTGCTCTCGAAGATAGGCTCCCCGTTCCCGTTCTTCATGCACTCCTCCCAAACCATGAGGGTCCCGGTTCCCCACTTCTCCACGTAACCCAAGTAGTAGAGTACCTCTCCTATCCTCGGATTCCTGAGCACGGACCTGTGGGGCCTCTTAAGATCCTCCACCTCAAGCTCAATCAACCCGCCAGGATTCTCCACCTCAAGCCTGTCTTCGTAAATCCTGACATAGATTGGGGAGGGGGAGGAGTACTCCCTGTGGCAAACCGCGTTTACCAAGATTTCACGAAGGGCCCTAGGAGGGTACTCGAAATCCTCCACCCTCCTAGCCCCCTCCACCCTAACTCCCTTCTTAATAAGGTCCAGAACCTCCACCAGTCCCTTCTCTATCTGCTCCGTCAGGTCCCCCCGGACCTCCCTTTCAAACACCACCCTTGCTCCCACGAACTTCCCTATCTTTATGGTGGCCCAGGGTAGAAACCTCTGAGGCTGGCTCCCAAAGCAAAGTAGCCCTGCGACGCTCACCTTTTCATCCTCGGCCATACCCAGATTCTGGAGCACTATTTTCGGATCCTCGACCATGAGCGATTTTCTGGTTTCCCTAGCCCTCCTAGCAAACTCCTGAACTTTCCCCACGTCCAAGTCGCTCAATGAACATATGGGCGTGCTCTCGTATCTCAACCCCTGGGCCCTCTTTAAGCACTCTGCAATCTCCTCCCTGTCCATTTTCAGATTGACCTTTCCCACCCTCTTGTATGCCGCACCGAAGGCGAAGACGGGCTTGTCCACCCTCTCGGAGACGCTTATCACGACCACTTTTTTCCCTTCCACCTCCTGAACGGTCACCTCAGGGAAGATCCTGGGATCCGTGTTTCTGGCTATCTCAAGCGCAATCTCCTCAATCGATCTCTTCCCCAGCTCAACGCCAAGCACCCGCCCAGAGTCGTCAACACCGATAAGAATCCTACCGCCCTTGGTGTTGGCGAAAGCGCACACTGTTTCGACTATCTCCCTCATCTCAGCCAGTGTCTTCTTGAACTCGAGAGTTTGGGACTCTTCCTTCGGTAATCGATCCATCACAATGTCAATTCGGAATCTTAAAACATAACGTTACGTAACGTCACGTGACGTCACAGACGGAATAAAGGTATTTATGCCTTTAGACCTTTAGTTACAATGCGAGGGATAAAGGTTTACCTACCAGAGGAGCTTGAGAAAAAGTTTAGGGAAGTTGCCATGAAACTATTTGGTTATGGAAGAGGCTCCCTGAGTATAGCGTCAGAAAAAGCCATAGCCTATTGGCTTGAGCAGGTCTCGGAGGTGCTGGACATCGCCGAAGAGATAGAAGATCCCGTGGAGGCCATCTGCGGAATGCTTTCCCATGTGAAGAAGAGCGGTGTCGAGCTGCAACATGAAGTCGGGGAACTTAGGACCAGAAGAGAAATGGAGTACAGGAATGCTGCTTGACTCCAACGTCTTCCTAGAGCTCGAACTTGCCGAAGAGCATGCAGATGCCTGCAGACGGCTGTTAGAAAGAGTCAGGGACGGAAAAGTGAAAGGATACATCACCGACTTCCACGTGGACTCGATTGTCTTGGTGATGGAGAGCTACGGGAAGAGCTGGAAGGACCTGCTGACCTTCTTGGTTTCCCTTCTGAAGTACAAGGGCCTGAGAATATGCCGACTAGACCATGGGGATAGGATAGCAGCGGCTCAGTTCATGAGAGATTTTGACCTAGGCTTTGACGATGCGCTAGCCGTTCAGGCCCTCAAGAAGCTCTCCCTTGACACCATAGCCTCGTACGACCGTCACTTTGACAAGGTCAGCGGAGTGAAAAGAATCACTCCCGAGGAGCTGGTTGGTTAGGAGCGCGAACTGCTGTCCCGCTAACAGGCAATGCTACCCTCCGTTTGTTATGGTGTGGCAAAAGCTGATTTATAAAGAACCTAGAGGCTTCTTCGTAAATCGGATCCAAGAAGACGTAGTTTTGACGAGGCTCATTCTTCTCAAGCGTTTCCAAAACGTTCTGGAGAACGCTCGAGACAGTACGTCCCTCCTTCTCCTCCACAAACCGCTTGAGCTCAGTCCGGCTTGTGCCCTCCGCGAGTTCCTTCAAGAACCTAGGAGACCTTCCCTTTGTCAGGCTTTTGAGTTCTTCTAGGACCAGCTGGACGGCAGCCTCTTTATAGAATCCAGATTTCCCCTTCCGGCTAGGTAAGAGTTGCCGAAAAGGTCAGCCGGCCGGGTATCCCATCAAGCGCTTGCGATATCAAATGATGCAGACGTGCTCCGATTGCGCAGCCGGTCACCATCGTGGGTTAAACTCGAGGTTCCGTGCTACAGCTTGAAGTCGAAGAGGAGGTCGGAGAAGAGGCACGAGTTCAACCGTTTTCCCGCCCACCTCTTCCTTCCTGCGCTCCTTCCCCCGTACACAAGCACCCCCGTTTTAAGGTTGTATTTTCTCATAAAACTCAAAAGCCTCCTGAGTTTCTCCCTCGGGACCTCTTCACTGCTCGTGACCTAGAGGGGAAGAGGGAAAGGCGAGGGAGATATTTCCCGGGTAGATTTTCTTCAGCTTCCTCGATTCCGCCCTGATGGAAGGCCTGAAGTTCCTGACCACCAGAATGAGCTTCGCGAATTCTAGGTAAAAGAGGTGCTCCTGAAGGGCTTGTGCACCAAGTCCTTGGAGAGGGAGGTTAGGTTCAGCAGACAGCTCGTCGAACTCAGCGATGAGCACCTCGATTTCCCTCGGGAAGTACCTCCCCGCAAGGTCGGATTCGGGGCCCCCGCAAGCAGGACGCCAAATTCAGCGCTTTTGATCAATTCGCATGCGTCCGTTCCACCGTCCGAAACTCCCGTTGAGGACACAAAACGGAAGATTCTCGATTGCCGCCATGATAACCACCAACCGCTGAGTACATCGACGCGCTACGCGAAGGGAAAGCAGGATGCTGGGCCTTAATCCAGCCTGCGCCTAAGCCTCTCCAGCTTCTTTATCTCCTCCTCCATCGGGAGGGCGGGCAGGGTCTCGCCGGCTCCTTCCATCAGCTTCCCCCTCATGATTTCCCTGCTCAGGTCTCCAAGCACCTCATATCTCGTTTTCCCTATCTTCTCCCTGAGTCTTCGCTCCAGTTCCTCTAGCTCGGCCTTGACCCTTTCCGCCCTGAGCCTCTCGGCCTTCCTGTAAATCCCTCCTCGGGTCCTGGAGTAGAAGAACCATCCCATCCCAACCCCAGCAAGGGTCACGCGACAGTAGACCAGACTGGAGAGGGGGCCCGACTGCCAGTGAAAATTCTCGGCGAACTATGTAAGAGTTCATCAGCCAAGGGAGGTCGGAAGCTCAATAAAGACCCTCTCTTCCGCCAAGCAGCAAAGAGGGAGACGAATTCTACAGGCCCCATCATCACTTTCGGCTGCCGCGATGGGAATCACTCGTGAGCCACCGCTGGCGTGGCTAGACGATGCCGCTCCGGAGCGCACGGAGCAGGAGGGGTCTGGATTCCTCTTTGTAGGAAACCCATCCTAGGGAAGCTGGACTTGCTTTAACTCCCCTCATGCAGGGTGGAGCCGACCGAATCTCGCCGGAGGCAAGCTCCCCGAGCCCAAGATTTACGACGCAACGCTGAGGGCCCGTTGCAGGAACGATTGGATACGGCTTTCAGGAGATATCTGGCTTATTCGATTTTTTCCGCCGATAGCCCCCGGCGAAACTTCGCGTACCCAGTAAGCCAAATCCTGCAGCGTCCCTCTGCTCTCTGGGATTGTTCGAACCGGCGACTAGCTCAGAACCTTCCCTTCCTGTGTTTCTCCCAGCACGACCTGCAGTAAACAGGTCTTCCAGGGGTTGGCTTGAAGGGGACCTCGCACTCGGCTCCGCAGTCCGAACAAACTGCCTTGAACATCTCTCTCGGTCCAAACCTTTGCCTTCCCCTAGCTTCCTCTTCCATTTTCCACCTCCTGCACAACCAGACAATCGACTGTCCTCGGACAATCGACTGTCCCCGGGTCTTTCCCGGTTGGGCTGTGCTAATTCTTTCTCAACCCCTAATAAATAAGACATGGTCCTCGTCCCAGAACTGCGTTTTCCCATCGCGGAGATTTAATTACCAACACGTAGAAAGACACAAAACACAACAAGAGAACGCCGAAAATGGTGTCTTATGATTTAGAGGCTGAAAAAGTCGTGGACTTCATCAAACGAACGCGCGCCAGAAGAGTCGGAGTTCAACTTCCCCCAGGACTCCGAACCCACTGGCCAGAAATCCTGAGCCTGCTCGAGAAGCATGGTGCCGAAGGGGTTCTGGTGGGGTCGAGCTGCCATGGTGCCTGCGACCTAGCCGATCGAGAGGCGCTTTTGGCTGGGTGCGAGGCTCTGATTCACTATGGACACTCGGACATGGGACTTCCCTCCGAGATACCCGTCCTTTATGTTGAGGCTAGAATGAAGGTCAATCCCTGCCCCGCCGTGGAGGAAATCCTGCCGACCATCGAGTTACGAAAAATCGGGCTCACCACCTCCGTGCAGCACATCTCATACCTGGAGGAACTTCGACTCCTCCTTTCCTCGCATGACCTCGAGGTATACGTCGGGAAGCCTTCAGGGAGAGCCAGATATCCCGGACAGGTCTTGGGATGTGATGTCGGTAGTGCAAGTTCGGTAGCTAATCGTGTAGAGGGCTTTCTCCATGTCGGTATGGGAACTTTTCATCCGTTGGGAATTGCAGCCTCAACGGGAAAGAAGGTGATTGCAGTGAACCCGTTAGGGGGAAAGGTGGAGATTTCGGGGGAGGATTTCCTGAGGTGGAGGAGAGGAGTCATAGCCAGGGCCGCCTCCTGCAGGGAATTCGGCATCCTGCTCAGCACCAAGAGGGGACAGCGGAGACCCGAACTCGCGAAGAAGATCGAGGAGATGCTCGAAAAGGAGGGAAGAAGAGGTAGGGAGTTGGTGCAGGACGAGATAAAGGTGGAAGAGTTGGAGGACTTCGGTTTTGAGGCATACGTGTGTACCGCCTGCCCAAGAATCGCCCTAGACGATTCCAAACACGTTAGAGTTCCCATCCTGACACCCTTTGAGGTGGAGGTGATGCTGGGGAGAAGAGAATTCTGGCCCTACTCCATCTGAGCTCCAAACCCGTTTAAGAACAGGGGAGACAGTTTCACATGGAGGAGATAAGAACTGGGACCTTCGTCGTGCCCGGAACCTTTCTCGCCACGGCGGAGGAATTCATGTGCGGGGAGGGGACATACAAAGAAGGGGGTAAAATCTATGCCTCACGCGCTGGCATTGTTCTCGTCGATGTGAAGGGGAAGAAGATTTCGGTCGTCTCCAAGGGTGGTCCTCCCCAGCTCAAAAAGGGAGATGTGGTGATAGGAATGGTGCAGGAGGTCAAAAAGCAGGCTGCTGAGGTAACGGTTTATCTCCTTGCCGGCTCCGAGAGGAGTCTGCCCGCCCCCACCACAGGGATAATTAGGATTTCCAACGTGAGGAAGGGATTCGTGCCACAGCTCGATCGAGAGATGGGGGAGGGAGATTTAGTGAAGGCGAGAGTTGTGGAGGTGAAAAACGGAACCATCCTGCTGACCACCGCGGGCCCCGATTTGGGAGTGGTGCTGGCCTATTGCTCAAAATGTCGAGGCATCTTGGAGAGGGTAAAGGGGAGACTTTACTGTAGGTGGTGCGGTAACAGGGAAACTAGAAAAATATCGAGCGACTATGGTGTGGGATATGGAAGTGGAGGTCGTCAGGAGGGAGGAAAAGGAGCTTCTGCTTAGGGTCATAGGGGAGGATGCCACTCTCTGCAACCTCCTCGTCAAAACCCTCCATTCCATGAGTGAGGTGGAATTCGCGGCCTTCAGGAGAGAGCATCCTCTCCTCTCCCCCTATGAAATCCTAGTGAAAACGAGGGGAAAACCGGAAGATGCTCTCCTCAAGGCCGCAAACAAAGTGGTTTCATCATGCGAAGAGCTCCTCAAGCAACTCAAATCTGCGAGGTAAAGCCTGAAATCAGGGTCTTGGGACTGGATGACGGTCCCTTCAGGCGAGGGGACAAAAAGACCCTTCTGGTGGGGACCGTTTTCAGGGGAGGAATTCAGCTGGACGGTGTCCTCTGTAGGTGGATTGAGGTCGATGGGAGGGATTCCACAGACAAAATCGTGGAGATGGTCACCTCTAGCAAGCATGCGGGTCAACTTAGGGTCATCATGAGCGAAAGCATAACCTTCGGAGGCTTCAACCTCATGGACATCAAGGAGGTGCACGAGAAGACTGGTCTTCCCGTCATCGCCGTGACCAGGGACAGACCGAACATGAGGAAGGTGAGACTTGCCCTCAAAAAATTCCCGGACTTCCGCGAGCGCTGGGAGCTTGTCAAAAAAGCGGGAAAAATATATTCCGTGAAGTTGGGCGAGCGACGAGTCTATCTACAGCTAGCCGGCATCGAGGTGGGGAAAGCCAAGGAAATCTTAGAAATAACCACGGTGCGTGGACTTCTACCTGAACCGGTGCGGGTGGCCCACCTCATCGCAACGGGAATTGTAAAAGGGGACAGTGCCGCATGAAGGAGCAAGGCATCTGGAGCAGGATTGGAAATGGCACCCTCTCGGCAGGCAGATGGATTGCCCAAAACGATGTGATATACGAGCTGTTCTCGTTCCTCCTGGTACTTGGGGCTCTCTACCTTGGGATAATGGGTGGGCTGATGGTGCTGCTGCTCACCGATAGCCCTCTCCGAAGCGTTTATTCTGACAGCATGAACCACCATGGGCTGGAAAATTACTGGAGGCTGGACTACGAGAGGAGGGGTTATTCCACCTCCAACTTTCCCTTACAGGGGGGGTTTGCCAGAGGGGACCTGCTTCTGATAAGGGGGGTGGATCCTGCGAGCCTGAGGGTGGGAGATGTCATCGTCTACCGAGGCGCCGGCGACAGGCTGATTGTTCACCGAATCTGCAGTCTTTGGAAAAAAGAGAACGGGAAAATCATCCTCCAAACGAAGGGAGATGCCAACCCATACTGGGATCCCCCCATCAGGGCCGAGAACGTGGTGGGGAAGGTTCTGTTTGTCGTCCCCAAGCTTGGTTGGCTTTCCATTTGGTGGAGGAGCGGATGAGCCAGGATAGGAAGCAGCCAGCGCTTACTGTGGACGTAATAGTGAGAGACGGGAACAGAGTTCTTCTCGTGAAGAGGAAAAACAATCCCTTCAAAGGAAAGTGGGCGCTGGTGGGTGGATTCGTGGAATACGGCGAGAAGGTGGAGGAGGCCGCCAAGAGGGAGTGCAGGGAGGAGACTGGGCTTGAGGTTGAACTAGAGAGGTTGGTGGGGGTTTATTCCGACCCGAACAGGGACCCTCGCGGCCATGTGGTGAGCATCTGCTTTTTGGCCAGAGTGGTGGGAGGAAAGCTGAAAGCCGGGAGCGATGCTCTAGAGGCCAAGTTTTTCAAAAAAATCCCCTGGAACGAGCTCGCCTTCGACCATGCACAGATACTAAAGGACGCAGGATTTTAAAAAGATGAGATTCTGCCCCAGATGCGGAAGTCTTCTGCTCCCAAAGGAGGGTCTGCTGGTTTGCGAAAACTGCCATTATTCAGAGAAGTTGGAGAGACCCGAGGAATACACCCTGACCAAAACGGTGGAGGACAAGAAGGAGGAGGGAATCAGCGTGGTGGAGGAAGAGAGAGCTCGCCTCCCCACTACTAGGGCCACGTGTCCGGCATGCGGAAACTCCACGGCATACTGGTGGATAGTGCAGACCCGGAGAGCTGACGAGCCTCCTACTAGGTTCTACCGTTGCACCAAGTGTGGAAAGACTTGGAGGGAGTACGCTTGAGGACGCCGGCCAAAGAAAAAAAGATTGGTGAAATAACCCCTGAGGACACCTTCGTCAAGATTCTGGGCACCATTGTGGAAAAGAAGAACACAGAGGTGGTGCTTCAGGATGAGGATGGATCAAGGATAACGGTTTTCGCTGATGACCCCGAGCTTTTCTCCGATGTCACGGAAAGATCTCTTGTAAGAGTTTTCGGGACTCCCCTCCTGCATGGGGAGAGAAAAGAAATAAGGGCTGAGATAGTGCAGAGGATGGACGGGCTGGACTTAAGGCTTTACCGAGAAGCGGTAAAAGAAATGGAGAAGCTGAAGAGGATGGCGGGGTTGGCATGATCTCGGCGAAGATGTCCACTTGCAGGGTCTGGAAGAGCTGCATCTCAGCCATCTCCGAGCTCATCGAGGAGGCAGCGTTCAGGTTCACACCAGAGGGAGTGAGGCTTCGGGCCATGGATCCCACCCATGTCTCTCTCATCCAGCTGGACCTTCCTGCCGACATGTTCGATGAGTACAAGGTGAAAGAGGAGAAGATAGTTGGACTGAGCGTGAGCAGGCTTGACGAATTCCTCTCGAGAGCCAAGGGAGAAGAGGAGATAAAGTTTGAGCTGGACGAAGAGCAGAACCGGCTTCTTCTCACCCTGAAGGGGATTTCAACGAGAAGGTTTGGAATCCCCCTCATCGAGGTGAGCGAACCAGAGGTTCCAGAACCGAGTAAGCTAGAGCTCCCCGCTACCTTCGACGTCCTAGCAGGGGCTCTAATAGAGGGATTGAAAGATGCCCAGTTGGTGGGAGACAGTGTGAGGTTCCAGCTGGACTCGGAGGGACTGACGCTCTCGGCGAAGGGGGAGAAGGGGAGTACGGAAGTGGTCATGAAGAAAGGGGAGGAATGCATCAAAATCATGGGTTCTCCACCCGCTGTCAGGGCCACCTTCGCCATCGAGTACCTCAGCCGTATTTTGAAGGCAGCCGATCCAGATGATTGGGTCAGGGTGAAGATGGGACAGGACATGCCCATAAGGCTTGAGCTGGCAATTGGAGGAGAGAAAGGCTCCCTAGTCTTCATCCTTGCTCCACGTTTAGAGACTGAGTAAGCACGCGAAACGGACATAACTAGTGCAAAATTCACTCCCCGGGTCAGCTCGCGGGGGTTTCACAAATCTGCTGGAGCCTAGAGAAGACCAAGCCCCCTCAGACAAAAGACAGACGCCAAGCTTATGAAGGTTGGAAGGAAGAGGCTCTGGGAAGTAGATTCTGTGTCAAGCCCAAAGCTGGAGATGATGACCACATTGGTGATGGCTGGTGGCATGAGAGAGTTCAAAAGCAGGGTGTGCCTCACGAGCTGATTTTGAAACAGGGGGAGAAAAAGCAGGACAAAGAGGGGAGAAAAGACCATTCGATTGAGAAAGATTCGGAGGGCGGCTGGGTTGGAGAAGAAGAAAACTGATTGCAGAGAGGAAGGGAGATACAGACCCACTAGGATGAGACTTAGGTAAATCGTCAACTTTCCGAAGCCGTGAAGGTACTCAAAGGATTCTCCGCTCCAAGAAAGTGGACGCAAAGCTATTCCAGCTACAAACGCTAGGAGCGGGGGGAAGGTCACTATTTTCTTGAGGCTCTTCTTTTCCTTGGCCGGGGAGAGATAGAGAAGACCGAGGGTGTTGTGTATGACCATGACCGGAATGCTGAAGAGGATGGCTGCGGAGAGATCTCCATAGAAAGCGTTGATGAGCGGAAAGGGAAGGAAGATGGAATTGAGAAAGGTAGAGTTGAAGACCACCGCTTTTGCCTGGTGTTCTGGGAGCCTCTTGGAGGTTAGCAGGCTCCACAGGAAACACCCTAAAAGGTAAACGAGAGAAAAAAGGGAGACTAGAGCAAGCTTGAGCTCGAGCCTCATGGCCTCGGTCAGCATTAAGGCAGGATAGGTGAGGAAAATCGTTAGAAATTCCAGCACTTTTCGCGAGGCTGGTAGCCTTTGGAGGACCAGACCTGCCAAAATGAGCAGGGGGATGCAGAGTATGTTGAAATTCATCAAACCTTTCTATATCCCTTGGCGGCTCTCAATTCCGCCGCCTTCTCCTCAGGGGAATAGTCAAAGGTGATGGTTCCTGCCCCCGTCTCAACACTCGCGAAGAATTTCAGCTTGTCCCTCTCACGGTAGGGGGGATAGAACTCGATGTGAAAATGGTAGTACGGGTATTCCCCATCCGTTGGTCTCTGGTGCAGAACCATCATATAGGGGAAGCTGAACCCGAACAGGTTGTCGAATTTGGTCAATAATTCCTTGAGGGCATCGGCGAGTGCAAACCTCTCCCGTTCGTTCAGCTCGTGGAGGGCCTGAACGTGTCTCTTTGGATAGATATGAACTCCGTATGGTAGTCTGGCGAAAAAGGGAAGGAAGGTGAGGAAGTGCTCATTCTCATCTATAACCCTCTTCCCCTCTTCCTTCTCCCTCTTCCATACCTCACAGAGGAGACACTTTCCCTCCTTCTCCTCATAAGAGCGACAATTTTCCAGTTCACGCTGGATGATGGGTGGAACGAAGGGGAAAGCGTAAAGCTGTCCGTGGGGATGGTCGAGCGTCACCCCAATCTCCCTCCCCTTGTTCTCGAAGATGAAGACGTATTTCACAAAGTCCAACTTGCTCAACTCCTCGTATCGCTGAGCCCACAAATCTATCAACTCCTTTATGTGGTCCACCGGAAGTCGGGCTAGAGTGGAGTCATGCTCCGGGGTGTAGAGTATTACCTCACAGATTCCTCTGGCTGGTGCAGTCCTGTAGAAGTCATGGATCTGAGGGGGAGGAGCTTGGGGGGAAAGACTGGGAAATCTGTTGGGCAGAACCTTGACCCTCCAATTGGCATCCGGAACCTCTTCCGAACCGGGACAAAAAGGGCATCTGGGAACCTTCAACACTGGCCTATCCCCCCTTTTGCCCGAAACTATAATCCACTCTCCGCGTAGCGGGTCCCACCGGAGCTCCATTTTTCACTCGCCAGCTTTTTGATAAATCAAACGCTTGCACCTTTACCATCAGGGGGAAGAATAGGAATGCTAATAGCTGGGGTAGACCTTGGGGCCACCTATGTGAGGTGCGCTCTCAGTAGAGATGGAAAGCTCTTAGCGAGAAAAAAGGAACCAACCAACAAGAGCAGTAGAGATGCCATCGCTGCCCAGATAGTGGGAATGATTCGTTCCCTCCTGAAGGAGAAGGGATTAGAAAGAGTTGAAAAAGTTGGGATAGCCTCAGCTGGTCCACTCGATTTGAAAAAAGGTGCTGTCGTGAACTCGCCGAACTTGGGCTTCTCCTTCATACCATTGGTGAAGCCCGTGAGCGAGGAGCTCGACACACAAGCCATTTTAATAAACGACTGCGTGGCGGGCGTGGTCGGGGAATGGAAATTTGGAGCTGGCAAAAAACACAACAACCTCGTATACATTACCATAAGTACCGGAATAGGAGCGGGAGTGGTTGTGGACGGACATGTTCTGATAGGAAAGGATGGAAACGCCCACGAAATCGGACACATCGTAATCGATATGGATGGAAGGCTCACTTGTGGGTGTGGGGCTAAGGGACACTGGGAGGCTTATTGTTCGGGAAAGAACATCCCTAACTACGTTCGTATGAGGCTCACCCAGCTCGGATGGTTTGAACGAAGCTGGCTCAGCAGGCTTGGAGACCCCCAGAAGATAACAGCCAAGGATGTGTTTGAAGGATGTCGTAGGGGTGACAGATTCTGCAAGCAGATGGTGGAGGAAATAGGAAGGATGAACGCCATGGGAGTAGCCAGCGCCGTCAATGCCTACGATCCCTCCTTGGTCAGCTTGGGCGGGAGCGTGGTTTTTGAGAACAGAGAACTCGTACTCGGGCCCATTAAACGGCACATGGCGGAATACCTGCTGAACAGAAAACCAAAGATAGTCATTACCCCGCTCGGCGAGGATGTAGTCCTATATGGTGCCTTGGCGGTTGCGGGCGAAAGTCTAGGAATAGCCTGGGAGGAGCTCCTGTAGTTTCCTTCTCGGGTAGAATTTCTGAACCCACATGAATGGCGGTTCAGATAAAACTCAGCGGGAGAGAAAATCCCTCAACTCCTCTTGAAGCACCTCAAAGACAACCTTCCCGTCAATCTTCCCCCTAACCTTTTCCATGACCACCCCCATGAGAGGCTTCAGGGCTGCCTCTCCCCTCTCCCTTACGAAACCTTCCCTTTCCCGAATTACCTGACGCACCAGGACCCTGAGTTCTTCCCTCCCCATCGGTTTAAGGCCCAGCCGCTCCGCTGCCTGTCTGATGCTAAGACCCGTGCATGCTAACCTCAGTAGGTCGGGAATGGCCTCCTTGGCAACCCCTTCTTTCAGCAGGGAAAAGACTTCCACGAAAACCTCCTCCCCCAGCTCCTCCACTTTAAACCCTTCCCTCTTCAGGCTCACGAGCGTCTCTTCAAGAGTATATGCCACGAGTTTTGGATCGGCCAGCTTGCAAAGTTTTTCAAAGAGCTCGAGCCTTTCTGAGAGGGCCATTCTCCAAGCCATCTCCTCCCCCAACCCTAGTTTTCTCAACCGTTCCACCCTCTCCTCGGGTCTCTCTAGGACCGGTAACCTCTCAAGCAGGGCCTTATCTATCACAATCGGGGGGATATCGGTTTCGGGATACATTCTGCCAGCGCCTGGTAGAGGGCGCATGTATTCCGTGTTCCCATCTGGAAGAGCCCTCCTAGTCTCCTCCGGTATCCCAATGATGGCTTGGGCCGCCCTCCTGGCAACCGCCTCGAGCGCTGCCTCCGCCTTCTCCTTCTCCCCTGCCACTAGAACAAAGGCATCTAACTCCCCAAGCTGCAGAACCTGCCTGACTCTCTCAACTTCCTCCAAGGAAACCCCATAACCGGGAAGCTCGTCTGAGTGCAAAATGCCCCCCAAACCTAGGGCCTTCGCATGGTCCGAAAGCTCGGTTCCGAATCTTCTACCAGGCTGTACCTCTCGCCCCAGGAGCCCCTTATATCCGACGAGCTTCAGGGCTAGGACCACACCTCCCCTCTCCACAATTTTTCTTAGAATCTTGCAACCGGTCGGGGCAAAAATTTCCGTTACCTCCTTTTTCTCTCCAACCCTAGCCCCTCTCTTCCTCAACTCCTGAGCGATTTCCAAAAGTGATAACTGCCTCTGCACCTCTCTCTCGATCACGGTTGGGATGAGCTCCAGCTTTTGGACGCCCTTTATCTCCTGTCTCGCACCACCACGGATGGAGATGTTTATGTCTTGTCTAATGGTCCCGATACCACGCTTCACCTTTCCGGTCATCCTAAGAATCTGCCCCAAATACAGTGCCGCCTTCACCGCCTGCTCGGGGTTGGAGAAATCCGCCCCCGTCGCTATTTCAATTAGTGGGATTCCCAACCTATCGAGTCTGTAAACTACTTCCCTTTCGTTTTCCTCGATCTTTCTCGCCGCATCCTCCTCAAGACAGATAGTTGGGACGCTAAACTTCAGATTTCCGAACTCGACCGTCCCATCTGTGGCCACCAACGCTGTTCTCTGGAAACCTGTGGTGTTACTCCCATCGATGACTATCTTCCTCATGACGTGTATCTCGTCAACGGGTTTTGCCCTAAACGCTAGGGCGACCTGTAGAGCAATCTCCAAGGCTTCTCTGTTTAGGGGATGGGGAGGCTCCTCGTCCAGTTCTACTAGGCATGCGTAATCCGGATGGACTTGGTAAAGAAAGTCCTTTCCCTTGAGGGCTTCCGTCATCGCTGCCCTATCCACCTCGCCCAGTTCACTCTGGGTAGGCCTGAGCCTTCTCCTTACAATCTGTCCCATTTCCTCCGTGAGCTCGGAAGGACACTCACAGAAGAGCTTATGCGTATTCAACTCCTGATGAATCTCAAACCCCACTCGCAGACCTAGCTTCTCGTAGTCCATCATTGTCTTGGAGAGGTCGTTAATTTACAAGGCAAAGATAAGTTGGATGGAAATCTTGGAAAAAATCGCACAAACCATTGTGGAGCTAAGGTTTGGGGTCATTAAAGAACTCTGCAGGGAGGCGCTGGAGCATGGACATGAACCAATGGAGGTGGTTGATGCCATGAGGAAGGGGATGGAGGAGGTGGGAAAACGATACGAGAGGGGAGAGTACTTTCTTCCCGAATTGATAGCCGCTGGCGAAATCGCAAAAGAGGGAATGGAGGTTCTCCAACCACACCTCGAGCAGGGTGGGAGGAGAAGTGTTAAGGCGAAGCTCGTAATCGGGACCGTCCAAGGGGACATCCACGATATCGGGAAAAACATTTTTGCCATGCTCGCAAGAGCTGCCGGCTTTGAGGTCGTGGACTTGGGGGTGGATGTGTCGCCGGAGAGATTTTTGGAAGCCGTGAAAAAGGAAGGCGCACAGGTGCTGGGTCTTTCCTGCCTAATTACTCCCGCTCTCCCGGCCATGCGCAAAACGGTGGAACTGTTGGAGAAGGAGGGGCTGAGAGGGAGGGTTAAGGTCATTCTTGGAGGTGCCCCCCTAACTGAGGAACTTGGAAGGAAACTTGGTGCAGACGCTGCCGTCAACGATGCTGTGAAGGGTGTTGAAATCCTGAAAAGCTGGTTTCAATGAACTTAGAGTCTGAGCTGAAGGAGGAAATTGTAAAAACTGCTAGGGTGTTGTACGAAAGAGGACTCATCACCGTTTTAGGGGGAAACGTTAGCGCGAGAATTCCCGGACGCGAGGAGTTCTGGATAACTCCTAGTCGGCTTTGCAAAAGCGAACTCAAGACCGAGGATCTCGTGAAAGTGGATTTCGACGGGAAGGTGCTCGAGGGGCGCCTGAAACCCTCCGTTGAGAAACTCATGCATGCCAGCATCTACAAATCCAGACCTGATGCAAACGCCGTGATACATGCCCACAACCCTCTGACGCTCGCCCTCATTTCTGCTAGTCTTCCTTTAGAACCCGTAACCGCCGAGGCCGACCTCGTCATGGGAAAACCGGAAGTGGTTCCGTTTCTGCCCCCGGGAACTGAGGAACTGGCGAGCGCTGTGGGAAAGGCAGCCGGCACGGGAACTAAACTCATCGTCCTGGAAAGACATGGGGTGGTTGGAATAGGACATAACTTGCTCGAAGCAAGAGCCGTGGTAGAACTTGCAGAAGACATCTCCAAAATCATACTGGTGTCTCACCTGCTGGGCCAAAAAACTTGAAATTTGAGTTTTGTTTAAAACGTGAGAATTGCAGGAAAACATGAAGTACAGCGTCATGAACTGGATTTATGGAACTGAACCACTTGAGAAAACGCTTGAACGTCTTTCTCGACTGCGCTACGATGGAATCTCCCTTAAGGGGGAACCAGACCAATACAATCCAGGCAGAGTGCGTGAGCTCGTGAGGGAGTATGGGCTAGAAGTGGCCTCCATCGATGGGATTTACCCCTGGCCAACCGAGGAAAGAGACTTGTGTAATCCCGACGAGCGTGTGAGGAAAAGGGCCGTGGAATACGTGAAAAAATGTATAGATTTTGCCTTCGCCGTGAATGCACCACTCGTGGTGGTCGTCCCCTCTCCTGTAGGCAAAAACCGTCCGTTGGCTCCCAAAGAAAAGGAGTGGGAATGGGCAGTGGAATCGGTAGGAGAGGTGGCAGAGTATGCACTTCGGAAAGGGATAGAAATAGCAGTCGAGCCGATAAACAGGTACGAAACCCATTTGTTGAACACCTGCGAGCAGGCGCTTGAATTTGTGAAGGAAGTGGCGGTGGAGAACGCTAAAATCATGCTGGATTGTTTCCACATGAACATAGAAGAGGCTGACCCAGCTGCGGCCGTGAGAAGGGCTGGAAAGATGCTCATCCATATGCATGTTGCCGATAGCAATCGTCAATCGGTGGGAAGGGGTCATACAGACTTTAAATCCATCATGAGGTCGTTGAAAGAAATCGGCTACGAACGTTACCTTGCCATGGAACCTCTTCCACCCTTGGCCGATCCCTACGATGCCTTGACCAAAATGGTCTGCCCCGAACTCTTCGACTTGTACGCAGAGGAGTGCATTAACAACCTGAAGGCAATAGAGAGGGTTCTCTGAAACTGTCGTTTTCTTCTGCAAAGCTTAAGTTTATAGGCCGGGGTAGCCTAGCCTGGTAAGGCGCACGCCTGGAGAGCGTGTGGCCCTTTGGGCCGCAGGGGTTCAAATCCCCTCCCCGGCGCCGATAAGGTTAAACTAAATGGTTCTCCCTTTTCTGTGATTTCGTATACAGCCATCAAAACTGGAGGCGTTTGGATTCTCTTCGTGGTCCTAGCACTCTCACTATACTATCTTCTCAAAAGACGCCTTGGGGTGGTCAGAGCGAGGATTCTTTCCCTCTTCCTCTCCCTGCTCCTGGTTTTCTCCTGTTACCGTTTCAGTCTACACCTTTTCCTGTCCGAAACCCAATGGGTAATTGAACTAATCCTTTCCAATCTCCTTTCTCTCTTCGTCTTGGGGTTGGGAGCACTTATAGCTGCGGCCTCAGCTTATCATTTCTCTTCGAGAGTGAGACCAGAAACTTATCGTTCCATCTACCATGTTTTCGTCCTTTGTCTCATAGGGGTCTCCTTTTTACTAAATGCCGACCTGGGGTTCCTATGCCTCTCCTTTGTTATTATCTCCCTCCTGTTTGCGGAGATAATCAGAGCTACTCACAAGCGCCCCGAGAACTTCCTTCACACACGTGAGCTCTTTTCCCTCCTAAAAAAGAGGAAAGCCACGGATTTTCTCGTTCAGCTCGTGCATCGCGGAATAGGAACCGCCACTAGGGGGGAGGAAATCAGGCTCTACACCGCTGGATTCTTTGCCCTCATAGGAGTCGCAGTGGTTTTTCTGTCTGTGCCTTTTAAAGCCGCACTTGCCTCCCTCTTCATTCTTGCCCTAGCCGATCCAACTGCTGCCTTTGTAGGAAGGAAAACGGGCTTGTACCGCTGGAACCACAATCCTTCCAAGTCACTAGAGGGATCGTTAAGTGCCCTGATTGTTTCCTTCCTCGTTGCCATTGTCTTCGGCTTTCGCCCAGAGCTGGCTATACTGGTGGCGATTTCTGTGATGATTTTCGAATCCTTTCCCCTTCTCATGAGTGACAATCTCCTCCTTCCCATCTTATCGGCGATGATACTTTGTATCCCTATTTAGTTACCGACCTAGAAGTTTGTGAAACCGCGCGAAAGAGTCCTTGCCGTACTAGAAGGAAAAACTCCCGACTTGATTCCCCTTTACCTAGACGGATGGTTTCAGCCCGGGATTCACTTCAGATTGGTGAAAGAATACCACTGTACCTCTAAAACCAACCTCCTTGCATGGCTCATGCTCCGTGCGTACACGTATCCCCTCCCCTCCCCAACCCGACAGTTTCTCTTCCATACCTTCGCCTCAACCTACGATGCACACTTCCTCAGCATAAAGTTAGGGACCGACGTTCTGGCTTTCTGGCTCCCAGCACTATCCCCGCATATGTCAACCGATTTCCGAAAGGGGGCCTACACCGACTGGTTTGGGGCACGTCACGTCATGAAAGACTTCGTTGATCAGAGAGACGAAACCTTCAGAGCTGTAAAAAACGAAGAAGACCTTGAAAGAATAAAAAAACCCGATTTTCACTCCATTCTGTCAAAAATTTTGGTGGCGCCCTTTTTGAAAAAATTCAAAAATTTTGCCTCCTTCGCTTGGATAACCGGACCTTGGGAAACTGCCCACGCTCTCTACCCTCTAAACGAACTCCTCGTAGCAATCTACAGAAATCGTTCCTTCGTAGAGAAGTTACTGGATTTCGCAATAGACTTTTGGATTGGTGCCATCGAGGAGGCAGCCAATCTTGGAATGGATGCCATAGTCATCGGAGACGATTATGGAACCCAAATCGGTCCGATGATTTCTCCCAAACATCACTCGGAACTCGTCATCCCAAGGCTAAGAAAGATGGTACAGGCCGCAAAAAAAAGAGGTCTTTATGTTGTCCTGCACTCGTGCGGTAACATTGCCCCGTTACTGGAGTCACTTATTGGTTGCGGTTTCGATGCCATACACCCTCTTCAGCCTGGAGCGATGAATACCCTTGAGATAACTGAGAAATACAAAGGGAGGTTTGTCGCCTGTACGGGATTCGATGTCCAAAAACATCCGTTCTGTTCACCAAACGAGGTCTTGGAATACACGAGAAGGCTTATAGAAGTTGCCTCCCCTCGGCTCATCCTTGCACCAACCAACGCCATCGTTAACGATACGCCTCCAGAGAACCTTTTTGCTTTCCTGCGTGCCAGATACGAGTTCGCGCTCTCCAAAACGCCTAAGTTCTCTCCCTAGTGAATAATGGATGAAACCTGTGAAGAGAATACTCAACGCACTAAACCTAAACCCTACGGATACCGTTCCCGTCCTTCCGTTGGTGGGAGTCCATGCTGCCGAAGTCAGTGGCACAAAAGTGACCGATGCCCTGCGAAATGGAAGAGAAATGGCAAGGGTAGCACTCTACTGTCTGCGGAAATACGGATACGACGGAGTATTCCCCTTCATGGACTTGTCAGTGGAGGCGGAGGCCTTGGGGTGCGAGACCCTACATCGCGAAGGAGAGATACCGACCGTTGTCAGGCCTGCTCTAAACCATCCAAGTGATGTCAGAGAATTGTCCATCCCCGAACCCTCAAAGGACGGAAGACTGCCCTGCTTTCTAGAGGCCGTGGAATTTATGTCTAGTGAGGTCGGTACGGAAGCAGCGGTCTGTGCCTACGTAACTGGCCCCTTCACTTTGGCAAGCCATCTCCTCGGGATGACAAACCTTTTCATCAGCTGTAGACAAAACCCTGGCACACTCGAGGAGCTTTTGAACTTCACCACCCAAGTGGGAGTGGTTTATGGGAAATCTCTCGCTTGTGCCGGCGCCAAGGTGATCATGATTCTGGAACCCGTTGCTGCTCTCATCTCACCCGCCCACTTTAGAGAATTCGTTTCACCCCACATTTCGACCATGGCCAAAGAAATCCGAACCCCCCTAGTCTTGCATGTGTGTGGAAATGCTTCTCCTTTAGTGGAAGAGATGGTAGGACTCGGCATAAAGGGAATTAGCATTGATGCACCAGTTGACATCGGCTTCGCAAAAGAGAAAACTTCTGGAAAGCTGTGCATAGTTGGTAATGTTTCCCCGGTGAACATAATGCTCCATGGCTCGCCAGATGACGTACGCAAAATCTGTGAGAGCTGCATACGAAAAGGAGGGAAAAGAGGATTCATTCTAAGTTCCGGCTGTGAGGTGCCAAAAAAGACTCCCCCCGAAAACATCGAAACCATGGTTAGAATCGCACGAACCTTTGACTGGAGAGACTAAATCGAAGATAGTTTGGGATATGGATCCAGGGATTGACGATGTCATAGCTTTGATGCTAGGTCTCAAAGCCGGAATAAGACTTGTGGGTATCACAACGGTTGCAGGGAATGTCGAGGTGGAGAAAACCACAAACAACGCTTGCAGAATTTTGAAGTTCATGAAAAGGGAGATTTCAGTCGGAAGAGGATTGGACAGACCCTTAGTCAGAGAACTTGAAACCTGCCCGCACATTCACGGAAACGATGGCCTCGGTAACTGTGGATTACCCTCCCCCTCCCTCCGTAAGGTGGGCCACTTCATGGAAATCTGGAGAAAATTGCCCTCCAACACCATTGCACTCTGCACCGGTCCCCTGACCAACGTAGCGGTTGCCCTGCTTTCCGTCCCAGATTTACGCCACAGGCTCAGGGAAATCGTGGTAATGGGTGGAGCCATGAATCTGACGGAATGGGGGAATGGAAATGTAACTCCGGATGCGGAGTTCAATTTCTATACTGATCCGGAGGCGGTCTCGATAGTCCTTCGATCGGGTATTCCCATCACTCTGGTTCCCCTAGACGCAACGATGCATCCCGCCCTGAGGATTACCCAAAGGCTGGGAGTCCCCGTTTCTTCTGAGGCAAAATTGGCACAGAAACTGCTGGACTATCAACTCAGAAAATTGAAGGAAACATACCTACACGATGCCACGGCCTTACTTTACCTCCTCGCCCCAGAGTTGTTCGAATTACGCTCATACCGCATCCTCATCGAGCTAGGAGAGAGAAGAGGAAAGATTTCAATTACCCCGAAAGGTCACCGAGTGAAAGTCGCCCTCGTAGACGACGGAGAGAGAATCATGGATCTGATTAGGAGATTCCTAGGCTTCGAGATCCAGCATGCCGGCTTTTCTCGCCATTGACCTAGGAGCAACGTCTGGGAAAATCTTCGTCTTTCGATTGGAAGGCGATGCACTAGAGGTAGATGAAATATACCGATTTCCCAACCTCCCTGTTAGAATTGGTAATAGCATTTTCTGGGATGTTCTGAGTCTGTGGAGGGAAGTCAAACACGGTATCAACATTGCCTGCTCCAAGTTCCCAGATCTTCAATCGCTTGCCGTGGACACATGGGGGCTCGATTTCGCGCTCCTTGATCAAACGGGGGAACTGTTAGGCAACCCCCACCACTACAGAGATCCCAGGACAGAGAGAATCATGGAGGAGGTCTTCGAGATAGTGCCCAAGGAGGAGATATACTTCAGAACGGGCATCCAGTTCATGCGTGTGAATACTCTTTATCACCTCTACTACTTGGCCAGTAGACAACCCTCCCTGCTGAAAGCAGCTGACAGACTCCTGATGATGCCCGACCTCTTCTCTTACTGGCTGACTGGAGTAAAGGTTTGCGAGTTTACAGATGCCACGACAACCCAATTTTACAATCCCCACAAGAAGGGGTGGGATACGGAGCTCTTACAGATGTTACGAATTCCTACTCACTTCCTTGCCGAAATCATACAACCTGGAACCAGACTTGGCAAAATTCGCGAAAGTCTGCTATCAGAGCTAAAGTGTTCTGAAAAACCTGAAGTGATAGCCACAGCTTCTCACGATACCGCGTCCGCTGTTGCAGCCGCTCCACTCTTCGACGAACATTCAGCCTATATCAGCTCCGGTACTTGGTCCCTAGTCGGAGCGGAAGTCCCTGAGCCAGTAATCAACAAGAAATCTCTTGGATACAATTTCACCAACGAGGGCGGTGTCTTTGGAAAATTCCGCCTTCTCCGTGATGTACAGGGGATGTGGCTATTGGAAGAATGTAAGAGGATATGGAAAGAAGAAGGAAGAGAATACTCCCACGAAGAGTTGATCAAGTTGGCAGATGATGCCGAACCCTTCTCGGCTTTCATAAATCCAGACGATCCAAGACTCATTTCCCCTCCAAACATGGTGGAAGAAATCGGGAAATATCTCGACGAAACTGGACAGAAGAGGCCAAAGGGAATCGGAGGAATGGTTCGAACCATCTTGGAGAGTTTGGCTCTAAAATACAGGTATGTGCTTGAGAAGCTTCAGGACCTCCTCGGAATGAAAATCAAACGTGTTCACATAGTGGGTGGTGGATCCAGAAATTGGCTTCTCAACCAGCTCACGGCTGATATTACAGGAATGGAAGTTGTGGCAGGACCTGTAGAGGCTACCGCTACCGGCAACGCACTAATGCAGGCTGTAGCGTTTGGGATAATCCAAACCCACAGATCTCTCAGAGAAATCGTACGCAATTCTTTTCCGTTGCGAATCTACCAGCCAGGGGGTAAGGAACACATAGAGGATATTTACAACCAATTCCTCTCAGTTACGGGCTTAGAATAGGAAATCACTTCCACTTCCTAGGATAGGTTCCCGGTCGCATGATTACCCGAACTGGCTTGGCCACTAGACCTCTATCTGCCTCGTACATTTGCTTCGAGGTCATCAAAGCCTCCATGAGTGCCACAAGCTCCCCCTTCAACGTCATGACTGCTATCAAACTGCCAACTGAGATTCCTGTCTCCACTCGAAGTACCCCCGGTGCAGCCAGGGAGGCTCCATGACATATGGCATCTACTGCGCCGTCTCTTACCACAACCTTTGGAAGAGCCCTAACACTGGCCTCCACGGGCAGAATTACTCTCCTCAACATGTCTTCCTTTCCCTCTTCCTTCCAAAGCGCGTAGGCATCCGCCACGTCCTGCAACTTAACCAAGCTATCATCCTCTGCAAAAGGTCCGCTCCTCACCCTCCTCAACTCAAGCATGTGTGCACCGCAACCCAGAGCCTCGCCGATATCAAAAACCAGCTTTCTTACATACGTACCTGCCTCGCAACTGATTTTGAGGAGAACGTCTTTCTCCTCCCTCTCCAGAAGTTGAAGGGAGTATATCTTCCTCTTCCGTATCTGTCTCTTCACGGCAGATCTTAGAGGCGGTCTCTGGTAGATTTCCCCCGTGAACTCGGAAAGAACTTCCTCAAGCCTATGTTGTGGGACATCCGAGTGCAAATGCATGAGACAAACGTACTCCTTGTCCGCCTTGGCTAGCGCTCGCAGGGCTTTTGTAGCGTCCTCCAAAGCCACCGGTAACACACCACTCACCTTCGGATCAAGAGTTCCCGCGTGGCCGGCCTTTCCCACTCCCGTGAGTCTCTTTATCCAAGCAACTACCTCATGAGAGGTAGGACCCACCGGTTTGTCTAGGTTCAAAAATCCAAGCCTTATATGTTCCAAAATCGGGCGTCTCTCAGGTTCACACCCGTACTTTGGATCGGTGATGTCCTCAGCCCGCACCAGAACTTCTCTCTCCTCGGGAAACTGCCTCAAGCTATTTTTGCTTCCTCAAATGCCTTTCTTATCCCTTCTGGAGAGGTATCTTTGAGCTCGATTTTGAGGAGAGTAGGCTCCAAGTGATCGATGTTGCATCTCCTTCGCCTTACCTTGGGTCCAACCACCACCACAAAGTTTTCGTCCAATACTTCTACAACCACACACTTCTGCCCCGCCTCTCTTCCCGCTATTTTCACACAGACCCTACCTGGTTCTATCATCTTAGAATTTTCTCCACTGCCGAGACTATTATTTCCTTCGTTTGCTCCTCTGAGAGCCTCCCCGTGTTTAGAATCAGGTCAAAGACTGAAAAATCGTTGACATCTATCCCATACAATTGCAAAAACCTTTTCGCCTCGCTCTCCTCTCTGCTCTGTGTTTCCCTCAGCACCTCCTCTATCCTTCTTCCCTCTCTTTTGGAAATCCTCTCTGCCCTAACATGAAGAGGAGCGGTGAGCAAGATTTTAAAGTCGGCCTCCACCAACCATCCCGCAAGCCTAGCATCCACCACAGCGTTACCCTCCCTGGCCTCTCCTACCGTCCTTCTGTCCAGCTCTCTATCAATCTCTGGGTGTACCTCGGCATATCGATTGAATTCCTCTAGATTCATCCCTCTCTCCGACGCCATTTTCCTGAAAAGCTCCCCCGCACAAATGTATCTAAGCCCAAATCTTCTGGCAAGCTCCTTTGCCACCGTTGTCTTTCCCGAACCATGGGGGCCACTTATTGCAATCACCACCATGTTTCACGACTGTCCCAGGTTAGACAAAACCTCGCTCCTTACCTTCCTCTTTAGCTCTTCCCGAGCACAATGTGAACAGAGGTATCCCCCATATGGGCGGTTAACCTTCTTAGAACTCTTGGGTTCTCTAGGGTCGCCAATACCGGGCAACGGGCGTTTGCATTTAGCACACCTGTGAACCGAACTCTTCTTTTTGATGTACCTGACCACCACTCTTCCACTTGGAGTCCTCACGAAATGCCTACCGTGAGTTCTAGATTTCCTCATTTGTTTACTCACCTACTAGAAGTTTTCTCCACAATGAACTCATAGCCCCAAAGGAAAGAACCAGCCAGCCCAGAACCCCGCAAGATGCCCAGTAGCCATATATAGGTAGAGGAAGGCCAAAAGGAAGCCACGCCACCACCCAACCAGAATATGGACGTGAGAGGAGGAAGAAAAGCGGCACAAAAAACAGAAAGAAGAACCCAAAAGATTTCACTTGAAACATCCAGAGCTCTGAATAAAGCGGAGTCAACTTAGCAGATTCTTGGGCCAACTTGTGCATCTCTTTAAAATCCTTCCTTTTCTTTGCCTCAGTGAATCGCTTTCTCCAATCGTCGAGCTGAGCTCGAATCTCTCTCATCCTGCTCCAGTTCGTGGTGACCTTGAGAAGAGCTGCATAGAGGAAACCGCATAGAAAAGTGGAGAGAAGAATCAAACAAGGGGAATGCTGGTAGATGAGGGGTAGAGGTAATCCGGCAAGGGCTGCTGCACGAAGAACCTCCCTCCGAAGTCTGTGACAGTCTTGTTCGGTGGGATTTTGAATTACATTGTCAAAAATCTCCCTAGTGCGATTGTCTAGTTCATTGTCTAGGTTCTCAATCCCGAGCTTCAGGTAGCTTTCCTTTGCAGATTTTAAGTTGGAACTAGCGCCTGAGTTATCTCCATGGCGGAGACACCAAATTGCCAAATCAATCTTCTGGGCGACTTCTTTAGTCGTTGAAGAACCCTCTGATACAGGTTCGCACCACACGAGAAACAAAACTGCCCCCAAGATTAGCAGGGAAGCGATTGTGGGAGCCCGTAGCCTCATCTACTCACCTAGTAGCCTCCTAACCGCTGGGAACATCTCTGCTATCCTCTGTCTCGAGATTTCCTCGTGCAGATTTTGAGCTATTCCCACTGCCAGAAGGATCCCTGTTCCACTTCCAATCGAACCCAAGAAGTCTCCTGTCGCCGAAAGTAGCGCGACTATGATTCCGCTGAGGATGGTCGCCCCAATTAGGTATCTCGAAAGGTGCTCTTCCATCATCCTCACATCTCTCCTGAAACCAGGGATAAACATCTCCGCGTCCCGCAACTGCTCTGCTATTTCTCTCGGTCCCATTCCAGCGAGATAAATCCAAACCCAAGAGAAACCCACACAGAGAGGCACGAAAATAGCCAGATAAATTGCTGCCCTCAAGGGTTCACTCAGCGTTTCTTGAAGATTGTTGGGTGGTATCACATAGTTTGAAATACCTGATAGGGATGGAAACATCACTCCAAGGAGTCTCAGGTTGGCGAAGACCGCCATTGCCAAGATAACTGGGATAACATTTGTGTAAAGAAGGCTAATCGGATATCTCCCCCTAATACCGCCAACTCTCTCATGCGCAAGTGGTATACCTACGGAGACGTTGTTTAAGTAAACTATTATCAGGAAAAGTAGTATACTCGTGAGAAAACCGAGCATGCTGGGAGCACCCGCCCGCAGGAAGGCATCGCCCAATCCCGTCCCCTTTATCGAGGCGTCAACGAAATTGGGCACGGCACCTATGTACTGACCCCCCTGCTTGAAGGGAGAAAAACTCTGCCAGCAAATCTCAGTTGCCACACCTGCCAAGATGAAGAGACTTATACCACTCCCTAACCCGTACTTGGAAACTAATTCATCCAAGTAAAGAACGATTATCGCTCCGACTGTGAGTTGAAACACCAAGAAAAGCTTACAAGCAGTGGAGAGAGGGGCTGCGGATGGATCTAACCTTCGTGGGTCATACCAGCCCCCCAATACTAGCATGCTGGCCTCAAAAATTGCCATGAGGATGGCCAAGCCTTTCTGCAAGCTTGTGAAGAGTGCCCTGTCCTCGCTCTCGCTGAGATCGAGTCCTATGATTTTGCTTCCAACTAATAGCTGGAGTATGATACCTGCCGTGACAATGGGTCCAATTCCCAATTCTACTACCGTCCCTCGGTGGCTGGCGAAAACGAATCTAAGGTTTTGAAAGATATCAACTGTCGATTTTCCCCCATACAACGGAACCTGAGTCATGGCAAGGAAGGCGAGAAGAGCAAGACACGTCCAGAAGAATCTCTCCCTAAAGGAAATGTGGCGCTTGGGTACTTCAATCTCTGGAAGTAGCCTAAGAACTGGTCTGAGGGCAAAAAGCCTAGACTTGGGCCTCTCCTCCGCCGACAACCCCCCCACCTGCCCTCTCTAGTTTCTCCCTCGCTGACGGAACCACCTCAGCACCCTTTATCACCAGCGCATGTCTAACCTGCCCCGCCCCCAACACTTTCTGAACCCCGAGTTTTGAAACGTCCACTATGATCTTCTCGCCCTCTCTAACGGCAACTCCTTCCTTAAGCAAATCCTCAACTCTTTCGTCCAGTTCTCCCACGTTGATGGTCTCTTTTCTCTCGGGTTTATTTGGTCGAACAAACCCGTGTTTACCAAAGTAATCAGGCATGTATCGCAGGATGTAGCTCCATTTATGCTTGTGTCCACCGGCCATTCCCTTCCCACCCTTCTCTCCGCTTCCTCTTCCTCTCTTAGCACAACCTCTGCCATATGTCCTGCTTCCCCTCTGCTTTCTTACCTTTTTCTCCCTCCTAACTACCATGCTAGATCATGCGCTTGATCAAGTCGTTGATGGCCTCCCCCCGATATCCCAAGTCTCCTCCATGCCCAAAAGGATGTTTGATGGATGCAAGCCCCTTCCTAGGGGGGTGAAGCCGGAAAACTTTTTTGAGCCCCTCCATACGAATTTTCCCTTCGCACATCGCCTTGGCTAATTCGGAAAGGGAGGAATAACCAAGTTCTTTCACGTACTCATCCGTGAGTTTTTTCCTGCCTACAAGTTCACCCCGATAACGAAGCAGAAGTTCCACAGTACCGACATCTACCTCTCCCCAAGTAACAAAGTCTTTTACCTTCTGCAACATCCCACGATAGGAGGGAGTGTCGGGAATGAGCACGCAGTGATTTACGCGAGTGAGCCCCAGCATGCGAAGGGTATCCTTGACTTCTTTCCTCTTGTTTACATTACCCCTCAATCTCACAACTGCAAATATGACCACTACTTCCCACCTCCTGGCTGTGGAACAGAGATCTTTGTAGTCTGCCTCAGGGCCTCAAGCGTTGCGTAGGCAAAGTTCACGCGAGTTCTTGTCTCTCCCCGCGAAAAGAACCAAACGTCCTTTATTCCAGCAAGCCGAAGAATAGCTCTCGGAATTTCTGGCGCCACTATTCCCAACCCTCTCGGCGCCGGGATTAAGGTAACCTCTACACTTCCCGACTTTCCCGTCACCTTAAAAGGTACTGAGTGCGGTCTCCCGCAACCACACTCCCAGCTGCCACATCCCCTCTTTACCTCTATTAGCCGTTGCTTGGCAACCTTTGCCGCCTTGGTAATTGCCATCGCTATTTCCCTGCTCTTCTCATCCCCCACTCCAACCAATCCATCTCCGTTTCCCACTGCCACGAGTGCCCAATACTTCGAGCGTCTCCCAGACTTGTGCATTTTCTGAACTATCTTGAGATGCAACAGTTCCTGCTGGAGATTAGGTACCAGTGCATCGACAATTTCAGGTTCCAAAATGGGACGTCCTGCCCTCAAGATCTCAACGATGTTGGTGATTTTTCCCTCCTTAACTGCCCTCCCTATCTCTGTCTTTGGTTGCCAGAGCTCTATACTGAACTCAGGCTTCATTAATCTATCCGGCTACATCATAAAATTCGCTGTCAGTCACTCCCTTACCTTCAGGGCATATTTTCCCTCTTGCGTGATGCCCAATCGGTTTGCTACCTCTGAAATCTTAATCGAGAGAGCTTTTCCACACTTGGGGCAGGTTTTTTCTTCGGAACTGGGAACATAACCACACCCGCAGACCATTTGAACCTCCACATAACCCACCCAGTCTGTGGACAGGGAAGTACTGCCACAGAAGGAACACGCTTTAGCTTTTTCAGGGAGAATTCGCCCACATTTCGTGCAGGCAGGAAGCGGCATTTTACTCCAAGTCCTCAGGTATCCATTCCAGTTTTCCGAGACCGGGTTGTCTCATGGTCAGGCCCACCTTGGCCCGAACCCTCCCTTTCATGCTGACGGAAACTATCCTAGCCCTTACCTTATCGCCTACTTTTAAGGTGCGCTTGGTCTGCTTTCCCTGCAGCACGCCCTTGTTCTTGTTATAGCTGACAAAGTCATCCATCACTTGAGAAACGTGCAAAAGGCCATCAATAGGGCCTATCCTAACAAAAGCCCCGAAATCCGTCAGTTCTACCACCTCTCCAAGTACCACCTCATTATTTTCAGGCTTGTAAACGAGTGCATCGAAGACCACATCATGGTAACTCCCTCCATCACCCATGATTATCCTACCCGGGCCGATTTCCTTAACCTCCGAAATGGCTAAAATTACCCCCACATCGCGATCAAGTGCTCCCTCATAGGTCTTTCTGAGAATATCCATCACCACCTCCTCCAGAGGCTCACCAAACCTGTCCGGTGGGACTTTAACCGTATCCCTCACGGTTAGGATTTTGTGAACCATTAAACCACCCCCGCTTGGGCTACTAAAATTGCTACGATAGACATCAACTTTATGGCAATGTTGAGGGAGGGTCCTGCGGCATCCTTGAGGGGATCACCTACGGTATCGCCAACTACCGCTGCTTGATGAGTAGAGGTTCCTTTTCCGCCTAAGTTACCGAGCTCGATGTACTTCTTGGCATTGTCCCAAACCGCTCCCGAGTTCGCCATTTGTAAAGCAAAAACTAGACCAACAAGAATAGCTCCAAGTAACATGCCACTTACAGCCAAGGAACCACCTACGAAAGCCACGATAACTGGTGAGAGTATCACCAGGACAGACGGAAGTATGAGTTCCTTGAGAGCTCCTCTTGTGGCTATATCCACGCAGCGTCCGTAATCTGGTTTGGCCTTTCCCTCCATGAGCCCACGAATCTCCCTAAACTGACGCCTTACCTCTTCCACCATCCTAAAAGCGTTCCTACTAACTGCAAGAATTACTAAGGCACTGAAAAGAGAAATCACCGCTCCCCCTACGAGCGCTCCTGCAACTACCTTGGGGTCTAGAAGATCAATGGAGGTGAGATTCGCCACGCCCGCGTAGGAAGAGAAAAGGGCTATCGCTGTTAGGGCTGCAGAACCTATAGCGAAACCTTTGGAAATAGCCTTCATGGTATTCCCAACTGAATCAAGAGCGTCAGTCGTTTCCCTCACCTTTTCCCCTGCCCCAGACTGTTCTAAAATTCCACCCGCATTGTCGGCCACTGGTCCATACGCATCCGCGGAGACTACCATTCCCGTTACAGAGAGCATTCCCACCCCTGCCAGACATATACCGTACATTCCCTTCATGACATAAGAAGCGACCACCGATACCGAAATCACCAACACAGGGACAAAAAGACTGAGGAGTCCCATGGCATATCCTGAAAGTATATTGACTGCTGCTCCAGATGAAGCAGATTTAGCAACATGCTGTGCCGGTTTGTGCAGTCTATTTGTGAAATAATCTGAAGCTAGACCCACCGCCAGTCCCGAAACCAGACCACAAACTATACATGCTAAAAGCCGAAACTCGGACCCAAAAAACAGCCAAACGAGAACAAACGTGCCTAAAAAGGTAAACAGCATCGAAGCCATACTGGCAAAATTTAAGACATAACTAGGATCTTTTCCTCCCCTAACTCTAACCAAAAAGGAGGCGAGAATGCAGGAAATTATCCCAACTGCTGCCACGCCCACCGGGAAAAGGACATAGTTTCTGCCACCTTGCGTGAAACCGACTACCATGGCGGCCACAATCGCTGCCAGGTAGGATTCGAAAAGATCTGAACCCATACCTGCAACGTCTCCCACGTTGTCTCCAACGTTGTCGGCTATGACCGCTGGATTCCTAGGGTCATCTTCGGGAATGCCTTTCTCCACCTTACCCACAAGATCAGCCCCCACGTCCGCGGTCTTGGTATAGATTCCACCTCCGACTCTAGCGAACACTGCCACAGAACTTGCGCCAAAGCAAAGGGGGAGAAGGCGTTGTGGATCGTCTAACCAGCCGAAACCTAGCGCCAATCCAAGGAGGGAAAGCATGCCCAACCCAACCACTAGCATGCCCATAACCAGTCCCCCCCTGAAGGCTATCTTCAGTGCCTCTCCCAAACCTGATAAGGATGCATGTGCCGTCCGAGTATTGGATCTCACCGCAATCTGCATGCCAAGATATCCAGCCGCCATTGAGGATAAAGCACCGCAGAGGTAGGCCAGCGAAGCCTTAAAACCAAAAGCTGGGGTAATCAAAAAGAGGAGGAAAACTAAAAAGACGAAAATCGCCACTGTCGTGTACTGACGTCTCAAAAAAGCGTCCGCACCCTTCTTTATCGCGTCTCCTATTTCAACCATTTTCTGGCTACCGGTTGGTCTCCTCATAACAGAGCGGGCTGAGAAGACTGCCGTGAGAATGGCTGCCGCCGAGCTCACAAGTGTTAGAATTTCCACTGTCTGCATTGATATTTCAAACCTACAATTAAAGGACTCTATTCTATCTCTCTTTCAAGCATGAGATGTGTTCGCTGCCTCAACCTAATGATGTTTACGCCCAGCTTCTGGAGCCTCTTTTGAAGTAGATGATCGGCCGTAGCCACCAAGTAGTCCGGATGTTTTCTGGCCAAATCCAAAATCGTTAGGTCCGCGCTTTCTGAAGAAGAAGGAAGGATTTTCATTTGGTCCAAAAAAGACATGGCAAGCCTAGCAGCAGAGCGCTCCGATGGAGTTCCCTTCTGAGATAGATATTCCAACTCTTTCACCACTGGCTCTGGAACTAGAATTTCGTACCTACGTTGCAGAATTCTGTTTAATTCGGCAAAGATGTCTACCCTAAAAAGACCTGGAATCATAAGGAAACTTGTATCCGCAATGATTTTTATCGGCGCCAATCATATACTGTTCCTCTCGGTTAAAATCTTGATGCTCATCTTCGTGGGCTTAGGGATTGGGGGGGAGGAAAGTCTAACTCTCGAGGGACTGAAAGAACTAAAAGAAGCAGACGAAATATATGCCGAGTTTTACACAAGTCCTCTCCCTAAACTCGATTTCGCCCATCTCCAAGAACTCGCTGGAAAGAAGATACAAGTACTTAGGCGGGAAGATTTGGAGGACGGTGAAGAAATCTTACGAAAAGCTAGCGTGAAGAGGGTAGTACTGCTCGTTCCTGGAGATCCCATGGTTGCTACAACACACGTGTCCCTGAGATTGAGAGCGGCTGAAAGAGGGATTTGCACAAAGGTGGTTCATTCTTCTTCCATAGTCTCGGCTGTGGTTGGATTAACGGGACTTCAGAGCTACAAGTTCGGTAAATCGGCAACCGTTCCTCTGGGGCAGAAATCCGTTCATCCTTACGAGGTAATGGGGGAAAACCTGAAAAGAGGGCTGCACACTCTTCTGCTTTTGGATGTGAAGGCCGAGGAAGGAGTTTTCATGTCGGCGAGGGAGGCTTTGACCTATCTACTTCAGCTCGAGAAAGAGCTGCAAAGGGGTTACCTCACCGAGGAGAGATTGGCGGTGGTGGTGGCTAGGGCTGGTAGTGACGATTGCTTGGTGAGGGGGAATACTGTTGGAGAATTGGTGAAAATGGACTTCGGGCCCCCTCCGCATGCGCTCGTGATTCCCGGAAGACTGCATTTCATGGAGGAGGAGGCTTTGAGAGTATTCGCCCAAGTGCCCGATTTCGTGATAGAGAGACATAGATCCTTGCGATTAAGTGGCCTCGAGGAAACCCTCACAAACGAGATAGAGAAATGGACACAAAAACTGGAGGAGAAAATTGAACCTTTGAAGGGGATGAAGGAGCTTGAAAATATTTATGCTTATCTCACGGATTCCAAATTCTTCAGGGAGAAAGGCGACTTGATAAAGAGTTTTGAGTGCGTGATATGGGCTTGGGCACTCTTTAAGCAACTTAAAGGGGAAAGTTAGGATGGCATATCCCTTTTCCCAACTGCCGGGAGAGAAAGTGTTACAGACCCTCAAACCCGTACGCCCATGGGCATTTCTTTGGTATTATGTCCTATCCTTCTTCCTTTTGATACTTGGACTGTTTCTCCTCAAGTTCAGCAGTTGGTTCATTCTTCTGGTTTTAATCGGCACCCTGTGTTTAGTTGGCACCCACTTCTATTCGGGAGCATTCACCTATTACTTGACCAACAAGCGTATAGTAATCTACCGAAAATTCATCACCATCTCGACCCGTCAAATTCAGTACGATGATCTCTCCGACGTGGTGGTGGAGGTAGGAATCATCGGGAGAATTGTCGGTTTTGGAAACGTGATTCCGGTGACCAAATCGGGGCTGGGTTTGGGAACCACTGGGTGGTATGCAGGCACTGGATATAGGGGGAGTTCCGGTCCCATTATAGTGGGTGGTCCTGTGTCCACCACCGTGCGGGCCGTCGCCACGCCCTCCACCTGCATCTACGGGGTGAGAGATCCTTTCTCCGTGAAAGATCTCATTTTCAAGTACCAGGAGGAGTACGCAGAGGCGCCGTATCTAAAGAGAATTGCGGAAAAAATGGAAGAGAAACCCAAGGCCTTGGCTGGAGTTCAGTACTGCCCCTTCTGCGGGAGTAAGTTGGTGAAGGGAGCCAAGTTCTGTGCTAGGTGTGGAAGAGAAATCCAAGTAGACTGATATTTTATCTCGCCAAGAATGAAGAAGGGCCCGTGGTCTAGTGGTTATGACGTCGCCTTGACGAGGCGAAGATCCTGGGTTCGAATCCCAGCGGGCCCACTAAGTTGTTTTCACGGACTCTGGAATCTTGTATATCCTGAGGTTCTCCTGACTGTAGAATAGCGGAAAACCCAAACGTAAAATGTAGTTCTCCTCAGGAGATTCCCGATATACTAGTACAAAGCTCACATTGTCATGTGCCAATCTCCTACAAAACAGAAGTGGGTCATTCTCAAGCCTTATCTCAAAAGGAAGAAATCCAGAGTTGGAGAACCTAACACCCACTAAAGGAAGGAAATAAAGTGCCGATCCATCCCCAGAGTACCATACATATCCCTCTTTGAGTTTTGCTACCGTCAAGTTCTCCCTGATGAGATTGTCATAAATTTGGGGATTGTCTGGAAAGGCCATGACAGCGGTCGCACCTATGGCGAGTAGCGATAACACAGAAAGAGAAAAGAAAAAGAGAAGAGGTTGTTTAAGCTTGGTTACGGAGGGGATGATAAAGGGCATAGAGACGGTAAGAACCGCCCACGCGAATCGATCAAAATAGCAGGAGGGTGGAAACCCCAGTATGAGTGTTACCCCTGTGAGGGAAGTCGCCAGTAGAAAAGGAAACTTAGACTGCGGTCTCAGGATAACGGTGATAACGAGAGAGCATACCAAGAGAAGCACATTAAACACTGACAATGGAGAAGGTCCTTCTTCGCCTTTCCCGAAAAAGAAGAAAAATTGCAAAAGAAGCACCAAGCAAACAGGAAGATAGGAGGACAGCCACTTTCTCAGGTTACACTCTATCAGCAAAATTGCTGCTAAAAAAGCGAAAGAGAGGGGATGTGTAATCATCGCAAGGATGCCGAGGAGCATAGCAGACCGATTTCTTTCTTTCATGTACATCGACAATGAAAACGCAGCGAAAGCCAACCCCCAGAGAAAAGGAAGCTTAGACGTCAAAAAGAAGTAAACGGTGAGGGGATTTAGTAAACATGCCAGGGTTATCAAATCGGCATCTTTGTTTGAACTGAACATATCCTTCAGTCCAAGCCAAAGAAGAGGAACCCCAGAAGTAGGAGTAGCGCAACGGTGTAAATTCCAAAGAGTGGATACAAAAGACCACCCAGCAGGTAGGCGGGGGCACCGTAAGCAAGAGTGTAGGAATTTCCACGATTTAAAAAGGGGTCTCGCACCAGATAACCTTGATTCACCGCCCAGACGGCATGTAGATGATAGGGATAATCTGTGTCGGAGGTGAGATTTTTTGTAAAAATCCACCCAAAAACGGCGACATATACGACAACAACAGCGACATATATTCCTCTCATCAATGTTCAGACATTGTTCCTAAAAATTGGGACCGACCTCCCTCGTTAGAGAAGCCTGAAAAAATCCATCAGGGAGAAATTGCCGTTACTGATGTATATCAGACCTAGGTGAATCACGAAAACCCCAAGCGCGGGGGGAAGAATAACTGCAGCGGCGGTTTTTGTCCTACCCATTCCCAAGGTAGAGCACGTGGTTTTCAGCCTCAACATCGACCATCCAACAAAGAGGAAAAAGATAGCCCAAAAATAGAGAGCTTTCTTGCCATATATTCCAAATCCATACAGGTGAAAGTAAGGAGCAAGAAGTAGGATGATCGGAAGATGTAAAGCAAGAAGAGAGGAAGAGCAAAGGAAAATTCTGCGGATTTCTCTAAAAGAGTTCACCATCCATAGCCACAAAGCGGACATGGCCCAAAAACCGAGAAGGGCAACGGGAACAAGGAGAGAAAGCTCAGTAATCTTTCCGGAAAGGGAAACGCTTAGAAGAATTGAATAGGGAGCTGAAGTAAATAGAAATATAAAGACTGCCTCAAGAGGGCTGGGTTCCAACGGATGGAGCGGATGTAGAGCCGAAACATACACCTCCGCTAGTGTGTTAATTTTCTCAAGAGCTCGCATAATTCCCTTGCATCAAGTGACACTTTCGATAAAACCAGCATGACAAGTTCCTAACCCGCACCTCCTGAGCTCGGATGCCCGTGCACATGTCCGACATTCCTCTGGCATGGTTATGTGGATTTTCACGTTGAGCTTCGTAAGGAGGCGACATACAAGACAAAGAGGCAGTCCTACCACATTTTGGTAGCATCCTTCAAAACTGTGAACCGGTCTGAACTCATCCTGAATACCGTAAGCACCTGCCTTATCCATGGGTGCTCCCGATTCCACGTATCTCAGCAGTTCTTGGTCCGAAAAATTTCTCATAACTACTATTGTTCGCTCTCTAGAAACCAGCAGGCAGTCCGAATAGACAACTGCCACACCCGTGATAACCTCATGTGTTCCCCCTCTAAGCTCGCGAAGGATTCTGGTCGCCTCCTCCGGTGTGGAGGGTTTGGGATAGATTTTCCCCTCTTTGGCAACCAAGGTGTCTGCTGCCACCACAATTCCCTTCCCTTTGAACTGCAGTGCCTTGAAAACTGCCAACCGTTCCGCCAGCTGAGCTGGATCGGCTGAGTACAAAGGACATGGTGGCTCCCTCGGTTTGACCGTCTCAAAAGTCAGACCCAACGTTCGCATGAGATTTATTCTTCGGGGTGACTCAGATGCAAGCAGAATTTTCGGTGTCATCTGCTCAGTAATGCCATACACTCAATGTGACGAGTCTGAGCGAAGAGATCTACAAGTTGTACTTTCTCGACCATGAAGTCTCTAAGCTGCTTGAGATCCCTTCCCATGGTCCAAGGATTGCAGGAAATGTAGATTATTCTCTTTGGTGGCACACGACTTATCGCATCTAATACCTCCTTTGAACATCCCTGCCTCGGTGGATCCAGAATGAGAACATCCAAGTCTTTAATAGGAAGAACTCTCTCCACTTTTTCTTTTACGAATTTCACGTTAGACAGTCCCCTCAGGTTGAAACGAGCATCTTTCTCACAGGAGGGGGATTCCTCCACGGCTATCACTTCCGAGGCAAGATCAGAGAGAAAGGCAGAGAATGTTCCCACACCTGCGTACGCGTCGACTATCTTGCCCGCACTCCCTATCCACTCCCTCAAAACCCTAATCATCGTCTCGGCACCCTCCGTATTTGGCTGGAAAAAAGAGGGAGAGGAAATTTTAATCCTACGTCCAAGTAGCACTTCATGGTAAAAAGGTTGACCAGTTGCAGGTGTGGGGAGAGGAAGCTCTGGCTGAATCAAGTATTCTCCCGTCCTGACTCCAACTCGGATAGAAACCATTGTGCTCGTGCATTTGCCCTGCAGCTGGCGAATTAAATCGTTTATAAGTGGAGCCATCAGGAAGCATTGATCTACCTTGATGAACTCGTCTGTGTACTTATTGACGAAACCTATTTCCTTCCTTTTCACCGTCAACCTCGCGTGGTTGCGGTACTCCCACTCACCACACGAGAGGGGAGGTTCCACTGGTAATCCTAGAATCTGTTCAACTTGAGAACGTTTGAATTCCAACTGAGAGGAATATCGTAGATGCTGAAACTGACAACCCGTGCACAGGGAAAAAAGCTGACAGCGCGGACTCACCCTTTCAGAAGAAGGTGTAATGACTTCCTCTACCACGGCCACATCTCCCCTGTCCGTCAACATTCTTGCCTCCACCTCTTCTCCAGGAAGGGCCCCTAACACCTTGATTTTTTTCCCCTCCCAGTTGGAAAGACCTTCGCCAGCTGGAGAGAGCCCTGTTACCTGAATCCTCATCAATTGGAGAGCTAACAGTGCTTTATCTCTCCTACGCAGCAATATAATGAAGACCACAGTTTCCGGAAGAAGGATTTACCGACTGCTGTACCCGCGACAGGTTGTGCTTGTCACATGTATGGGCGATAAAGGGCCTAACATTATACCGATTGCTTGGTCGGTTCCCCTTTCCTTTGAACCACCTCTTGTAGGGATTTCCATTTCACCCAAAAGGTACTCTCACGAGCTCATCGAGAAGGCAGGAGAATTTGCAATCAATGTCCCCACCACTCAACTGCTAAAAGCCATCATGGAAACCGGATCCTGTAGCGGAAAAGAAATCGACAAATTTTCGAAATGTAGACTGACGCCTGCCCCAGCGAAACGCCTGAAGACACCCATCATAGCAGAATGTATAGCACATCTGGAGTGCAGACTAAGCGAAAGTCTGAAACTCGGTGATCATACTCTTTTTGTGGGGGAGGTGTTAGAGGCCTACGCAGATCCAAAGTTCTTCGACGGCGAATGTTATACTAAGGAGGCTGAGTTAGTCTACCAACTTGGAGGCGAAATCTTCGTCAAACTAGGTGGGAGGATAACGGTCTAATGACATCTTGCGCTGAATGTGGTAAGGAAGTGAAGGGAGAAAGTATCAAGTGCTCTAGTTGTGCCTCCACCTTACATCGAGAGTGCGCAAAAAAAGTTTTGGGAAGATGGTATTGCAAAAAGTGCTACAAAGAGGCAAAGAAAGAAGCAAAGTTCGAATTGATGGCGAGACGGGATTACCTCACCAAGAAGTTACCCAAAAAAATCTGGTAAAAGCGCTAGCGCTACCTACCAAGAAAGGAATAATTATTGGGAGGCAAAAAGCGGGGGTAGCCAAGCCTGGTCAAAGGCGCGAGGCTTAGAACCTCGTCCCGTAGGGGTTCAGGGGTTCAAATCCCCTCCCCCGCACTAAGAAGCTTGCGTGTGAATATCTCAATCTCGCCTGATGGTTGTTGGGAGCACTAGCAGAATTTCAGTAACAAGGCAGCGGAAAGGGGGATGGTCAAATTGTCCAAACCAGCGGGAGAGAGTGCTTCGACTAAAGACACTCCCACCGAGACTAGTAAAATTTGCATCAGGGGAGAATGTAGAATAGCCAGAATGCATGCACTAGCAACAAGGAAGGTGATAGTGCCCTCGAGGCTCTTACCGCTGTGGAGAAGTAGCTTGTGATGTCCTAGCCTTATGCCAATCAAGCTGGCCAGCGAATCCGAAATTGAGAGAATCAAAATGGAGGGCAGGGCAACATTGGGCAGAGCAAGAAGGACTGAGATGCATCCCGCTAGGAAAAGGAAACCCGGTAAGTAGACTTTCCATTTTCCGACCGTGGCAGGCTCCACCCATTCCTTGGCCACTTCGCTGACCAGAGGTTTAGAAAGTGGCATGACCCTAGAATATTCCACTACTGCAAAAGCAGAGAGAAGTATGAAAAGAAAGAGGAGAGCCATGTCTGTTCCGGCCCAAGCAAAACAGGCAACAGTTACTCCCACCAAGGTCTGCCCTGCCGCGATGTAACGATACTGATATTCGGTGGGAGGGCCAAAAATTTTCCAGAATTGCACGTATCCTCTGGGCAGGATTCGGTAGCAAGTGGGTAGAGCAAGACATGCCAGCATTACCCCGCCCATTACCTTCCACTTCTCCTCCAATATGCGGCTAAGTAGCTGTCTGCTCTCCTCAAGATACACCTGTGGACTGAAGCGATAAAGAGGGAAGATAGAGGGAACTGCTAGCACAACAGAGAGAAAGAGGGAAGTCCAGCGGCTGGTGCGTCTCCGGAAAAGGTGGAAAAATAGCAACAAGGCTGCCACATAGCATACGACCGCCAACCCTGCTTTGATTGCAACTTCCATCGTTATCTAGGTTTCTGTTTTTACGTGCGCATCTCAAACCTTAGGAGAGCTGCTATGCCTCCAAAGGCTCTCCAAAGTTGCTCCCCCTCGTCCGTTTCTCGGGAAATGAGTTCTACTCTCGTCCCAAACTTTTCCGCCGTTGAGAAGAGTTCCTGAATCAAATCCTTAACTTCTACTAGAGAGAGTTTCTTCTCTCCACACTGAGGACACGTCGAGGAGGAAGTTTTCTTCTCTAAAAACGGGAGATCACCTCCTGTCTCGAAATACTCAAATCCACATCCTCCACATTTGACCTTAACCTGATACTTCCGCAGGCTTTCCGAAATCAGGAGGGTACCTACTGCACCATTCTCTAAGGCGCGCCTAACCTCATCTTCCCCAGAAATCGCCAGACCGCTCCCAGCCGCAAGCTCAGAAAGAAACCGTTGAACTACTGCCCTCTCTTTATTCAGCTCCAAGTCTGCCAAAACTTCGCCAGCCTTTGCCGCTAGCTCCTTTATTCCATACTCGTCTGTGTAGCCACAGTCCAAAACTGCACTTATCTTCTTCCTTAGGGGCTCCTTTAGTGCCTCTAGTTTCAAGAATTCTTCCTTTGTTGGCCCTGGTCCACCGACGATAATTGTTTGAAGATCTGAGATTTGCGAGAATACCTCATTCGTCTCCTCGGCCACCCTTTTCAGATATTCCTGTTCAGCGATTTCCCTCAGACGCTCAAACCTTCTAGCAGACTGCCCCCCCTTTGAGTGCTTCCCCGGAACTCCTGAGGTTATTCTTCTCAGAATCTCCACGTGTTTTCCCCGTAACGCCCCCAAAGTTGTCTCTTTCCGGTCTAGTGTTATGAGTCCCACCGTACCTTTTACCTCCAGCATCTCCTCAAGGGGAGAAAGGACGAATTCTTGGTCACACCTGTAAAGCCTAACCGTAATGGGCTCGATAGGTTCTATCCACCACAGTCGTATATCCGACTCCCCTTCTCTCTCTGCCACGTTACCACAAAAGATTGCCATCCCATGTGGAGGGGGCTTCCGGTATGTTTCCATATAGGTTTTGAGAAATTGGATTATGCGTTCCAAAGCATCTATGACATTCTTCCTCGTGTTCTTGGACTTTATGTTGGAAGCTGTACCTAGCTCCTCCCTCAGTTGCTCCATGACCTTAGCAAGCTCAAACCCCGGTGGAATGTAAACTGAGATGAGCTCAGTGCCCCTACCCCTTTTTGATTTCAGCTCCTCTAATAGCCTCTTGAACCTGTACTTCTCGCGTGGGTCCATTATATTTTCGGAGCACATATTGATGAGAGTAATCCTCTGTCTCGGGGGTTCAGTTTTAGTTCCAGAACAGCCCGATGCCGATTTTTACGAGAGGGTTGTCTCGGTTATCAAAAAGTTAAAAGAAAAACATGAGGTAGCGGTGGTGACGGGAGGAGGGGCAGTCGCCCGAAAATATATTGAGGCAGCCAAAAAACTTGGAATAAGCGAAACAGGTTGTCATCTAATTGGCATACAGGTCACCCGACTTAATGCCGCCCTGCTTGCCTTCTCACTTGGATTAAAAGGTCCGGAAGAAGACATGGGGAAAGCCGTAATGACGCTTCTTCAGGGCGAGATTCCGATAATGGGGGGAACAACACCTGGACAAACCACAGATGCCGTAGCAGCAATGCTAGCCCAGATGAGTCGCTCTGACCTTTTAGTTATTGTGTCCGATGTGGATGGGGTGTACACCGCCGATCCAAAAACGCATCCTGACGCAAAGAAATTGGACAAGATTTCTGCCGAGGATTTGGTGAAGTTGGTGGATATGGCCATCACACCAGGTATGAGAATGATTATAGATCCAATTGCAGCGAGACTTATCTTGAGACATAAAATTAAGACCGTCTTTATCGGGAAGGAAGATTTTGAGCGGCTCCCCCAAATACTGGAGGGAGAAAAGCATCACGGGACTGAGGTAGTCTTTGAGTAATCCTCAGACTTTGGCTCATAAACAACCAAAGTCAATCCAAGCTCGGGAAGCTCTCTTACAGATGCCGGAACCCCCTCTATCGTCGTCTCTTTTTGAACTATTATGTCCTCCGCTTCGAGCAATATTTCCTCTTCCCCTACTTTCACCCGAACCTTTCCAGTAGACTCTATTTCTTTTACGACTCTTTCGGGTTCCTCCGCGAGTATTTTCTCTACTTGGTTTGTGAGTTTTCTCAACCTTGGCCCTACTCGGGACAAGTTTAGTTTGACGTTCAAGATTTTTTCCAGGACCCTAGGCCTACCTCTCAGAATTTCGACACATTCGATTTGCATGGTTCCTTTTATGTCCTCGACTATTTCTTCTATCTCGGATGGTTCCTTGCAATAGATTTGTACGCGAGGTAAAGGTTGATTTAAAGACATTTTTCTGTCCGATTTAAACTTTCTCAGGGCCGAAATAATTGCGTTAAGCATCTCTCCCATCCTTTCGGCCTTCTCTTCTTTGAACTCTTCTTTCACCGAGGGCCATGCCGAAGTGTGAACGCTTTTCTCTGGCTCTCCTAACACCTGGTAAACCTCTTCTGCAAAATGCGGGAAGAAGGGTGCTAACATCTTCACCGTCTTTACTATAACCTCCCTAAGAGCGAATGCTGCTGCCTCAAACGTCGGGTCTTTCCGGTAAAGTCTGTACTTAACTTCCTCTAGGTACATATCGCAAAAGTCGTGCCAGATAAAGGTATGCAACGTTTTCAGGGCCTCGTTAAATCGAAATTCCTCCAAATAGTTGGTCACGGCCTCTATTGTTCGATTCAATTTGCTCAGAATCCAACGGTCTGGCACAAGAAACCTTGACGGAGGAGAGCTGGGAGCCCTCAGTATATGTGGAAGAGAAAAACGCACGGCATTCCAGAACTTTGTCATGAGACGGCGGCAGAACTCCACCTCCTTCCAGCTGAAGGGAACATCAGAACCCGTGGAGGCGCCCAAAACTGCCCATCCCCTTAGAGCATCGGCTCCATGTTTTTTTCTTGCCGTGCTTGTGTCGACATAGTTACCAAGAGACTTGGACATCTTCCTCCCATCCTCTCCACACACCATCCCGTTGATTAGCACGGTCTTGTAAGGTGCCTGATCCAATAGAGCAAGATGGCGAATCATGAGGTAGTAATCCCAAGTTCTTATGATATCGGTTCCGTTCGGCTGAAGGTCTGCTGGGAAGAGCCTCTTGTCGATGTTGGGCCATCCCGCGTGACAAGCAATCGTAATAGAACTGTCCATCCATGTGTCCAAGACGTCCCTCTCAGGTGTGAAAGAGGTTCCACCGCAACGTGGGCATTTCTCAAGTGGCGGTTTGCTTTTCTCAGGAATCACCGGTACTTGACTCTCATCCGCTACTATCACCTCTCCACATGAGGAGCAGTACCAAGCGGGAATGGGGGTAGCAAAAATCCTCTGTCTCGATATCACCCAATCCCACTCCATCGATTTAACCCAATCAACAAATCTCTGCTTCATATAGGGAGGAACCCACTTGACCTTTTCCGCCTCCTCTAAAGCTCTAGCGTTCAGCTCCGAAACTCGCAAAAACCATTGAGGTTTGCTCAAGATCTCCACGGGTGTCTTGCATCTCCAGCATACCCCCACCTCTTGAGGAAGTTCTTCTTCTTTTTCTACAAGTCCCTCCTCTTTCATCTTTTTCACGATTCTTTCTCTCGCCTCTCCCGTCTCCAATCCTGAAAATTCCCCCGCACCCACCAGCCTCCCCCTCTCATCCACAGCCCGTATGACTAGTAACCCATGACGCTTCACCCACCTTACGTCCGTCTTATCTCCAAAGGTGCATATCATCACGACTCCTGTGCCGAATTCTGGGTCCACCTCTGGGTCCTCGATTATCTTTACCTTTTGTCCAAAAATTGGAACCAAGAGCTCCCTCCCGACATAACGCCTGTACCTATCGTCTTCGGGATGTATCGCGACCGCCACACATGCGTGCAGGTACTCTGGCCTAGTCGTGGCTATGCTTAGAAATTCATCAGAATCCGCTAGCTTGAACTTTATGTAGTATAGCTTGGTATTTCTCGACTCATACTCCACCTCAGCATCTGCGATGGCTGTTTCACACCGTGGGCACCAGTTGACGGGGTGTTCCCCTCTGTAAATCAACCCTTTCTTGTAGAGGACGATAAAGGAGAGCTGAGTTCGACCATAGTATGAAGGATCCATGGTTTCATACTCGGTGGACCAATCGATGGAAAAACCAAGCGATTTCATCTCCTCCTTCATGTGTGCTATGTTCTCCTTCGTGAGTTTTACGCAGAGCTCCCTGAACTTCTCGGGGGGTAAATCGTTCTTTCTTATCCCATATTTCTTTTCCACCTGCACCTCCGTTGGCAACCCATGACAATCCCAGCCTTGCGGAAAGAAGACATTGAAACCCCTCATCCTCTTGTACCTCGCCACGATATCGAAGTAAGTCCAGTTGAGGGCCGTCCCCATGTGAAACTCTCCACTTGGGTAAGGCGGCGGAGTGTCTATCACATAGGTTGGCGACTTATAATCATCCCACCTAAACCGGTAGATTCCCCACTCCTCCCACTTTTTTTGCCACTTTTCCTCGACCTCTAGTGGATTATACGTCTTGGGAAGCATTTACATTTTTTCCAGGGAAAATTAACCCACTGGCTTCTTTTGGTACGTTCTTCGGTTCAAAAGGCAGATTAGCGAAAAAAACTCTATGAGCCCGAGATGGTGCACGACGTCATATTGAATGGTCCGAGCCGTATGGATGACTTGGCAAAGGCGGCAATTACTCTTCAAACAACAATACCCTCACTGATTCAGAAATTTGAGGATTTCGTTTACGAAGGAGGATTGGCTTTCTGCGTGACAGAGAAAGACAGCTCCACCATTCTAAACAAATGTGCTGATATCATAAACAGAATTCTAACCAACGATTTGTCAATAATCCAGAATTTGACTCGAGAAACTTCGGTTGCTGCGGGTAGGATTCTTCAGTTCATAGCTCTGCAGACACCTGGAGCATTCTCTCAGCCTAAGTTAGCCAATGAACTCAAAATTTCTCCCACAACCTCAACTATCTCCTAGATGCTCTTCAAAAGGCGGAAGTTATCTTCCCCGTAATGCCATATGCTGGGGCAAAGAGAAGTGTTGTAAAACCATGGAAATATTACTTCACGACACCAACACTCATGGCCTCACTGCTCCATAAATTGGGCTTTTTAGATAGGTCCGATAGGCAGCGTTTCGGAATCCTTGTAGAACACCTAGTGGCTTCCTATCTCTACAGAATGAAACAGACGACCAATAGACCTCAAGGAATTTTCTACGATATCCAAGAGGGGGGAGCTGACCTCCTCATCCAAGATAGGGGGAGAACGATTCCGATTGAAGTAACTGTAAGCAGTTCCGGAGGTACTGATCAAGTAAAGCGCTCAATGAGGAAGTATGAATCTCCCTATGGAATCGTGCTATCCTACAGGGGAAATTTTTTTCGTAGAAGAGGATGTGATAAATGTGCCTCTTTGGATTTTTGCTCTCGCTTGATATAGTCGCCGCAATATAGCGAGTCCTGACATAGGGCTAAACACAAAGGCAACGAAATAATTTGAGACACATGACGCTGGTAAAAGCTAAAATCAGGTTGAAAGGCACGAGAGACAGGTACTCTACAACAGCCTTGGTCGATACTGGAGCGAGAATGACCCTCATCGACAAATCTGTCGCAGACTTGGTTGGTGTTGAACTTACAGGGAGGGAAATCGATTTCGTGTCGGTTTCAGGTCACATGCTGAGAGCATCCGAGGCCGTGCTCCGAGAGTTTGAGATCGAAGGAGAACTGCTGAAGTATGAAGTAATGGCGGTGGCCGAGATACCCGAAGCGGTCAAGGAGGTTCTCACGAAGAGCGGGCTAGATGGGAGAGTGATTGTTGGACTTTTGACGCTTGAAAGGGCGAACATGCTTCCCGACACGGCAACTGGCCAACTGAAGAGAGCGGGGAGTTTTATCTTTTAATATCTAGCTCAGGAGCCAAGGATTACCTATTCTCACCTTCTCTAGACCCTCCCTTTTGCATATCCTAAGATATCTTTCCGCGTCCTCTCTTCGTGTTCGAGGCAAGTCATCCATGAAATAGGTAGGGTAAAAAGCCAGCAGCGAATAAGGAATGGTCGGATCGAGCTTGGCTATAAAGGAGGCAAGGGATTGTATCTCCTCATCATCCACATAGCCAGGGACAAGGAGGGTACTCGCACGCACAAAGGGTACCTCAGGCCTCTGTCTGTGGAACTTCGCCAGTTTTTCAAAGTTCGCAAATGCCACCCTATGCCGTACCCCTGATAGCGCAAACAGAAGTTCGGTTGACCAGCATTTCAAGTCTGCCTTTATTCCTCCGCCGCTCCCAAGCGATATAGGCGCGAACTTCTCCAAATCTTCCCATTTCATGTTTAGGTTGGTTTCTAGACATATTCTGAGCAGTCTTCGCTTGGCTCGTTCAACCATTTTTTCGGAGGAAGCCTGAACAAACATCATCTGGCTTGAAGGGTCCCCGCCAAAGAAGCAAACACATCCCACTCTCTCATTCACCTTTTCTGCCAACTCTGAGGCGGTATACACTGGCCTCCCCATCAGGGTTATCTCACGGAAGCTGAAGTTTTGGCAGAAGAGACAACTGTAACTGCAGCTCCCTAGAAAAACGGCTAGATTGTAATATCCTAGGTCACCCTTGGAAGTCCTGCACCACTTTGGATATCCTGCTCCCGCTGATCCTGCACAAAACTCTGCAGGGACGCAATTAGTGGGTAGTGGGTCGTAGTAGAATTGAAGAAGTCCCCTTTCGGGTGTTCCGAAGTGCCTCACAAGTTTGCCATCCACGTTTTCTACGAGGCCGCAGAAACCCCTCTCCCCTTCGCCTATTCTACATTCATTTCCGCAACCTGAACATCGCAAACCGTCCGGATTTCTCGGAACCTCTGGTGGAAGACCGTATCTAGAGCGTACTCTCTTGTGTGCCTCTTTTATGTACGGCTCAGCCTCTTCGAATCTTTCCTTGACACAGGTGCCGCAAACTTTAAGGACTTCAGATATCTCCCTAGCTTCCCTGCCACAGACCTTACAGGTGCCCAAGAACTTACTTTATGTTGACTTTTTCTCCGACCTTCTCCTCTTTCCGTCTTCTCAGTATCACATCTAGAACTCCGTTGGTGTATGTGGCGTCTACATTCTTAGTATCGACTTTGTCCGGCAACTCTACTTCCTTGTAATACTTCCTGTCCTCATGCTGGGCAGAGATTATCAACTTGTCCTCCGTAACCCTCAAATCAATGTCTTCTTTGTTTACCCCTGGAATCTCCGCGACAACCCTAATAATATTAGGGGAGGGAATCACCTCAACTACAGGTTCTCTGGTTTCGGTCGGCTGAGGAATTGGGCTGGGCTTGAGATTTCCAAATGTGCGAATCCTAGGTATGCCGTCCGGCCCAATGGTCATGGAGTATCCGTAGATAACGGGGCCAAAACTTCTGACTACCGAACCATCGGGGAGCTTCTTCTCCTTAAAGAGCTCCTTCGGAATAGACTCACGCATTTCCCTGAAGGCCTCTTCGAAGATCTTGTCCATTTCCCTGAAAATCCTAGAGAACCGCCTGAACGGTCTCTCCCACTCATCAAACCAGTCGTTCATCATTCTCTTGACTTAAAATTTAATTCTCTTTTGCAGCATCTTGAGAATTTCTTGTCCCATCCTTCTGAACTCCCTAGCCGAGGGAGAGCTAGGACTATATCTTACGACCGGTACACCCATGGCTGTTGCCTCCCTGACCTTCGAATCTTCAGGAATTTTTGCGAGGATAGGCCAACCCAAGATTCTTCTTATCTCCGCCTCCGAAAGCTCGTAAGGCTCCCCCCTCACCATGTTCAGGACTGCTCCTAACATGTGTGCCCCACAAACCTCAGCAGCTTTGAAAGTCTTCAGTGTTGATGCCACCGTGGGTGTATCGGGATTAGAAATGGCTATCACTTCATCCATCACCTTCATGGCTGCCAAAGACTCGCTTCCGATTCCCGGGGCTGTGTCTAGGATTATAAGTGAGAACTTCTCCTTCAATCTCTCCACGTGCTCACACATATCGTAAGGATGAATTTCCTTTCCAAAAGACAGGGAGCCAGGTATTATGTTGACCCCATGTATCTTTCTAATAGCCTTCTCGATAGGGATTTTATTGGACAGAACATCATGAATGGTGTTGGTGGGATTGAGTTCCCCGAAGTGCATGGCTAAATTGGGCGCAGAAAGGTTTGCATCAAAAAGAAGCAACTTGTCGCCCAGTTTTTCTTGAAAAACCATTCCAAGATTAGCGGCCAAAGTGGTCTTTCCTACACCTCCCTTACAAGAGGAGAAACCTAGTACTATCCCCACATATATATAAAATCGCTATGTATAAGCGCCAGTCGATGACGCAGTTCTTATTCTCTCCTTCAACAGTTCCTTAATTCTTCTAGGATCTGCTTTTCTTCCAGAAAGCGAGAAGGCCCTGCCCACCAAGAAATCTAGTGCTTTTTCTTCTCCACCGAGATAATCTTTAACCGCCTGCTGGTTTTCTTGAATTATTTTGTCGATAATCGACAGCAGTTCAGTCTGTTCTATGGGTAGAAGACCTAGCCTTCGGAGAATCTCGTAAGGATCAGCGGGTTTAACCACCAATTCCCTCATCACCAGCTCACCTTGCTCCGGCGTGATTTCTCCTTTCTCCACCATTTTCAAAAGTTTGGAAAGTTGGGCCGGACTGCATGGAAGTCGAGAAGCCTCAAGTCCCAGATAATTCAGCGTCTTCTTGAGCCTTGTCCTAAACCACTCCGCCGCCAACCTAGGATTTACCTCCCTGCAAACCTCCTCATACAAGTCTGCCAGTGCCTTTTCACTTACTATGACCGAGGCCTCGTGCCTAGAAATTCCATACTGTTGCATGAGTCTCGTTTCCCTTAGATTAGGCGCCTCCGGCAGTTGACTCTTCACCTTCTCGACAAACTCCTGAGTAAGTAGTAACGGATAGAGATCGGGATCGGGAATGTAGCGATAGTCCTCCTCCGTTTCCTTCGTTCTCATGGGTATGGTTATCATCTGGGACTCCAAAAATGCCCTGGTTTCCCTTTCTACCCTCTCTCCCCTTCTCAGAAGCTCATTCTGCCTCATGAGTTCAAACTTTAGTGCCTTGTAAACTCCTTTGATTGAATTGATGTTCTTTATTTCGACCCTTGCACCACCTTCAATTGAAACGTTCACATCCACCCTCATGGCTCCTCCTGCTTCCCCTCTCACCCTACCGGAATATTCAAGAACTCTCACCAGTTCCTTCAAAAAATCTCTAGCTTGCTCCGGACTGTGCATATCTGGTTCAGTAACGATTTCTATGAGGGGAATACCCGATCTGTTGAAGTCCACGCTACCCGTAGCCGGATCATATTTTCCAGGATCCTCCTCTAAGTGGATTTCTCTAATTCTGACGCCAGCCAGCATACCATCAGTGGCGAGGGGTGTACTTGTACGCTGATAGCCAGAGGGGAGATCCGGATAGTCGTAGTGCTTGCGTTGTATGTATATCTTTTGACCAATGACTGGCTTGCAACCCAGCAGAAGGGATATGGCCACGGCGGCTTCTACTGCTTTCTCGTTAGGCGGCATGGGCCTTGCTCCGGGCATACCTGTGCAAATGGGGCATATGTTGGTATTGGGGGGTACGGAGGCATAGTCTGTGGGACACGTGCAAAAGAGCTTCTGCTTAGTAGCGATTTGGAGATGAATCTCAAACCCTATTTTTACCGCCACCGTGCTCTGTCTCACATATATGGGGGTGACCGAGGTATATCTCGTTTGACAGACCTAGAGCGCTGGCTGTTTTACCCAAATCCACAAAAGCTATAAATCTGGCAGAACCGATAAAATCATGGAAACAACAAAAACGACCGATTCAGCAAAGCCAGCAAAGGCGATAAATTCGACAAAACCAGCCGACTCGACAGAAGCAGCCGAAGAGACTTCTCAAACCTGCCGAAGTGGCCTCCCTCTTACACGTAAGCCCCTCTACTCTTCGAACGTGGATCCGAGCAGGCAAACTTAGGTGTGTTAAGACCTTAGGCGGGCACTACCGCATCCCTCAGGGAGAGGTGGAGAGACTAAAGAGAGAAATGGGTGTAGTCCCTAGTTCGCAGACCCTCACCGTTCGTGAAGTGGTGGAATCTTTAAACCTTCGCTGGGTAGGAGATAGAGCCGTTTACGGAGGACTGCTAGAAGCTCTTTTGGAAGGAGGAATAAGAGAATTCAGCCCTGAATTTCTCTCCTCTCAGACCGGCTATCCTCTCGACATATGTATGCAGTTCTGCACCCTTCTTGCATCCAAGAAGTATTTAGAGCTCACCCCGGATGGGCAAAATGCAATCAGCAGGGGAGTCCCCGAGAAAGCCACCTACAGACTCACTAGGGAGATAAGTCGATGAACGACAATCCCTTTGCTCTCACACCGCGGAAATTGGATTTAGGCAGAATTCTAGCACCATTACATGAAAAGTCTCTCAACAGAATTCTAACAGCCGTCAAAGGTGGAGGAATTGCAATCTGTGCTGGAGGTACTGGAATTGGTAAAACTTCTCTTTTGGAAAGAGTCGCCAGGGAAGTTCTCAAGTTTAAAATAACTCCTATTCTGATTCCCTGCGGGGGGTTAGTAAGAGAAGAGAATGATATCACCAGAGCGATTTTGACCAGTCTTTATCTGAACGCAGAAGGTAGCGGGATTCAGTTATATTATAAGTTGAGAGAAATGACCGCCGATGGGAGAGTGGTGGTTCTACTAGACGATGTAACATCCACCCCCATTCATCCCAGAAATTTGGGAGAAACCATTCGTATGATAGTGGATCTTCCAAACTTTTCTGTAGTTTTGGCGGGTGATTCCAGGGTATAAGCAAACTCCTGCGCCAGTGCCCCTCCTTGAAGTCAAGAACGATGACCTTTGAGAGACTTGGACCAATCGGTGAGAAGGAAGCATACGAGATTCTTAAGAAGAGAGCCGATTTAGTGGGACTTGAAATTTCCGCCCTCACAGCTAAAAACCTCCATGAAACGGAAGGGGGATACCACGAGAGATCCTGAAACTGGCGGCAAGGGCGTATGAACTTTCCCTTTCTCAAAAAATTCCATTTGACCATGCAGTAAGAATAATCACAAGAAAATTCACGTCCCGCAAAAAAGTAAGACCGTCTAAAAAATCAAAGAAAAGAAGCTAAAGCGAGAGAAAAACATAATTTTTCTGATAAACGAAAAATCTCCTAAAATTTTTCTTCTTTTAGCATTCTGAGCATTCTGAGTTCTATTTTATCTTTGATCTTTTCTGGGCTTTCTCCCTCTCTTAGAAGGGAGAGGTAGTCTTGAAGGTCTTGAAGGAGAAGCTCGGCTACGCTGGGCTCGAGCACACCTGCGTAGATTGCCAATTCAAGGGTGTAAAAAGAACGCAAAATTGCGTTCACCCCCCGTCTCCACCTCTTCCATGCTCCAGGCCTTTGGATGCCTAGTCTTTTTCCCAGTTCCTCGAAAGTTGTATCTGGTTTCCAGTAATAAAGAAGAAGGGCCTTGAGATTTTCAGCCGAAAGATGGGATTTTCTTAGCAAGATTCTAGCCAGTTTGTCTTTCTCGACCCAACGGAGGGGATCCATTTCTTTTTCCTTTTTGGGCTATAAATGTTTCCAAAAATAGGAAACAAAAGCCGTAAGAAATAAACAAAAAAGGAAGCAGAAAAATCAGTCGAGGAAGTCCTTATTCCTGATTTTCTCGGGAAGATAATGCTCCGAAATGAAGGTTATCCCTTTGGAAGACAATGCTGCCAGCTCTACTTTCGCCTTCATCTGCTTCATTAGTTTGAATTGTCTCTGCCACTCCTTGCTATCTTTGAACCATTCGTACTTGGAAATCTGCTCCAGCCTTTTCATATCCACCTCCTCGAACTTTATGAAGTGTTTCTTCAAGTCGTACTTTTCTATATCATCGGCTGTAAGACCTAGAAACTTCGCCTCGGGGATGGCAAGTCTCTCTGAAATATGGGCCAGTCCTATAGATCCAAACTTTAGCACAGAGTATATGTAAAATCCCCATGGATCGAAATCCGTCAGGACGTATATAGGAAGGCCGTGTTCTAGATGCAGTCTCTGAAGAAGCCTTCTAACCCCTCTTGTCGCCTGTCCTTGACTGCACACAATAACGCAATTGAGACGCTCCCATACTCTATCTTCGTGGAGTCTTTCCCACTCCGCAGCTTTTTCCATATACAAAACGAACTCGGCATCCACCCTTTTGAAAACCACATCCTCCACATTGGAGGGGATAGACCATCCCCCGCTTCCGAGTTTAGACCAGTCTATTATGTCTCCCTTATCCTCTATCACGACCTTTCCCGCTACGGACCCCATCTTGTTTGCGTTGAAATGCAACTTTTCTCTGGATAGATTGGTTATGAGTTCCAAATCTTCTATTGCTGCATTTGATTCCTCCTGTTCATCCACGAGGTTTATATTCGAATCGGGAAGAGTACGCTTCATTCTGTAGAACGCTTCCCTTAGGCTCAGATGCTTTCCTATTTCAATGAGTTCTTTGCTGAGAGCTGCCGCTTCTACTGTCTGGACAAATTTTCTAACATGAGCAACGTTGAAGAAGTAGCGTTTGGCCTTCTTTTCCCCGAGTTCAAGCATTCTGGTTTTTGGGTTATATCGTACGTTCGAGAGCGTTCGAACCGGAACTTCTAACCATGGATTCTCCCCCCTCTTTATCTCCTCCAAAATTTTTGCGCCCAAAGTTTCAAGAGCCTCAATCACCTCATCCTTCCTCCTCATGTTCTAACCTCCTCTTCAGATATTCCACAATCTCCTCCTTGGGAGTTCCAGTAAGTTTACCGAGCGACTCAGCCAGTTCCGGTACATATCTCTCAAACAAACTTATCCGCGCCTGCTTCTCCCTCAGCTTCTGCTTTCTGCTTATATACCTGAAGAGAACCCTACCAGCCTCCTGTAGAGCGAGCTTTGCCTCCCTTATGATCTCTGGATAACTTGCGAGAGCTTGCTTTCCCTCAGTTGTGAAAGGTACCCACACAGAAACGAAATGCAGGAGGATTACCATGGGGGCGTTTGGAGGACCGTTTTGAGGAATTCCATATCTTCTCCAGTCTACCTCCCTCACCGCCTGCGTGAGCGCACAATCTCCTTGATGATAAAGAAGCGGAACCCTGTTGGCAAACCTCAAAATCTGTGCTGGCTCCTTTAACTCACCTCCATACGCAATCCCGCATTCAACTTGGAAGGGATAACCCCTATAGACAGAGGGGGGCCTTGTAACAGCGACATATTTCTCCGCTTTGAATTCCCTCTTGAGCCCTTCCAGCAGCATCTCTTCTCCAAGGGGTGAAAGACAGTCCGTGGGAGGAGCCATGAGCTTGACAGACTGTAGAGCCTTGTGAAGCCTTAGTGTTTCATCTCCGTTCAACTTATGCGGCTGTGCTTCTGGACTTAGACCAGCTAACCTACATATTTCCAAAGCGGCGGTTCTGCCTACTCGACAAAATTCAGTCGTCAAGAACCCTAAAAGCGTCCTCGCGGACGTATTTGAAAGCATTCTTCTGAGCAGCCCAAGTTCAACCCCATATGGATGTGGCTTAATTTCTCTCGGTTGGCGAGGTAGTTCCTCAATACGTCTCTTGTATACAAAGGAGGTTCCGTTTGGACCTTTGAAGTATATGTTGGCAAAGGGGTTTACGATGGCGGTTTGCCTCAAATATTCCGGGACGGACTGGGGGATTTTATCCACATATCTTCCCTCTACTTCTAACTCCACTATTACACCATGCCATCCATCGGGATTGGGAAGAGTTTTATGGGATACAACAATGGGTTCGTTCTTTGTAACATCTATCATGAGTTCGAACTCATGAATGGGATCCCTGTTTCCCACACTCGAGATAACTTTAGTTGGCTTACCCGTGGTGAGCTGTGAATATAGAACTGCCCCATGAATTCCTATTCCTTGGATTCCTCTGCTTTGACGTAACCGATGGAATTTACTTCCCACGAGGAATTTGGCGAAAGCGACGGGTACCTTGGATGCAGGTATTCCAGGACCATTGTCCTCCACTCTAACCTTGAAGCGGTCCTCTGCCAATTGCTGGATTTCAACCTTTATTTCAGGTAGAATTCCCGCTTCCTCGGCGGCGTCTGCGGAGTTCTCAACTGCCTCTTTAACCACCGTGAGCAGGGAACGGGTGGGATTTTCGTATCCCAACAAATGTCTGTTTTTCTCGAAAAATTCCGCTACTGAGATTTCCCGGATTTTTTCCGCAAGCTCCTCTCCTTTAGCCATCATCGTTACAATAGATGTAACGGTTCTTAATCCTAAGGTATTGGGATGAAACCAATTAAATCCTTGACGAGTTTTCAATGCGGTATACCATCTTGGCAGAGGCTTTCGAAAAGCTAGAGCAGACCTCGTCCTATATCCAAAAGAATGCTTTAATCGTGGAGCTGCTAAAGCAGACGCCACCGGAGGAAATCAAGAGGGTAATCTATTTACTCTTGGGTCGCCCTTGGCCTACTTATGTGTCAAAAGAAACCGGCATTGGTCCTCAGCAACTGAAGAAAATCCTTTCTCTAGCCTCGGGTTACCCTCTTTCGGAGGTGGAAGAATTGGTTAAAAAAATCGGCGATTTTGGGAAGGTGGCCTTCGAACTGTTTTCGAGGAGAAAACAAGTTATCCTTTTTTCCAAACCTCTAACAGTTAAGGAGGTATTCGATACTATCGCCTCGCTTCCAGAGATAACTGGTGAGGGATCGACCGATAGAAAAATTGCGTCGGTGGCAAAGCTCCTAACCTCGGCTACCCCTCTAGAAGCAAAATTTATTGTACGCACCGTACTAGGAGACTTGAGAATAGGGGTGGCTGAAGGAAGACTGAGGGACGCAATAGCCACTGCCTTCAACCTTCCCCCAGAGGAGGTTGAGCATGCGTATATGCTTACAACGGACTATGCTCTAGTTGCGGAAGCTGCCGCAAAGGGAGAGGAGGCTCTCAAAAAACTCACAGTTACCGTAGGTCACCCTGTAAGTCCCATGCTCGCCCAGAGAGCAGAGGATTTGGATGAAATCCTAGAGAGATTAGGTGGCAGGGGAGCGTTCGAGGTCAAGCTAGATGGAATAAGAATGCAGGTACATAAGGATGGTGAAAACATAACTCTCTTCACGAGGCGTATGGAAGATTACACCAACATGTTCCCAGATCTAATAGACCCGTTGAGAACTGCCCTCAAACCCGAGAGAGCCATTGCAGATGGAGAACTCGTAGCAGTCGATCCTCGAACGAACAAACCCATGCCTTTCCAAGAGGTTCTCAAACGTAGAAGAAAGTACGACATAGAAAAAGTTTCAAAGGAGATACCCATTCAAATTTACCTGTTTGACCTACTGCTAGTCGAACAAGAACAACTTCTGGACCGGCCGTATATAGAACGTAGAAAAGCTCTAGAGAAAGCCGTCAACCCAATTCCAGGAAAAGTAATGGTTGTGGAACAAATAGTGAGCGGAGATAAGAATGAGATACAGAAATTCTTGGAGAAAGCTATACAAGCAGGACACGAAGGACTTCTTGCCAAAGCCCTAGACTCCACTTACAGAGCGGGACGAAGAGAATTTGTCTGGCTAAAACTCAAACCGGTCTTGGAAACCCTAGATTTAGTAGTAGTAGGAGCACTCTACGGGAAGGGCAAAAGAGCAGGTTATTGGGGGAGCTATGTACTGGCCGCTAGAGATGAGGACACGGGTAGATTCAAGACCGTTACTAAATGTGGAAGCGGTTACACTGATGAAGATTTGAAAAACTTGACCGAATTTCTTAAACCCTACCAAATAGAAAAACCGAGCAGCGAGGTGGATATTGAAATCGAATGCGATGCCTACTTCGAGCCAAAGATAGTTTTTGAAACCGCCTTCGAGGAGATTCAAGTGAGCCCTGAAGAGAAGCATACGTCTGGTTTTGGATTGAGATTCCCACGTTTTGTTAGAGTGAGAGAAGATAGAAGCCCGGAGCAAGCGAGCACGGTCGCAGAGATTGCAGAGCTGTTCGAGCTTCAGGAGCGCAGGAAGGCGAAGCACGGCGGCTCACTCAAGAAAGAGACACCTTAATGTCACCTAAATCAGAGGTGTTCGCAAGGGTTTCAATTCCCTTTTCTTATTAATGTATGAGGTTTGCTCGGGTTCTGAAGTCTAGGGGGGGAAAACCGCTCGATTTAGAAGAAATCAAGGGTAAGATAGCGGAACTTTGTAAGAGGTATGGTATAGACCTGTTCTATATCTTCGGTTCTTATGCTACAAACAATCCTCACAAATCGAGTGATGTTGATGTCGCCTACTTGGCAGAGGGAAAAGTAGATGAGCCGAGCCTAATCATCGGGTTACAGGAGATTTTCGAGGATGAGGGGATAGATCTCGTAAACTTGAAGCATGCCTCGCTTCCTCTTATTCACAGGATATTGAGGGACGGCAAATGTCTGTACTCCAGTTCCGCCGAGAAAAGGGTGAACTTTGAGACGAGAGCAGAAGTACTTTACTGGGACACCAAGTGGTTGAGGGAGGAGTACTTCAGAAAGATGCTAGAGAGGATTGAGAATGGCACCTTTGGCCGTTGACAAAGAAAAACTTTTGCTGATGATCTCTAGACTTGAGGAAAGCTTGAAAGAACTGGAGAAACTAAAAAGTGACGTGAGGGCGAACCGCTACGCGCTTGAGAGGTTGTTGCAAATTTCTGTGGATGAAAGCATAAACATAGGGAACTCGATTATAAGCGAACTTGGGCTTAGGAGGGCCGATACTTTTCGACAGGTGTTCGAGATATTGAGAGATGAACATATAATAAGCGAAAAAGTTTCAGAGGGGCTTATATGGTTTGTTGGGTTGAGAAACAGACTCGTTCACCAATACTGGAAAGTTGAGGAAGATGAGATTCGTGAAACCCTTGGAAAGCTACAGATCTTCCGCGATTTTGTTAAGGAGGTGGTAAAAAGTCTTCAGATCATACGCTAGAGTGAACATCAAGCGGATGCGGCGATCCCGGCAATTTTGGACAAGTTTTGAAATCGTTTCTGAGCCTTCGAGATGAGCCCGAGGAGAAGCACACCAGTTGCGGACTGAGGTTCCGCGTTTCATAAGAGAGGGAGAACAGGGGCCCAGAGCAGGCGAGTACAGCTACGAAATTGCTGAACTGTTTGAACTCAGGAAAGGAGAAAAGTAAAGATCGCCTAGTAAGATTTTATCCACCTAATCTGGTAAACCGTTCGCAGTAATTGACTTACCCAAATTAAAGCTTGAAAGATGAACAGCAGATGAAGCTTGTGATTTTCGGTCCACCGGGTGCTGGGAAGGGAACTCTCGCTCAAGGTCTCCAATCTAAGCTGGGGATTCCACATTTGGACATGGGAGAATTGTTGCGGGACGAGGTCAGACGTGGAACCGAGGTGGGAAAAATCGTAAGCGCGTATATATCTCAAGGCAGGCTTGCCCCCGACGAGGTTGTGTTTCAAGTACTTCGTCAAAAACTCGAGCAAACAAAAGGGTACATATTGGATGGCTTCCCCAGAACTCCGGCTCAGGCAGAAATGTTAGAAAAAGTTTCTCCTCCGGATCTCGTTCTCAACCTAGTTGTGCCTGAAGAAGTAATTATACGGCGACTTTCGGCTAGGAGACTTTGTGAAAAATGCGGAGCCATTTATAACCTCATCAGTCTTCCGCCAGCGAAAGAGGGAATATGCGACAGGTGCGGAGGGAGACTTTACTTGCGTGAGGACGATAGACCTAAAATCGTGAAAGAAAGATTAAGAGTTTACAGGGAGCAGACCGAACCTGTATTAGAATTCTACAGAAAAAAGGGGATTTTGCAGGAGGTGGAGGGAGCAGAATCCAAAGAGGAAACACTCAGTCGTGCCCTTCGAATTCTAACCTCCAAACGAAAATCCTCCTAGCTGCGTCTCCAGTTCCTGCATAAAAAAATCCAGTTTTTCCTCGGGGACCTGTGCACCGCATGCAACCGCATGCCCACCGCCTTCTCCCCCCGCCGCTTCCGCTGCCTTTCGCACCGCTTCGGCCAAATTTAACCCCTTCAGAAACAGAAGTTTAGAACATCTCGCCGAAATTCTCACAAGACCCGCATCCCTAACCATTCCAATCACCGGTTTGTACGGGTCGCAAAGGCCCGAAGAGAGACATAAACCGGCGAGGGTTCCGACAAAGGTTTCTTTGATGACTCCGGTTAAATCAAAATATTGGATTCTTCCTCTTGGTCCGCTCTTCACTCCCTCCTGCTGCAGGACCTCTAAGGCCCGAGAAAGGAACTTACGATATTCCCGCAGGAGCTGTAACATGGTACGGTAGTATGGTCCTCTGTCTCCCTTTGCCAGCCCAAACCCGATTTCTGGCTGCTCATGTCGAGCGGTTGAGTTGAGGCATGTAGAAAACTCAGAGGCATCGCGTAGAATCTCTGTCTCTGCCGGCAAATTATAGACTTCGCCCCAGACGAGGTTGGGGACAAAAGAAGAGAGCTCACGGGGAACATATTTTAAGGCCCTTTCAATCAACGCATTGGCGAGCTTTCTCTTCTCTTCCATGGTAAGATCTGCCACTCTTCTCCATTCTCCCCTCTCATTCCTCTGTGGAATTTCCAGTTCCTTCAGCAACGAAACTGCTCCAATGGTGGAACCGCTGAGTCCCGGAATGAAAGGATCGGAAAACCCCATGAGACTCTTGAAGAGGGGTCTGCTAAACCTTCCAAACAGCAACAAATCCTCTCCCACTTCCACTCCATGCTTTTTTGCCTCTTCCAGTATTCTCCTGTTGTAACCTTTCAGCCTTCCCCAAACATTCTGTGCATCGCCTAGAGCGCCCAAAAGAGCTAACTTTGAAAGCTCATGATATCCAAACATTCTAGCTAATAGGTATGCCATCCCCGAGCCACTTATTTCCTCGGTACCGTTCAGCCCAAAAAGATGGGCGTTGAGATGCGAAAGTCCTTCCCATCCCTCTTTACTGTAGGGGGGGTGGTGATCGCAAATGATGACCTCTCTTCCCCTCCACTGCTCTAGATTGTAAAGCTGGGAGCTTCCCAAATCCGTGAAAATCGTAAACTCGGCAGGAGAAATTTTCTCCACCACTTCTCTGTAAAGCATCTTCACGAATCGAACCTTATGCTCGATGTTCTCTCTTTCAAGTGTTTTGGAGATGATGGCTGCAGCGCAAACCCCATCCGCATCCATATGAGAAATGACTTCCACTACTTGGTTCCTGTTCTTTCTGATTTTTTCAACCGCTTCCCTCAAGTGGAAGAACATCAAATTAAATACAATTCGGATTATGTAAATAATGGGAATAATTACGGTTTCGATCGACGATGAGGTAGAGAGACTCTTGCGAGCAAAAGTCCAAGAAAGATTCGGCAAAGGAAAGGGAAAACTGGGTAAAGCCATTACAGAGGCCATAAAAATGTGGCTCGAAAAAGAGGAAGGCGAAGGCATCGAACAGAGACATCTTGAGCTGTTAAGGAAAGGTCTTGATATGGGAGGGCTGAAAGTAGATCCAGCGAGGCTGAGAGAAGAAATTTATGCAACTCGTTGATACGAATATCCTAGTGTATGCCTACGACAGCTCTTCTAACAAACATCAGGAGTGCAAACAAATCGTCGCGGAATGTTGGAGAGGAGAAAGGAGAGGTGCTGTTGCCTTCCAAAATCTCACCGAGTTTTATTTCGTAATCACCACCAAGGTGCAAAAACCTCTGCCCACAAGCCTTGCCGAACGTCTAATATCGGACTTTCTCGCCTCCGATAGATGGGTGAAGCTCCCGCTCACCAAGTTTTCTCTATTGGAGGGGGTTAAGCTTTCGATACAATATGACATTCCAATTTGGGATGCCCTAATTGCAGCCGTTATGCGCGAAAATCAGATCGATGAAATAATAACTGAAGATAAGCATTTTTCGAAAATCGATTGGCTGAAGGTTTTGACCCCCTAACCTCGATTTGATATTTCCTTTTTCAAGGTTGGATGCGAGCGATAGAGTTGAGGAGCGACCATCTGAGGGTTCTCGATCAGACAAGACTTCCACGGGAGGTACGCTTCGAAGAATACAGAAATCCGGAGGAGATTGCGACGGCTCTCCGTGAGATGAAAGTAAGGGGAGCCCCGCTCATCGGACTCGCAGGGGCTATGACGCTCGTGCTCGTGGCTAGACGCAACAAGGGGAAGAGCAGAGAAGAAATTTTAAGTGAACTCCAGCGAGCTACAGAGCTGCTTCTCAAGGCGAGACCGACTGGAAGGGACCTTTATACCTTAACCGAAAGGATGCTTTCGGTGGCATCCGAGGCGAGCGACATATGTTCAGCCTTGGAAAAAGAGCTTGAAAGAATCCAGAAGAGTATGGAGGAAATCTCTCGTAAACTCGGAGCAATTGGAGCAACTCTAATCGGGAATGGGCAGACGGTTCTCACCCATTGTAACACAGGCTTTCTAGCAGCCCCGGGGGAAGGGACCGCTTTGGCTGCCATAAAATTTGCTTGGAGGAGTGGGAAGAGAATTAGAGTATTTGTCACGGAAACCAGACCTGTCCTTCAGGGTGCGAGACTCACTCTGTGGGAATTGCAAAGAGAAGGAATTCCGGCAACACTCATCGTTGACTCGGCCGCTGGTTACTGCATGCAGAGGGGGATGGTGCACATAGTGATGGTTGGTGCGGATAGAATTCTGCCAGATGGTTCCGTAATCAACAAGATAGGGACATACACGCTGGCGGTTCTCGCTAAGAGACACGGAATTCCTTTCTATGTGGTTGCACCCTTCTCTACCTTTGACCCAAAGGGGAAGGTAATCGTGGAGGAAAGGGGGAAGGAGGAAGTTCTGCCCCAAGATTGGGGCCTGAAAGCTGAGGTTTTCAATCCCGCTTTCGATTTGACTCCTCCAGAGCTCATAACAGGGGTCGTCACTGAGCGAGGCATCCTGGGCCCGCAGGAGGTCGGTAAATTTGCGAAAGATTGAACTACTTCCCCTAAAGCTCCCTGTTGTGCGGCCGGGTGACGACCTGGCGGGACTACTTGTGGAGGCATCCAAAGCATACGGCGGGTTTCGAGAAGGAGACGTACTAGTAGTTTGCTCTAAGGTGGTTTCTGCCTCTCAAGGCAGAATAGTAAGGCTGGAAGAAGTTAGGCCGTCAAAAAGAGCAAGGGAGCTTTCGAAGAAAACCGGGCTCGAGCCACCCTTCGTGGAGCTAGTCTTAAAGGAAGCCGATGCTATTCTCGGTACCACGGATGGTGTGATCCTGACCATAAAGGATGGGATGCCTCTAGCCAATGCGGGCATCGACCGCTCAAACTCTCCTCCTGGAACAGTGTCCCTCCTCCCGGCCGGTTCCTCCGCAAAGGAACTCAGGGATAGAATTCGCAAACTCACGGGGCGCTGGGTTGGCGTGATAATCTCAGACAGCGTGGTCAAACCCCTGAGGAAGGGAACGGTTGGTCAGGCAGTCCAGTGGGCGGGAATCGAACCGGTCGAGGACTGTAGAGGGAGGAAAGACCTGTTTGGCAGGAGGTTGCGGATTACCTTTAGGTGCCTGGCAGATCAGCTTGCCTCGGCGGCGGAGCTCCTCATGGGGGAATCGGACGAGAGGACGCCGGCGGTCATCGTCCGGGGGAGCAGGCTAACCCTTACCCATCGCCCTAAGTCATCTCCGAAAATCCCCCCGCACAAATGCTTGTATTTTTCTTTGCTGAAAAACCGCAACTCGCAGGCTGATGGGAGGCTGGTTAAAAGTTGAATGAGAAACAGTATTGTGAGCGATGGCGGTCGTTGAGATAAGTGTAATCCCTCTTGGTACGAAAACACCGTCGGTTAGCAAGTACATAGCGGAAGCTCTGAAAGTGCTGGAAAAAGAGAAGGGCATAAAATATGAGCTAACCTCAATGGGAACAATCGTTGAGGGAGATTTGGATAAAATTTTAGGTTTGGCCAAGAAGATGCACGAGGCAGTTTTTGATAAGGAAGTCCAGAGAGTGGTTACCATTATCAAGATTGATGACCGACGCGACAAGCCGCTGAGCATGGAAGATAAGGTAAAGTCAGTACAGGATAAGCTACGATAAGCGATTCTCTCGAGATAACTAGACTTTTATCCCCTTGATGACGTACAAGGCCGCCAGATTCCTATTGTGAGTATCGAAGACCTCTTGATTTTGTATTCCTAGAAAGTACTCGCCAGTTGCGGCGAAGGATTTTGAGATATACTTTTCTATCTCCTTGGGGTAGGGATTCTTTATTCTCCTGAAGTACGAGTCCGGTCTAGAAAGATGATATTTGAAGTACTCTGATTCAGGGTTTAACACCATGGCAACGAGCTTGCCCCCCGATTCCAGAACTCTTGCTATCTCGTCCACAGCTTTTTGGTAGTCGTCGAGAAATTCCAGAGTCGTCACGGTGAAAGCTCCGTCGAAGGATCTATCTGGAAAGGGGAGATTACATGCGTCGCCCAGTACAAACTTCCTGTCGCTTCTCTTTCTCGCCTCTTCCAAAGCTTCAGTCGAGTTATCGAGACCAATTATGTTCAAATCCGATAACATCTCTTCAAAATAACCAATCCCGCATCCAACATCCAGGATATTCCTTCTCCCCCTTAACTCGCTCCTCAAGTATTCTGCTTCTTTGGTTAGAATTTTCTTGCCGAGGTCGCTATTGTAAAATCGCACAAATTTTTCGACATCGCTTTTTGCCGTCATTTGATCATCATTCAGCCCGGCCTTTTTTGATCAGTTCTAAAATCTGCTCGCCAACCCTTCGCGCTTCTTTTACAGCTTCTTGGTCTTTGACAATTTCACCTCTCTTAAATGCGTAACCTGAACATCCAGGAACCCTTACCATTTTTAATTTATCCAGATAGGTGTTCATCGCATTCATGGTACTTCCTGTGTCTCTTCTTCCAACAACAATTGATGTTCCGATCTTGTTTTTGAGCTGCCCTTTTCTCAAGTGCCATGTCCTCTCCATGAAAGCCCTCATACGTGATGTAACGTCTCCCATGTACGATGGGCTAGCTAAAATGATAACATCAGCTTCTTCAAGCTTTGGATACAATTTTTGCATATCATCTTCAATCACACATTTCCCATTCTCTTCGCAAGAAAGGCATCCTTCGCACGGCTCAATCCTATAATCTTTCAAAAAAATTATTTCAGTTTCTAAATTCCCTCTTTTCAAAACTTTCAAAGTTTCTTCTAGCAAATAGGCCGTGTTTCCATCTTTGTGAGGAGAGCCTAGGATCCCAACCGCTTTCATGTCTACCTCCGTAAAAAAGCAAGTTTATAAGATTATGTGCATATGCTCACAATAGAGGCTGGAGAAGAGGTAATCCCTTTTGTTGTGCAATTTTCCTTGGTTGCCAGGATGGTGGTACCCACCGCCGGTGCGCCATCACCTTGATTATTCTAATATGGGGCGTCAAGTTATATTTGGTGGTTGAAAACAGTCAAGGAGGGGATGAGGAAATGGATGAGCTTGAAGAAATCCGCAGACGAAAACTGAAAGAGCTAGAGCAAAAGTATCTTAAGGAACCAGCGGTGAACAAGCTATTGATCGATAAACCAGTTGAGGTTGATGACAGGACACTTGGTCAGTTTGTTGAAACTCATCCGGTGGTTGTGCTGGACTGCTGGGCACCCTGGTGTGGCCCCTGCCGTATGATTGCTCCTATTATCGAAAAGTTGGCAAAGAAGTACGCTGGAAGAATCGTCTTTGGAAAGCTAAATGTCGATGAGAATCAAGAAACAGCACTTAAATATCAAATAATGGCGATTCCAACCCTTTTGCTCTTCAAGAACGGGAGGCTGGTGGACCGAGTTGTCGGGTTCATGCCGGAGGGAGCACTGGAACGAAGGGTGGCAGCACTGCTGAGTTCGAGCGAATAGAGGATGGCTCGGAATAAACCGAGGGTCGTGATTTACACAACCCCCGCTTGCCCCTCCTGCGTGGCGGCAAAGACTTTCCTGCAGAAAAATAGGGTGGAATTTGTTGAGATAAATGTTGCGAGTGATAGGGCGGCAGCCATTGAGATGATAGAGAAGTCTGGCCAGATGAGCGTGCCAGTGCTAGACATCGATGGCAAGATAATAGTCGGCTTCGATCGAGATGCCATAAAAAGAGCACTCAAGTTACCGTGAGGCCCGGGTATCAGACCCAGAAGACCCAGCTCTGGTGATAGATTAGGTAAACCCCAGCGATTATCAGAATTACCGCGCCAATCTTTTGTACGTATGGTACCGCCTTTTCAAAACGGTGCACTATAAGACCTTTTGACATTGAAACCGCCATTGCCAGCGGAACCATCACCGCCATCATCCCCAGCGAATATGCGAGGAAGACCAGCAGCCCGGATAGAAGCCCCCCGGATTCAACCGCAGCAAACACAACCATCAAAAACACGGGAAAGGCACAAGCGGTTGAAGCGGTCGCGTACCCAACCCCAAAGATGAAGAAAGAGAGATATCCACCTGTAAGCGGTGCACGAAGTGAAACGAAAAACCAAGGTTTGATATTTGCCAGCCAAAGGATACCGAGTGCGATAAGAATTCCTCCAGTTGCAACGGCCACCCAAGGCAGATATGGATTAATTTGGGCCCCAACGAGCGAGACGAGGGTCCCGAGAGCGAGGAAAACTGAGATGAAGCCGAGCGATACCATGGCCCCCACACCGGCACCATTTACGAGACTTTCGATCGTGGTCCTGCATTTTTGTCGGCTAAGATGGTAAGCCAAGTAGGCCGGAAGCATCGCATACCCGCATGGATTGAAAAAAGTTACGAGACCAGCGCCGAAAGCCAGTGAAAGGAGTGTATAATCCATGCTAGACACAACCCTTTTGTGCCGAGTGCATCCAATCCTCGTGAAGCGGGAAGATGCTGATGATATTTAGCTGCATCCGAATCACCCGAGAAGCTTGTTGATTTCAGATGCGAGCGTTGAATAGGGGGTCACGCCTGTGTTTCTGTAGGTGATGCGCCCTCGCCGGTCTATGATGTAGAGGGTCGGAATGTAAACTATACGGTACATGGTTCCGACTGTTGGGCCTCTCGCAAAAACCCAGTCGCAGCCGTATGTTGATTTGAACCGCTGTAGAGTTCTATCAGTTTCGCTCGGGTCAACATCAATGGATATTATCACAACTCCTCTAGCACGGTAATTTTCATAAAGCTGTTTGAGATGAGATAATTGGGCGGCGCACGGTCCACACCAAGTTGCCATGAAGTCAATGACCACGATATTGTCGCGATAGTCGCTTAAACTGAAGGTAGTGCCGTTAACATCTGTCAGAGTAAAATTCGGAGCCACCTGTCCAAGTTCAATACCAATGTTGCTTTCACCAGCTTGATTCTCACCGCTCTGTCTCGTAGCCCCAGCGGAAGCAAAAAGATACCATCCGACCACACCTACAAGAGCCATGGTAAGAACTGCTGCCGCCGCTACTTTGGTTTGGGACGCTTTCGTTTCAGATTGACCTCTCGTGGTTTCCATCAGCCATATTCCCCAGCGCCGCTATTTCTCATCTCTTGAAAACGGTGGTCGCCACGAATATCGCTGCATTAATCAAAATAATGAGAACCCCAGCAGGGTAGCCCAGGATCTGGGACAGAAAAATCCCCGATGCGCAGCTCCCGGCCCCGAAACTGACCGCAAGCAGACGATCCTGTAAAAGGTTTCTACTGAGGTTCCTGGCCGAGCAGGCAGGTATGGCGACAAGTGCGGCCGTCATCAGCCCCCCAACCAATTTTACTCCCAGCGCAACAACAATCGCGACCATCGCGAGGTAAATCAAATTATATTTTTTTGAGTTTACTCCCTGAACCCTGGCGAGATCCTCCGAAACGCTTATCAGGAGGAGCTTTCGGTAGCTTACTGTTACGACAGAAAAAATGATCGCACAAAATGCTGCGGTGAGGACAAAGTCGAAAGTCCCAACCCTTGTGATATCTCCCACAATCGCTGCCTCCGCCTGTTCGACAGGAAGGAAAAGGAAGGCCGTCGCGACACCTGTGGCGAAAACGATGGCGGTGAGGGCCTCAACGGGAAGTTTGGTTCTTATCTCAAAGAGCCAAATCAAGACAATCCCGAGAATGACAAAGGGGAAAGCACCTAGCGTGATGTCAAACCCGTAAATCAAAGCAAGAGCGATTCCTGGAAGAGTGAGATGTCCAAGTGGCCCAGCAACCAGCGCCATCCTTCTGCCGAGCATTAAGGTCCCTAGGTAGGCCGCGGCCGAGGAGATGAGGACTCCAGTGAGTAGGCTAGTGACGATGCTCATAGATTTTGACCTCCCCCCCGTAGAGTTTAGAAAGAAGAACCCCATTTATCACTCTGGGGGCCCCAAAGCACAGCATCCTCCTGTTTAAGCAAAGGCAATGACTGGCGAACTTGTAGACGACGGCAAGGTCGTGCGTGACCAAAAGAATGGTTATGTCTCTTTCCTTCTTCAGCCTACTCAAAAGGGTGTAGATGTTTTCCTCTGCTCCCACATCTATCCCGGCCGTCGGCTCATCGAAGAGGAGAACGTCCGGTGACCCGAGCAGGGCATATGCAACGAGAACCTTCTGGAACTGCCCCGATGAAAGAACACCCATTTTCTTGCCTAAAAAGTTGGGGTCCGTTATTTGCAGGGAGGAAAGGACTTCACGTATCTCCCGCTCAGAGACCTCTTTGAGGTGAAAGAACTCCTCCACCGTCAGGGGAAAATCCCTGATGAACGGTAGCCTTTGGGGTACATAACCGATTTTCACGTTTTTCTTCCACGAGATCTTTCCACGGTATGGGAGGAGACCGAGAAGGGTTCGCAGCAGTACCGTTTTGCCGGCACCGTTTGGTCCTAGAATGGTAAGGATTTCCCCCTCGTCCACGTGAAAGCTCAGGTTCTCTAGGATTTTCTCTCCTTCGAGCTCTACGGTCAGGTTCTTCACTTCCAAGATCCTGCTCATTTTCCCTCACCCCGGCACTCTGGGTCGGGGAATATCGGTTTCCCGCATGGACAGACATCTGGATGTCCGTAAGTTCTGCAGAGGGCGTTGATGGCTCGATCAGAGATGTGAAAGTCTAGCCTTGATGCCTCTGTGCATGCCTCTTCCGGCCCACACTTCAAGATGTTGGCGAAGTAAACCTCAAGAATCCGATGTCTCCGAAGCAGCTTGCGGGCGGTCTTGATTCCAAGCTCGGTGATTTCGACCTTCCGATACCGCCTATACAGCACGAGGCCTTTCGAGTGCAGAGTTTGCAGCACTTCAGTGACGCTTGCCGGTCGAACACCCAAGCTTCTTGCGATGTCCGTGGTTCCCAACTGTCTGGCCTCCTCGAAAGCGCGATAGATAAGCTTGAGATATCTCGCCTCATTTTCGGTTAGATGTTGGATTGCTTCCTGCATTCTCTAGTTTTAGGTATCACCTAAAAAATTTTGGTTTTACCTAAATTATTTCAGGGCGTATCTGACGTCAAACCGCTAGCTTGAGATTTTAAAGCCTTTTTTAATCTCGGTTCTGGGTGAGGAGGATACCTCGTTGGAAATTGGAACTCTTCTGTCAGGGCGAATGCTGCTAGTCCATTGACTTAACTCTGATGGAGCCGAGGAGGTCCTCCAGCACCTCTCCCTCCACCCGCTCTCCCAGCGCCCATCCCACCTGGCGGTCCCTTGTCGATTCGGTGAATCATCGTAGCCGGGGCACCGCATCTAGGGCAGACTGACGGTTTGGGCGCCCCCTGAGGGACCTCTATCACATTCCCGCACGTAAAGCATCGGAACTTTTTCGTAGGTACTCCGGCTGGCGGCTGCGCCATCATATTTTACCTTCCTCCAGCATTTTACCAACTAAAGAGACCAAATACCTTAGGCTTCTGCCGGCTGGGCTATCCGGAGCCTTTTTCACCACGGGTATGCCAGCCATGTAGGAATGGAGCACTTCCCTATCTAAAGGGATCTCGGCGACGACGTTGACCCCTCGCTCGTGTGCGGTTTTAAGGAGCTCATTCTTCAGCCCTCCGGGGATGTCTGCTTTGTTTAGAACTATCCCCACCGGTAGTTCCAGCTCTTCGGTCAGGTCTAGTATGAATCCTAGGTCGTGCGCGCCCAGAGGTGTCGGCTCGGTAACCGCCAATGCGTAGTCGGACACCCAAAGGGGTTGAGCCACCGTGTTGTGCACACCGGGAGCGGTGTCAATTATTGCTAGGTCATATCCGCCATTCTGTAATTCGCTCATGGCATGGAGCACCGTTGCTCGTGCTACCACAGGAGATCTCGGCTCGGTCGGCACAAGTTCTCCGGCAACAAGCGTAATCCCGTCAGTGCTTTTGATGTAGATGGTTCCGATTGTTTTCCCACCCTCTCTGACAGCAAAGTGCCCGCATACAATCTGACATGCCCTACATCCCGAGCAGAGCTCCTCAAAGAGTCTGGGCACCTCTCCCTGAAGGCCTACGAGTGCGTGTTCAGGACAAACCTCCACGCACTTTCTACACCCGACGCATTTTTTCTCGTCGATGATCGGCAAGAAAGTTTTCACTTCTTTACCAGCCTCCAGCTTCAACCCCAGTAGCGAGGCACAGCTCGGACCATCCACATCCGCATCCACAAGCATCACCTTCAAACCGCTAGCACTTAACCCAGCGGCTAGATTCACGGCGACAGTGCTCTTTCCAGTACCGCCCTTGCCGCCGGTCACTGCTATAACTGGAGGACGAGACTTGGCTCTCACAACATCTCCCTCACACGTTCGGCTATCGACACCAGCGACTTAGATGCCTCCGCATCCGGATTGAAGTCCACTACTGGTGTCATGTGCGCAAGTGCCTTTACAACCTCGTAGTCCACTGGAATCTCACCCAGGACTTGAAATCCGAGCTCATGCTCTACCCACTTTTTGAGCACCGTTTCAAAATCTCCAGAACTCCCGCTCATGTTTATCACGACCCCGGCTGGAACACCAAAGTGCTTTACAACTCTCGATAATCGTTCGAGGTTTCTCTTGGCCGCGGGGGTAGGCTCTGTTACCGCAATCACATAGTTCGCACCCGCGATTGATGCTATCACTGGGCAGCCTATACCAGGTGCGGCGTCGATCACAATAACCTTGCTTCCAGTATCCTGCGCCTTTCTCCGGGCAAGGTTCCTGATTGTGGCAACTAGATGTCCGGAGTTGTGTTCTCCTAGACGAAGCTTTCCAGTTGCGCACATGAACCCATACTTCGTCTCTTCAACGGTAATGGTGCCAGTCGGTGCATTTTTCACCTTGATTGCACCGGCGGGGCAGACAAGCTTGCATACCCCACATCCCTCACACATGAGAGCAACAACCGTCGCTTTTCCGTCGTTTGTTTTGATCATCGCGCCGAAGGGGCACACCTGGAGGCACTTGCCGCAGCCTATGCACTTTTTACTATCAACTTCCGCTTTTCTTGAGGCTGCCACTTCCATGGAGAAAACCGTCTTTCCGCCGCCGAGGGCCAATGACAAATCTGGGGCATCTACATCCGCATCGACCGTGAAGACTCCCAATCCCCATCTGTTCAGAAGAACCGCCAGCGACGCGGCTACAGTAGTTTTACCAACTCCTCCTTTCCCGCTTGCTACTACGATTTCCTTCAAGTCAGTACACTTAAGGAGAACCGAGAATGTACTGTTTTATGGCGTCTCTGATTTTCATGCCAGGTGGAGCCGTCAGCATTTGAATTCCGAGCTGGCTGGCGACGGCCGAGACGTTCGGACCGAACATCCCTGCTAGAATGTACCTCACGCCCTCATTGGCGAGCGCCTGAACCGTGGCTATCCCGGCACCTCTCGGAGCTGAGAGGTACTGATTGGGCAAAACCTTGACACCTTTAATCTCTTTGCCCTCCACTTCCACAATGGTGAAGCTCGGGCACCTTCCAAATACCGGCGAGACGAAATCATCAAGTCCCCGCGCCCCCTGGCTGGCGACACCTACCTTAAAGTGTCCCGACGGCAGCGGTGGGGGCCTAGGCATCTGTGGGGGATAGGGTATCAGGGGATAAGCTGGTCCATACGGTTGCATTCCCATGCCGCGGCCCATTCCCAGACCGATGGAGGGCACATAAGGAATACTCGAAGGCCAGCTCGATTCTCTGGCCTCTCTGCAGGCATCCTCCAGCGAGGCCAGTTTTGCTTTGTTTTCAGTTAGTTCACGCACAGCCTCCCTAACTGTTGTAGCCGAGGTCATGTAGACCGCGATGCCGCTCTGTGCAAAAAGTTGCATAGCCTTGGGCCCCATTCCTTGCGCTATTATCGCGTCTACGCCACTAGATGCCAAAAGTTCTGCTGGGGTCATGCTATACCCAAAGTGGGCCGCGCGGTTTTCTATGATATTCACGTCTACTATCTTGCCCTCTACTATCTCGACTATCGTAAATACATCGCAACGACCGAAGTGTGGTGAGATGGTCGCTTCGAGCCCACCAGGAGCATTAGATGGTATGGCTACCTTCATCGACAATCACCTCGTGTTCGCCTTTTAATAGCGCTTCCACAGCTCGGCGGACGTTCGTTCCAGCCTTGGTCTTCAACATACGGATGTTTTTAGCCCTCAAAAAAGTTGATACCCCCGGACCGAACTCCCCGGCAATTACGACGTCGACCTTCTCCTCAGCCAACTTTTCAGTAACAATTGGACCCACCCCGTGTTCAAGCGAGGTTGCGGGATTGTTGATGACTTTTGCGGCCTTGATTCGGCCGCCCTCGATTTCCACTATTGTGAAGGTTCGGGCCCTACCGAAAACGTCCGATACACTATCCTTTAAACCATCAGATCCCTGTGTAGCAACGGCGACCTTGAGTTTCAAGCCATCACTTTCCAGCTTCCCCGCCTTTCGTGGCGAGTTCCTTCAGTTCCTTTATCCTAGCTTCGACGCTCTTGAGTTCTTCCTCTAGTTCAGCCTTGTATGCTTCAAGCATTTGAATCTCTTGTTCGGGCGTCGGGGGAGGAAGTAGGAACGGAGGGAAAGGATATGGCATAGGCTGCTGTGCGGTTTGCGAGGGCTGCTGCGGTGCCTGCCAGAGTGAGTACATTAGGGGGTGCAGGTACCACCACCAACACCCACCTCTAGGCCACCACCACATTTTCTCACCAGTAGCTGGGGTAGTACGCTACGTAAGGGTAGGCCCACCACCATCTCGGAAGCCATGGGAACCTAGCGCAAACCCAAGGGTTCCATAGGCCCCACCACCATCCAAGACCCAAACCGAGCCCTCTCCCGAAACCAAAGATCCAACCCGGTCTCTGCCATGGGGGCAGGTAGCTGAAAGGCCCTCTGCCTGGCCAAGGCCCAGACCAACCGCCCCTTCTCCACCCGAAACTCCACCACCACATATCGATATTTTTGTGCAATAGCACATAAAAGCTTTTCGGTCATGATTTTCGCGCCGTTCTTTCTCCAAAAACTTATTGACCGCAAAGGCGAAATTAAGGATTAAAATGAGGTGGATGTGGTGTCGCAGATGGTCCGGCCCTGGGAGGCCGATGAAACCTAGGTGGGTGCAAGTAATACCTGGAATCGTACAATTCGGGCCCCTCCCTCCAGGCTTAGCACCGCCCGTGGCCGAACCGATTTACCTCTCTTATGATGAATTTGAGGCATTTCGCCTCATCTACTACGAAGGGCTTGATCAAGAGGAGGCCGCTAAAAGGATGGGTATCTCGCGGGGAACAGTGTGGCGGTGTCTGGAGAACGCGAGGAAAAAGATTGCAAGCATGCTTGTTGAGCGTCGGCCTCTCATAATCGCTCCAGAACCAATCCCTTCCCAAACTACACAGTCACGGACTAAATGAAACTGAAAATCGTGTACGACAACGAGGCAGAACTTGGATTCAAAGAGGGTTGGGGATTCTCATGTCTAATTGAAATGGAGGACGAGAAGATTTTATTCGACACGGGCTGGGACGGGAACATACTTTTATCAAACATGGAGAAACTTGGCATCAGGCTGGCAGAAATAAAGAGGGCGATTGTCTCTCATGATCACTGGGATCATGCGGGCGGTTTGACCCACATAGCTAGAAAAGATATACAGCTGTATGTACCACGCTCCTTTTCGAGGAGGTTTAAGAGCGAACTATCCTCTCGTTTTGAGCTCCATGAGGTGGAGAGCGCTCAGCAAATATGTAAAGGGATATGGACCACCGGAGAACTAGGGAAGGAAATCAAAGAGCAATCTGCCGTGCTTGAAACAAAAGAGGGCCTAATAGTGATCGTTGGATGCTCCCATCCAGGAGTTAGGAATATTCTCTCAGTTGCAGCAAGGTTTGGAAAGGTTGTGGGCATAATTGGCGGAATGCACGATTTTGACGATTACGATGCCCTAAAGGGGTTGAAGTTGATCGGTCCCTCGCACTGCACCGTCAATAAGAGGAAGATTATCGAGATGTTTCCCAAAGCCAGCATTGAAGTGAAAGCTGGTGTTGAGATAACAATTTAGGATTTGCGATTTCTCAGATAATCCTCAATTTTATCTACTATCCCCATGAGAGCCTTGACCGCAGGACTTTCGGCATGTTGGATTACAAAAGGTATTCCCCTATCAGAATCCTCGCACAGTTTCTGGTCGATTGGGATTTTCCCCAGGAATGGCACATTGAGTTCCTCAGATATTCTCTGTCCCCCGCCTGCACCAAAGATGTCGAACTCCGTGCCGCATTTGGGGCACACGAATCCACTCATGTTCTCAATTATCCCGATTAAAGGAACTTGAAGTTCTCTTGTAAAACCAACCGCGCGCTTCACGACAATTTGCGAAACCTCTGAGGGAGTAGTGACCATCAGGACCCCATCTATATCTGGGATTAGCTGCATGATGCTGAGCGGTTCATCGCCGGTTCCCGGTGGCAGATCCACGAGCAGGAAATCTAGGTCTCCCCAGACTACATCGGCTAGAAACTGCCTAATCGCGTTCGCCTTCATTGGACCGCGCCAGATAACAGGAGTCTCGTCGCTGGGGAGCAGAAAATCTATTGAAACGATTTTGATACCTAGTGGACCCTCTACTGGGACGATTCCTTCTTCAGCTGGTTCAGCTGTGAGTTTTTCTTTTCGCACTTTGGGATGCTGGGTCCGTGGATGTCTGCATCTAGAATTCCTACCTTGTAGCCCTTTTGTGCAAATGCGGCTGCCAGGTTAGCGGTAATGGTGCTTTTGCCAACTCCACCCTTTCCGCTCAAGATTACCAATTTACTTGATCTTCTCCATCCGTGTGTTGATGCGTTTTTCCTGCTCCTGTATCTCTTTCATCCTTTCTTCCATTCGCTACTTCATTCAGGGCTCCTTTTCGGCGATTGGCAATGGTGTCATGTATGGACCCTCAAACTTTCTGAGGACAACATTTTCCTTTTGGGATTGGAGCTCCATGGGGGCACTCGCGGGGGTGTCCTAAATAAGTGCATATCGCATCTGCAACCTTTTCTGGCATATAATGTTCAGCACCGCAAGCAGTATGTTCAACCATACTGAGTTTGATGCCTACTACATCGACTAGGAGTTTTTCCATGAGCCTGTGATTCCTCACGATACATCTCGCCCTCCTCTTCCCCTTTTGTGTGAAATCCGCCCCAGAACGCTTGTCGTATTTGATTAGCCCACGCGCCACCATCTTTTCAAACATTTGGGCAACGCTCGGCGGCGCGATGTGCAGCTCCTTCGCCACATTTTTTATTTTTGCTCTCTGATTTCTCTCAATCCGGATAATCCAGAGAACCTCCAGATATTCGTCAATACTTACCGACAACACACTTCCCTCCTTTTCTCTTTTTCCCTGATCATACACGAGTTTTTACGGGGACAACTGCTACATTCGGGAGCCAGTAGTCCGAAGATTGCTTTCGAGATTTTAGTTTTGAAATTCATCTTGCACTTAAAACGATGGAACATTTTATCACTTCTGTAGCTTCCTCCACTTCCAGATGAAATACGCTACTGGGAGAGATATGAAAAACAGCCATATTTCTGGCCTGAATTCCGCGATGGTAGAGAATTCTTCCTCTCCGAGCCAATAATTCAGCCAATGAGCCCCCATAATCAGGAGAAATATCACCCCGAATGTCGCAGAGAGTATCGCTCCTACAAAGAGGAAAGCGAGCCCTTCTTCTTTTCCGGCTAAAAGGGTTTTCACGCCGGAGAGGTATACTGTGCCGATGACCAGCAGCGCTAATCCGCCAAAAAGGTCTCCCGGGATCACGAACCCGGAGAGGTGGATTCCAATCCAAGAGAGTATCTCTAATACACCAACGCTTACGTATAGGACCCCGAGTACAAGTGCATAGCCGCCAGCCGCTTTCAGGTTTATCTTTTCCATCTTCACCACCTCATAGCAACGACCCTATTCCGACAATTACCGCGGCAACGGCGTAGGCTAGGAGAAGCTCGTATAGAATCAAGAAACCAACCCACTTCCAAGAACCCGTTTCTGCTTTCACGATGCCAACCGTCGCTAGGCAGGGAAGATATGTCAACACGAATGCCATGAATGCGAATCCCGTAACAGGGCTTACGTTTGCGGCGATTGCACTTTTTATCGCCGCTTCTTCTTCCGCACCATATAGGATCCCAAGTGTTTCAACGATTATCTCTTTTGCCAAGAATCCGAAAATCAGGGCAATCACAAGCGCGGAGCTGAATCCGAGCGGGGAGAAAATAGGCTGAACCGCCTGTCCGAGTTTCCCTGCGTAGGATTCTGCACTCCCCGGCTCCACCCCCCATGGGAAATAGGTGAGGAACCACATGAGCACGGCACCCGCAAACAGAATCGTGCCAGCCTTCTTGACAAACACGACTCCGCGCTCCCATGTGAGCATGCCCACACTCGCAGGGGTAGGTGTTAAGTAAGGTGGGAGCTCCAGAATCAGCGGTCCCGGTTTGCCTTTTAATGCTGGGATTACTTTCCTAAAGAGGAGCGCCATCAAGACCGCAAGAGTAATTCCCAAGATGTACATTGAGAACACCACAGTTCCGGCATAATCGGGAAAGAGTGCTCCCGCGATGACAACGTAAACTGGCAATCTCGCCCCGCATGACATGAGTGGATTTACGAGAATC
>Ga0080004_1127305_pt2 | contig 73568 bp, 68 predicted proteins | sample WasSprMetagenome_FD_69207 | JGI IMG/M metagenome (GOLD analysis project Ga0080004, IMG submission 69207) | Sulfidic aquatic microbial communities from Washburn Spring, Yellowstone National Park, USA - WS (SPADES assembly) (version 2) | ecosystem: Environmental > Aquatic > Thermal springs > Hot...
TACCGAAGATCTCCTCAATCCATGGATCTCATCTGGAACCACACAACATTATCAAGAACGGCAACGGAGCAGTAAAAACACGACGGCTCAACAGCCTTCGTAGATATAGGCTGTCGAGCCGGAAGACGGAAACTTTCTTGCGAAATCAATATTAACCGTTAAAGAGAGTGTAAACCACTCGATCTCCCTGTTTTGAAGCTCTACAGAGTTCCAGATGTCTTAATACAGCAAAGGCCGTGCGGAAATCTTCTTCGGTAATAGAAAGTTTGGAGCAAATAGTTTCTATGTCTGCAGGACCACGGCTGGAAACGAAATCGTATATTTTTTGTTGAATCGGTGTAAGAGTTGGATTCTTCCCACCTGTCCGTTTGGCAGCATAAACAGCCCACGGATCACAGGTTTTTGGAGTTGCCATGCGATCCAGGTAACAATCTTCGCATAACGTTTGTCCTGCGAATTCATAGGTATCTTTGTCAGACAGCTCACATCCACAGCGTGCGCACCTTATCATGCCTTATCCCCCCTCTTTCCTTACTCCCAGTTTCAAAAAATAATGTTCCCCGCGGGTATTCGCAAGTCATGATTCGATTTGCTCTATTAATTCTTCAATGTATGACACTGCTGGTCCACCACGCATGATCAAAGCTACCGATGCTGCTTCCAGAATTTCTTCTCTTGTTGCTCCAGCTTCAAGTGCTTTACTTACGTGACTTTTGATGCAAGGTGAGCATCTTATCGCCACAGATATTCCGACAGCTATCAGTTCTTTCTGCTTAACCGAAAGTTTTCCTTCCGAAAAAACAACCTTACGGAGCTCTGAAAATGCTTTTGCCACATCGGGATTTTTTAAAGCTATTTTTTCAATACCCATAAGAACCTCCTTCTAAAAGTGCCCAAGAGCTCTCTTAGCATAGGATGCAGCCTTATATCCAAGAACAACCCAGTTATGATAGTTAGAATCAGCCATCGCTTCCTTTGATGCATCCACCATTTGCAAGGCACAGGAAGCGATAAAAATTATGCTGCACAACATAAGAAAGCTTTTAAATTTTTTCATGCTAAACCTCCTTTTTTGCCTAAGGTTTCGTAAAGAAAAGCTAGCAATTTATCTAGCTGTTCCCGGTAGTTTCCAGTTGGGAGCGGATTACCTGTCAGGTTGGCTTTCATAATTTCCGGTAAAAAACCAAAGGCGCTTTGCACCCAAATACCTTTCTCAGACAGTTCACGGCGTAGAAAAGGTTCTGTTGTAGCGTCGACCTTATTTAAAACGGCTATAAAATCTTTTCCTCCTTCTGCTGCCAGTGCTTTAGCACGCTCGGCCGTCAGGATCGCTTCATACGAAGGATCAACCACCATCAACACCAGATCAACCCCTTCTAAAACTCCCCGACCGAAATGCTCTAACCCGGCTTCTGTATCCACAATCACCCATTCATCTCGATCAAGCCGCAACTGCTTCAAAAAGGAGCGAGCGATCGCACCCATGGGACATGCGCAACCTTCCATGCTGTGCTCAATTTTACCGATACGCATCAGGCGTAATGGCCATTCGCCGCCGGTACATTCCCGGGGCAAACCGGTCAGGTTCAGGCCTCCAGCGAAAAAGCCCGTGTTTTCGTCGCCTTTTTTCTGAATAGAAGCCAGTAACTTCTCGCGAACCACCGGTTTGCCACCCAGCCAGTCCATTAAAGTCATGGCCGGAGTGGAAATGCCCAGCATCTTATCCAGGCTAAGGTTTGATTCGTCGGCATCCACCACCAGCACTTTCCCCCGCTCGGCAAGCATCTTTGCCAGCATAGTAGCCAACGTGCTCTTGCCACTACCACCACGGCCGCAAATCATGATCTTAAACATCGCTACCCCCTCCTATTTTAGAAAAATACGAAAAGAACCCACTCTCGCATTCAGGCCAGCAAAGGGACTTCGTGTCCTAAATTTCTTGGCTTCATTTCCGGTTTGCCTGCTCAAGATATTCAGCATGATAATATTGTTCATTGTAACCCGCAGCAAGTGATAAAAACCATGTTACAATCCTTTCTAGCTTCTCTAAAAAGCTAACGATACCGATGCCTTAACGGTAAAAGGTGCTCCCACATAGTAGGTCGTTGCGCCGGTTATGGAATCATCCATAGCATTTATGAGAGATACATATTTCTTGTTGAAGATGTTATCGAACTCCAGGCTCAAACCCAGATTTTTCATACCGGGAAGAAAAGAGATGTTCCCCTTTTTGTAGTCTATCTTCAGATCAAACACCGTATATGACGAAACTTCTTCTTTGTGTTCGGCATCACCGTAACGTTTGCCAATGTAGCGCATTCTTGGGGAAATTTCGAAATCGTTCCACTTGGCAATAACGCCGGATACAACAGTCCATCTGGGCGTATCTACCACCTGTTTACCGTCCGTAGAAAGAGTGGCTCCCTTATAGACAATGTCTTTATCGTAGGTTAGGTGAGTATAGGTCGGGTTCACAAACACCGTCAGCCAATCAGACACGTAGGCGCTGGTTCCTACTTCCACTCCGTAACCTGTGGCTTTACCTACGTTTTGCTGGTAATTAAGACCAACTCGAGGATCGTAAACAGTGGTGAGAAGTTTATCGTGCTTGGAGTAGAAAAAGGTGGGAGCTACCTCGAAAAATTCCTTCCGTAGCCTGAGTCCCACATCCACATTGTCAGACTCCTCTATGTCATAGCCTTTGAAAAGATCATTCAGAGTTATCCCTGCGGATTGAAACTTAGATCGATTATTGCTGTAAAGCGTTACCAAAGGCATATAAGCATAGGGACGAATGAAGTTTTTGCCATAACTTGCGTAAGCCTCAAGGCCTTCCAGAAATTCATAGGAAACGCCAGCGGTAGGAAGCCAGATGTCGTAGGTGCGTCCTTGCCGATCCAGATCAGGCGCTCGTATAAGCTTCCACGGATCCTTCGAATCACTTACATAACCTTCACTGTCTGAATCATCGAAACGGAAATATTTGGCTCCAACCTGCCACTTGAATTTATCAATCGAACCAGCGACTTTTGCGTAAGGACTGTTAATATAGGTCGTTCCCGTCGTGCCGGTTACTCCCATACCTTGATAGACAAGGGTTTTGCTGGATGTAATGCCGTAATTTTGAGAGCTTATGTCCATCTTCGAAGCTTCAAAATGGTAACCCAGGGTTGCCTTAAGCAAAGAGCCTTCAAAGGAAGCTTCAGATATAACCCCTTCCCTTTCGATGTCTCGAATCCGCTTCTGCATCCTTGCGCCTGTTGGCCCACCGGGAACACCATCACGAATATCGGCATCCTCGTCGGAAAAATAGGGTTTGAGAGAGACATTGAACTGATCGAGAAATTTCACCGATATGGGCACCAAAAGATCCCTGTTCCTGTGCCATTCTCGGTTATATTTGTAGTAATACCGGTCATCGGCAGGTTTTCCGGTAAGATCTTCGTTAAAGTCCAGCTTTCTGTAACTATCCAGATCCCGGCTCTGGCTATACGTAAGTGCGCGATATTTATCGTTCTGGATTTCATTCCAGTTAGCCAGTAGCTTTATTTCCATATTTTCACCAAAAGGTTGAACAACGGTTCCGTTGAAATTGTAACGTGGTCCAATATCCCCGGGGCCTTTCCATTTATCGGACTGAGTGTAGGAGTAGGAAAGGGAAAGTCTGGTATCGAGCGGACCGACCTTTCCCGAATCACCCCTTATGAAAGATCGAATATAATCATAGGAGCCAATGGACTGAGTAAATTCAACTCCTGGTTTCTCCTGAGCCCATCTAGGACGGAGTTCGATTGCTCCACCTCTATTTCCAACCCCAGATCCTAGATCTCCTGGCACGGCACCTTTATAAAGAGCCACGCTATCGAAGTTTTCCATGTCATAGATGTAGGCTCGAGGCCCCATCGGATTACCGCCATAATTAGGCACTCCCTCGACAGTCATAGCCCCGAGGTAACCTCGAACGCCTCTAATCCTGACATTCATCTGCTCGGATGCAAGATTGTAAGGGTCAATGCCTTCAAAGACCACACCGGGCAATATACTTATCGCCTCATAAACGTTGGTCTTCGCCTTTTCACCCTGAATATCAAGCCCCTTTCTCGTAACTTCAATGCCGGTATAGACTGTCTCGCCGGACTGTTTTGTGGGAGTAACGATTCTCTCTCCCTTAACAACAATTTCCTCAAGCTGCTTCTCCTGAGGCTGTGTTTGAGCATTTTCATCTTCCGCCCAGCAAATACCAGCAAAAACCGTAAAGAAACAACACAAAACGGCCAAATGCTTCATTTCCCCGTACCTCCTCACCTTTCTGAAGTTTTTTCCAAGCTATTATTTCTCTTCAGAGAAAGTGGGATCCTTCTGGACCGAATTCTTCTGAAACAGGATCAGGCAGTTTCTAAAAGGCTTCTTGCCATGGTTGTGAATAGTTCTTCAATTCACTTAACTATGTGCAGTTTATAAAGAAGGAAATAATCCAGGTCAAGTATAAAAGTGGGATATTCGAAAAATCGCCAGCACGGTCATGCCGAGCGTCAGCGAGGCATCCCATAAGAAAGCCCCTCAATTCGTCGTCTAATATTTTCGAACACCCCCAACATAAAAGCAACATGCATGACATTTCGGCCTGTTTTACTTTGAATTTACCAATTTTTGAGTTATACAAACAAGCGATTAAGTGGCATAAAAGTTTGTGCCGATTTATAGGTCTTAACACCAAAATCGAGGAGGGTATTACCATGAGTTACGAAACACTCATCGTAAAAAAAGAAGGACCTCTTGGTTGGATCAGTCTTAACAGGCCGGAACAATTCAATACCTTCAGTTCCACTCTCGCTCAAGAACTCAACAACGCATTGAGAGAGTTCGATAAAGACGATGAAATCCGGGTTGTTATAGTCAAGGGCGAAGGCAAAGCCTTTTCTACCGGCATTGATATAAGGGAATTTCACGGGAAATCAGCTCAAGAATATCATGCCTGGATAAGCCTCATGGATGAAATGCATTTTACCATTGCGTCCATGAAGAAGCCTGTTATAGCGATGGTTCACGGTTATGCTGTAGCAAACGGTGCAGGGCTTATGTTTGCTGCGGATTTTTCCATCGTGGCCGAAGGAACAAAAATAGGCACAACCGCCATTAATGTGGGTCTCCTCTGCACAGGACCTATCATCCCAGTAAGCTACAAACTCGGAAAACATAAATCCCTCGAAATGCTCCTTTCTGGAGACATGATTGATGCTCGTGAAGCCGAACGGCTAGGTATTGTAAACAAGGTTGTTCCTGCGGATAAACTCGAAGAAGAAACTAGAGCGTTCGCAGAAAAGCTTGTGGCCAAAAGCCCCGTTGCCGTTGCTCTCGGTAAGCAATTTTACTACAAGATGATCGATATGCCCTTCAACCAGCGGTTTGCTTATAGTTCTGAAGTTTTCACAAGACTTTGCACCACGGAAGATGCAAAAGAAGGAGTAAGCGCTTTTCTCGAAAAGAGAAAACCCCAGTGGAAAGGCAGGTAGCTAAATAAAAAACGTGGATCATTCCCTGACACGGCGCAAAATATCATTTGCTTCCGTTCAGGGATGATCCACATCCATGACTGCCTTATCATCCATTCCGAAAAATGTTGCCTCTTCCTGCTTAATGACTAAAATACATCCGCACAGTAAGAGCAACTTCACACGGTTGCCTTTTGGGCAGGGATGAGAGTTCCATGAAGAAAACACTTTTGCACGAAGCGAGGGTGTAAGCCCTCGAAGATGAAAGGAGAAAGTCTTCATGAGTTTTCCATGGAAACGCCCCAGGGCTCTGCTTGTGCTCGAAGATGGCACGGTGTTTAAGGGAAGAGCCTTCGCTGGAAGCGGGAAAGCCTTTGGAGAAGTGGTCTTCAATACAGGAATGGCGGGTTATCAGGAAATCCTCACAGATCCGTCCTATAAAGGTCAGATGGTTGTTATGACCTACCCTCTCACCGGCAATTATGGAATCAACTCGGAAGATATGGAATCTGAAGCCATCCAGGTTGAAGCCTTCATAGTTAAGGAATATCAGGATTTTCCAAGTAACTGGAGGAGCGAAAAGACTCTTGCCGAATTTCTCGAAGAACACGGCAAGATAGGTATTGAGGGCGTCGATACCAGAGCGATCACTCGGCACATAAGATTAGCCGGGGCCATGCGCGGTGTTATCGCTACGGACGTGGAAGATACTCCCAAAGTTCGACGTGAGCTCTTAGAAGAAGTGCTGGCTTTTCCTGGACTTGTCGGTATAGACATGGTTCAGCGAGTCACCTGCCGCGAACCCTACCTATGGGTCAACAACAGACCTCACCACGGCATACGTCACTGGCTGAAGGATCACCCAGGATTTCGGGTCGCAGCTCTCGACTTCGGCATAAAATACAACATCTTACGTAACCTCGAGCGCCATGGATGCCAGATTCTGGTCTTCCCAGCAACAACAGCGGCAGATGAGATTCTAGCTTACGATCCTGATGGAATCTTTCTTTCCAACGGTCCAGGAGACCCTGCGGCGGTAACATACGCAATAGAAACAACGAGAGCACTCCTCGGGTCTCGTCCTATGTTTGGTATATGCCTAGGCCATCAGCTTATGGGACTTGCTCTGGGAGGCAAAACTTTCAAGCTAAAGTTCGGCCATCGAGGAGTCAATCAGCCGGTAAAAGATCTGACCACTGGGAAGGTGGAGATAACCAGCCAGAATCACGGCTTTTGCGTTGACCTGGATTCTCTTTCACACGCTCCTGTAAGGCTTACCCATATCAACCTAAACGATGAAACTCTTGAAGGACTGGAACACCGTGATATCCCGGCTTTCAGCGTTCAGTATCATCCTGAAGCATCCCCAGGTCCTCACGACGCCACCTATTTGTTCGAACGATTCGTAAACTCCATAAAACGATTCAGGAAGAGGACGGAGTAAAATGCCAAAACGGACTGACATTAAAAAAATCCTGATTATCGGCTCTGGACCCATTGTTATCGGACAGGCTTGCGAATTCGATTATTCCGGCACTCAAGCCTGTAAAGCCCTGCGAGAGGAAGGTTACGAAATAGTGCTTGTAAACAGCAACCCCGCTACCATTATGACCGATCCTGGCATGGCAGACCGCACCTACATTGAACCCATAACGGTGGAAGCGGTAGCGAAAATTATCGAGCGCGAAAGACCCGATGCCCTCCTGCCTACTCTTGGCGGACAAACTGGTCTTAACACCGCCATTAAACTCCACGATGAAGGAATTCTGGATCGCTACGGCGTGGAAATGATCGGTGCAAAGCCGGAAGTAATCCGCAAAGCGGAAGATCGTAAGTTGTTCCGTGAAGCCATGGAACGGATCGGTCTGAGGGTGCCTCAAAGCGGCATAGCTCATTCCTTGGAAGAAGCTGATGCCATCGCTGCATCAATCGGTTTTCCCATTATCGTCCGTCCTTCCTTTACTCTTGGTGGAACGGGAGGAGGAGTAGCTTACAACCGCGAAGAATTGCTTGAAATCGTTCAGCGAGGTCTCGATGCAAGCCTCATCAATACCGTCATGCTCGAAGAATCGGTGCTGGGCTGGAAGGAATTCGAGCTTGAGGTCATGCGAGATCGAATGGACAATGTGGTAATCATCTGCTCAATCGAAAACGTTGATCCCATGGGAGTCCACACAGGAGATTCCATCACCGTAGCACCCGCTCAAACCCTTACCGACCAGGAATACCAGCGAATGCGAGACGCTGCAATTGACATCATGCGTGAAATAGGAGTGGAAACCGGCGGGTCCAACGTCCAGTTCGCAATAAATCCTGAAAACGGTGACATGGTCGTGATTGAAATGAACCCCCGAGTCTCCCGTTCATCGGCTCTCGCTTCCAAAGCTACCGGCTTTCCTATCGCTAAAATCGCAGCAAAACTTGCTGTGGGATATACTCTGGACGAACTTCCCAACGATATAACCAAAGAAACAAAGGCATCTTTCGAACCGACCATTGATTACTGCGTCGTTAAGATTCCTCGATTCACTTTCGAGAAATTCCCGCGCACTCCAGACATCCTCACCACGTCTATGAAATCGGTCGGAGAAACCATGGCAATCGGCAGGACCTTTAAGGAAGCTCTTCAAAAGGCTATCCGTTCGCTGGAAATAGGACGCTATGGGTTCTCGGATCCTCCTGCCGATGTAACACCAGAATACATTGAACACCTTCGAGAACAACTCAACCGTCCCAACTCAAAGCGTCTTTTCCAGATTGCCGAGGCTATGAAACTGGGCATTTCCATTGACGAAATATACGAACGTACCAAAATTGACAGATGGTTCTTGCATCACATTCGCGAAATTGTCGAGTTAGAAGACTACATCAGGAAGAACCCATCATTTCTGGACGATCCCGAAAATATGAAACTAGCCAAATCATGGGGATTTTCCGACATCCGCCTCGGTCAGCTCACAGGAACCAGTGAAGAAGCCATACGGCAGAAAAGACTCGCCATGGGAGTACGTCCTGTCTATAAACTGGTTGATACCTGCGCTGCCGAGTTCGAAGCCTACACGCCCTATTTCTACTCAACTTACGAAGATGAAAACGAGTCTCGAGTTTCAAACCGTGAGAAGGTTATCATCCTTGGTGGCGGTCCGAACCGAATTGGTCAGGGTATTGAATTCGACTACTGCTGTGTCCATGCATCCTTCGCTCTAAAGGAAGAAGGTGTCGAAGCGATTATGGTTAATTCTAACCCTGAAACTGTTTCCACGGACTACGACACGTCGGATAAACTTTACTTCGAACCACTTACGAGAGAGGATGTGTTAAGCATTGTGGAAGAAGAAAGCCGGGCTGTGGATGGCGGTTCTCCTCTCCTTAAAGGCCTTATCGTACAGTTTGGGGGCCAGACTCCTTTGAATCTGGCGGTTCCCTTGGAACGAGCAGGAGTGAAAATCCTCGGCACGTCCTCTGATGCCATAGATAGAGCTGAGGACAGGAAACGATTCCAGGAGCTTCTCCAAAAACTCGGACTAAAACAACCCGACAACGCAACGGCTATGACCACCGAAGAGGCACTGGAGGCGGCTCATGCCATAGGCTATCCCGTTATGGTGCGTCCTTCCTACGTGCTGGGCGGTAGAGCCATGGAAATTATCTACGATGACGAGTCCCTTCGAGAATTCATGAAACAGGCGATACACGTAAGCCCAGGTCATCCGATTCTTATAGATAAGTTCCTCGAAGATGCCATTGAGGTAGATGTGGACGCCATAAGCGATGGAGAAATAACCGTCGTCGGCGGTATTATGGAACATATCGAAGCTGCGGGAGTCCATTCTGGGGACAGCGCCTGCGTGCTACCTCCCATAACCATACCAGAAGAACTTCAGCAGGAAATCATGCGCCAGACAAAGCTTATAGCCGCAGAACTAGGCGTAATCGGGTTGATGAACATTCAATTCGCCATCCAGAAAGGGACAATCTACATCCTAGAAGTAAACCCGCGAGCATCAAGAACGGTGCCCTTTGTCAGCAAAGCTATTGGAGTGCCTCTGGCAAAACTGGCAACCAAGATCATGCTAGGAAAAACCCTGAAAGAGCTAGGGTTTACGAAAGAAGTGCGTCCATCTCACATTTCCGTTAAGGAATCAGTTTTTCCGTTCAGTCGCTTTCCGGGAGTCGATATTTTGCTTGGTCCGGAAATGAAATCCACAGGAGAGGTAATGGGCATTGATAAGTCTTTCGGGATGGCATTTGCCAAATCTCAGATGGCAGCCGGCTTTACTCTGCCTCTAAAAGGGACGGTCTTTATCAGCGTCCATGACAGAGACAAACCCAAGGTGGTGGAAGTTGCCAGAAGATTTAGCAATCTCGGTTTTAAGATTATCGCAACAAAGGGCACAGCCGATTATCTACGAGATCATGGGATTTTAGCCGAACGAGTCTTCAAGATCAGAGAAGGAAGGCCTCACGTGGTAGATTACATAAAAAACGGTGCAGTTCATTTCGTCATCAATACCAGCCTTGGGAAAAAGACTTACTCCGATTCCTACGAAATTCGCCGCACCACTCTGCTCTACAATATTCCTTACGCCACGACCATTGCTGGAGCACTTGCTATGGCTGAGGCTGTTGCGGCTCTCCAACAGGGTGACTGGACGGTCAATTCTCTCCAGGAATATCATTCTGCATTGCGCAACGGAGCTTTTCAATCGGCACTGTCACACAAAGTAGGAGCTGGTTACGAATCCGCTTCTACATCCAGTCATTCGAACCGATGTTGCTAACTTTTGTAATTGAGTAAATAATGATGACGAAAGATGGAATAGCGCGAGGTTAGATTAAGAGATGAAAAAATCGTTTCCTTTACTTCACCCATTTGTTCCATCAAAAAGGGAAGAATGCGGTATCTTTGGCGTTTATGGTCATGAAGATGCGGCAAAACTTACCTACTTCGGACTTTATGCTTTGCAGCACAGGGGGCAGGAAAGTGCAGGCATTGCGGTGTCTGATGGTGGCTGCCTGAGAGATTATCGCCACATGGGGCTTGTGTCGGAAGTATTCAAAGAGGAAACACTTCGGCATCTCCAGGGATATCTCGCAATAGGACATGTGCGTTACTCCACTACAGGTTCGTCGCTTCTTACCAATGCTCAGCCTTTTACGATGTTTCATGGTCACGAATACTACGCCATTGCTCATAACGGAAACCTGGTTAACGCTTATGAACTTCGGCAGGAATTGGAAGCAGAAGGTGCCATTTTCAGAACCACCATGGACACAGAAGTTATTATGCATCTTGTGGCGAGAAATCTTAAATACGGCCTAGAGGAAGCTCTGGTTAGAGCTCTGGAACGGGTCAAGGGCGCCTATTCTTTAGTGCTTTGCACCAGAGATACTCTTATTGCCGTGCGTGATCCTCGCGGTTTTCGTCCGTTATGTCTTGGAGAGATAAACGGCGATACTTATGTCGTAGCATCTGAAACCTGCGCACTCGACCTTATCGAAGCCAAATACATCAGAGACATAGAGCCTGGTGAGATTCTATTCATAGATCACAATGGTTGCAGATCCATAAAACCTTTTAAACCAGAACAGCCGAGATACTGCATATTCGAATTCATATACTTTGCCCGTCCTGACAGTTCCATCTTTGGACAAAATGTTTACATGGTAAGAAAAAGGCTTGGACATCTTCTCGCCAAGGAAAATTCCATAACCGGTGATATGGTTATGCCCTTCCCTGACTCGGGAAACTACGCTGCGCTTGGATTTTCAGAAGCATCGGGCATACCCTTTGAGATGGGCATAATAAGAAATCACTATGTGGGAAGAACCTTTATTCAGCCGAGTCAGAGCATGAGAACTTTTGCCGTTCGAGTAAAACTCAACCCCGTAAAGGAACTTATCAAAGGGAAGAGAGTCATACTCATTGAAGATTCCATAATTCGAGGGACAACCACAAGAACGAGGATCAGCGCATTGAGGCAAGCCGGAGCGAAGGAACTCAGTATGCTCGTAAGCTGTCCACCTCATCGTTTCCCATGCCCCTACGGCATAGATTTTTCGACCAAGGGAGAACTCATAGCTGCTTCTCATACGGTGGAAGAAATACGGCAGTTTATTGGCCTAGATGCTTTGAGTTACCTCAGTCTCGAAGGTTTGCTAAAAGCAACCGGATATGATTTGAACAACCATCCCTTTTGTATAGCCTGCTTCACAGGAGAATATGCTGTGCCATACGAACGGGAGCTTCAGAAAGATTGCTTTGAAAGATAACAGTGCGCAAATGAAAAGAGAAGGCATGGCAGAACAAGAAAGCCTTAAAGTAGTTGAGTGGGCTAAAGAGGTTTTATCCACTGAAGTTGAGGGCATTCTTGCTGTAAGAAACCGCTTGGGTATTGAATTTGCTGAGGCTGTAGAGCTCATAGAAAAATGCCGAGGGCGAGTAATTACCGTCGGGATTGGAAAATCCGGTATTGTGGCTCGAAAAGTCGCAGCAACCCTTAGCAGCACAGGCACTCCAGCTTTTTTCCTTCATCCATCAGAAGCTCTTCATGGAGACCTCGGTATGGTGCGTTCCGAAGACGTTTTGCTTGTGATATCTAACAGCGGAGAAACAGATGAAATCTGTCAGATTATCAATGTGTTAAAACCAATAGGAGTTAAAACCATTGCCCTCACAGGGAACACCAATTCAAGAATTGCGCTTCTTAGCGACGTAGTTATAGATGTGTCTGTTCCGAGAGAAGCCTGCCCGCTGGGGCTAGCTCCCACAACAAGCACCACTGCTTCTCTAGCGGTTGGAGATGCAATTGCCGTATCTCTTGCAAAAATGAGAAAATTCAACTCAAAGGATTTTCAGCGTTTTCATCCCGGTGGACATCTCGGGCAGAGGCTTAAGGTGCCTCTTGTCGAAATTATGAGAGAAGGAGAAGAAATCCCCTGGGTCAGGGCTAATGACTCGGTTGTAGAAGCTATTAAGGAAATGAATGAAAAAGGGCTTGGAGCTACTCTTGTTGCGGAATCAGCGGAAACCGGGGTAACAGGTGAATTACGTCTTTGCGGGATCTTCACCGATGGAGATCTTCGTCGAGCTATCACCAAATGGGGAACAGCTTTATATGAACGAACAGTTAGGGAAGTGATGACGCATCGTCCCAAGACTATCGCTATAGATCGGTTTGTTTCAGACGCATTGGAGTTGATGGAACGACATCTTATAACTGTTCTGCCGGTTGTAGATGATAAAGGAACGGTTAGAGGCATCATACATCTTCACGATTTGCTGGGAAAAGGCAAAATACAATTTACAATGAATGGTTTATCTTGAAAAATTTAAGGAGTTTACACTCGCCACTTCTATGACAGCGGGAAATAGAAGCAATACATGTATGGGCAGATAATACGTTTTATAATTGTAATTTTTCTCTATGCTGTAAAGCCAGTTGAAGTTAAACCTTTCATGCATCCATGGCTAAGCATAGTGCTTTTTTTGTTCCAGTTTGGGTTGTTCTATCTGATTTGCAAAATGATTTTCATAAGACAGGCAAGACTTACCTTATCGCCATCGGTTGATGATTATTTCCGAACAGAAAGTCTCATGGGAGTTCTTGCTATACCTTTCTTTGCCTTTGTTACCTACGGCTTAGATATCAAATATTTTTTGTCTTTTATTCCAGGATTTACGGCTTCCACGACCATATCTAATGTTTTTGGACTTGCGCTGTATTGTGCTTATCTATGTCTGATCTGGCACAGTGGGCACGATTTTTTTTGCAAAGCTTTACATTCAACCGTCACAATTAAGGAGCACATAAAAAATCAATTTCGATTTTACCTCGGTCTCGTGATTCCGTGGCTAATCCTGTCGATCTTCTCCGATATGGTTAACTATGTTTTCCCCTGGAAGTTTTTCAAGACCGAGGAGGGTCATATTACAGCCATTGTTTTAGGTTTTGTGCTCTTTTCTTTCTTCGGTGTGGATTTCATAGTGAAAACATGGCAATGCAAACCGCTACCGCCAGGAACGAAAAGGAATGCAATGGAACGCTTTCTTGCTACTCACAAGTTCCCGGTAAAAGACATCCTTCTGTGGACACCTCTTGCCTCAGAAAGAGCCCTTACGGCCGGGATTATTGGTTTCCTCCCTGGGTTCAGATATATCCTTGTAACACCTGCACTATTAGAAGTTCTGACTGAAGAAGAGCTAACTGCCGTTCTTGCTCATGAAATGGGACATGTCAGGAAATTTCACATGCCCTTTTATCTTGCTTTCTTCACCGGTTACCTTCTAATAGTGTATGCTTTCAGCGACCTTGTAATTCTGTGGGTAATTAGTCGAGAAAAGCTTATATCGCTAACAACCAGGTCGGATTTCTTTTCCACAACGGTGGTTTCTCTGGCAAGCACAGCTCCTTTTCTAATATTTCTTATCGTTTATTTTCGCTTTATCTTCGGATATTTTTCGAGAAATTGCGAGCGCCAGGCTGATCTCTACGCTCTAGAACTACTGGGCACCTCCTTTCCTCTCGTAAATTCTCTTAGGAAAATAGCCATCCTCAGCGGGCATATCAGTAATAAACCTAACTGGCATCACTACAGCATAATCGAACGCATAGAATTCATACAGGAAGCGGAACACAATCCTTTAGTAGGAGAAGCTCACAACAGAAATCTCATTGCTAGAATAAAAACATGGTTTTTGGTGATAATAGTCCTGGTGGTGTGCGGTATTGGGATCAAAAAAAGCTCATGGTTCGAGCATAATATGTTTGATACAAATCTCAAGCTTGTGGCCAATGCGGTAAACCAGTCACTTGCAGATCCACATTTTTACGCAGCTTATGGAGGATATCTTATAGAAAAGGGATCATACGACTATGCCGAAAAGGTTCTTTTGAAAGGACTTTCGCTTTTCAAGAATGACCCGGAAATTCTCAATACACTTGCATGGCTCTACGCAACCGCTCCTCAACCATTTCGAAATCCGAGCAAAGCTGTAGAACTTGCAGAAAAGGCAACAAGGTTAAGTCCTGAGAGTGCTCACATTTGGGATACTCTGGCCGAAGCATACTATTCGAAAGGTCTTTACGACAAGGCTCTAGAGGCCATAAACAAAGCTATATCCCTTAACCCATCGCCAAAGGATTACTACCTGAAGCAAAAAGAAAAAATTAAGAAAAGCATGAAGAGCAGTTGATATTTCACTCCTCGCCCCTATGGTTCTTTTTCTTTGAAAAATATAGGAGTAACTATTCCTCTACTTCCCCCAAAATTTAGCGTGATAGAAGTAAAGATAAGGTTACCGGCTCGGCCATATCACTTTACATCTTGCATTCACTCACCTTAGATCCTATTTTCTCACTTTTTCCAATCCACTTACGACTGCATCCACCAGTCCGTCAATTGTGTAGCGGTCTGCTACGATATCTACCGAAAGGCCGAGTTCTTTTGCCGTTTGAGCCGTAACCGGTCCTATACAGGCAAGAACAGCTTTGTTAATCTCATCGACGCTTATAAAAGGTTCAACCAGTTTCACAAAATTTCGCACTGTAGAAGAAGATGTGAAGGTTATGCAGTCAACTTCGCCATTTTTTATCTTCTGAGCAATCTCTTTACTGGAATCGCTAGATGGCATAACTGTTCGATAGGCTGGCACTACAGTCACCTGGGCTCCTCTCGCTTCCAGCGTTTCAGGCAATATTTCTCGAGCCTCCATAGCCCTCGGTATGAGCACTTTCTTGCCTCGAATTACCTCCTCAGGAAAACCTTCCGCCAGATCTTCGGCTCGATAACTTTTCGGAACAAAATCAACCCGTATGCCTCGCCCTTCGACAGCCCGTGCTGTCTCGGGTCCAATAGCAGCAACGGATATTCCGTAAAGGCTCCTGATATCTCGACCTCGCTCCCAGAGTCTGGCAAAAAAGTTTTCAACACCGTTTATGCTGGTAAAAATAATCCAATCATACCGATTCAGTTCATCAATGGCTTTATCCAGATCTTCCCACGAAGGAGGAGGTTCAATGGCGATAGTAGGAAATTCCAAACAGTAAGCCCCGTGTTCGGACAGAAGTTCCACAAGTCGGCTTGCCTGAGTTCGGGATCTGGTCACTACAACGGTTTTGCCAAAAAGCGGCTTTTTCTCAAACCAGTTAAGTTCGTCTCTAAGCCGAACCACATCACCAACAACAATTATAGCAGGTGGTGTAATGCCCGCATCAGCCACTTTGGTCGCAATGTTATTGAGAGTTCCACATACCGTCTTCTGCTGAGGCGTTGTGCCCCAGTGGATCACAGCAGCGGGAGTCTGAGGCGGCAGGCCGTTATCCATCAGCCGAGAAGCAATAAGAGAGATGTTTTTAACTCCCATGAAAAATACGAGAGTTCCCCTGAGTTCTGCTAGGGCCTTCCAGTTGATTTTGGAATCTTCCTGCCCCTCCTTTTCATGTCCCGTTACAAAAGTCATGGAAGCGGTGATATCCCTGTGGGAAAGAGGAATGCCAGCATAGGCAGGCACAGCAACCGCCGCCGTAACGCCCGGCACAACCTCGTAGGGGATACCGGCAGAGGCAAGAGCCTGAGCTTCCTCACCACCTCGACCAAATACAAAGGGATCTCCACCCTTAAGCCGAACAACGATTGAGGTTCGACCCTTTTCGACCAAAAGCCGATTTATTTCGCTTTGAGGCATAGTATGAGCGCCCGCTTTTTTGCCGACGTAGATTTTTTCCGCATCAGGTCTTGCTTCACGAAGGAGCGATTCATTAGCCAGGTAGTCATAGATGATTACATCGGCTTTAGCGATAAGCCTTTGAGCTTTAACGGTTATAAGCCCTGGATCTCCGGGTCCTGCTCCCACTAGATAGACCTTTCCTCTCACCGCCGAGGTCATTTTCATACCTTCCCGTAAATAGACTTGAGAATTTCTTCGCCACCTTTACGACGTAATTCCTGAGCAAGTTTTCTGCCCAGCATTTCTCCTTCGTCCAATCTGCCCTTTATCTCATCTCTCACCACTGTCGCTCCATCAAGAGAAGCAATCATGCCAACAAGCCTTACGGTGCCATTCTCAACGAAACAGTGACAACCAATGGGCACCTGACAGCCTCCTTCAAGCTCCCGTAGAAAACTTCTTTCTGCCGTGACCGAAAATGCTGTGGTTTTATCGTGGATCTTTGATACCAGTTCTGCTATTTCCCTATCATCTTCTCGAATCTCAATCCCCAAAGCACCCTGCCCTACTGCCGGAAGAAACTCCTGCGGGTCAAGATACTCTGCTATAACTTCATGCCATCCCATACGATGAATGCCGGCGGCAGCAAGTATTACGGCATCAAAAAGGCCTTCCTTCACTTTTCTAAGGCGGGTATCGAGATTACCTCGAAGCGTTTCAACCTTGAGATCCGGCCGAAGCATTCTGATCTGAACAGTTCTCCTGAGACTGCTCGTGCCAACCACAGCACCCTGGGGAAGATCCATAAGACTTCTGTAGGAAACGGAAACCAACACATCTCGAGGATCTTCTCTTTTCGGGATAGCCCCAATAATAAGCCCCGACGGCAGTTCGGCGGGAACATCTTTCATGCTGTGAACGGCAAGGTCAACACTTCCGGCAAGAAGGGCATCTTCGATTTCTTTAACGAAAAGCCCCTTGCCGCCAACTTTAGCAAGGGGCACATCGGTAATTTTATCGCCGGTGGTTTTAATAATTGAAAGCTCTACTTCGAGCCCTTCCCAGAGGTTCTCAAGAGCTTCCTTAACCATAAGGCTCTGGCGAAGGGCGAGCTTACTTCCTCGAGTTCCAATCACTATGCGGCGTCTTTTCATGAATTTTCTTTTGAAAACCCTAGCGGCAAGAAGAACATGATGAAGCCGTGCATCCGGCGCAACCTGACGACGCCGTGGATGATCCTACTCGACTGCTTGCCGCGCCTTTATCCCCGCCGCTTTTGAACCCAAAAAGAGACATCTTTTTGGCAACTTCTGGAGAACCACATTCAGGGCAATTTACCGTCTCGTCTTGTCGAAAAACCAGCATCTCAAAATCCTTACCGCACTTACTACAGCGATACTCAAAAATAGGCATTTCAGAAACCTCCTTTTATCATGACGATTGCGGAACCAGCTAACGCCGTCAATATAGCAAAATCTTACTCCCCTTACTGGACAACAGCTATTCGCTCATCAGCTCTATTTTTATCTCGTCACCGTCCTTTGCTTCCTTAAGGAGCTTTGCATCACCCTTAACTCGCCCCACAATGTTCACGGCACTTGCAGGAACAATTTCATCTCCTCTGCTGATCGGTGTAGGACCGAAGAAAATGCAAAAAGCTTTGCCTCTAGGCCAGTAACCAATATCACCCACGGACACAACAGATTTAGCATCCGGTTCAAGCTCCATTGACACAGGAATAGGAAAATAGATCTCATCTCCCCATGTCTGAACGGTTGCGGTTATGGGCAATGCTTGAGCGATCGCCTTAGCTGTTGGGGAATCGTTTAGTTCGGCTTCAAGTTCAATCATCCCTGTTTTGATTTTTATTTTCGTCGGCATCCTTGATCCTCTCTTCTAACATCTCCATAACCAAAGCCATAAAAAGCGGCACCATTATTTCATGATGTCCCGCAAAATGGAAGCCTTTACCTAAAGGTTTTACGGGACGTTCGACCACATTTTTCATTGGACGATATTGCTGTTGAAAGTCCATGTTTATTGTGGTGAAGCGATCCAGAGGAAAGCCGAGATTTCTAACAACGCTCACGGCTTTGAGGAAAACTTCTGGAAGGATGACCGCCGAACCGATGTTGATATAAACTCCTCCACGAAGATCACTCACAAGGCGGCAGAAAAGCCTGAAATCTCTGTATGAAAGTTCTCCTGTGGAGGCTCCGTCCATAAGAGGATGTATGTGGATTATATCGGTTCCGATAGCCACATGGACTGTAAGCGGTTTTTCAAGGCGGTAGGCTGTCCCGAGAACGCTCAAGTGGGAAAAAGGCAACCGATCTTCGATTATTTTACGTCCCACAGCCCATCCAAGTCCTCGAGATGGATGTTTTTCTATTGTCTCACGCACTGCTTCGTGTATAAAACGAGCCGTTTCTTCAACCGCACCGAAATATCCTTTCTGAAGATGTTCTTCGACATCCTCCGAAGTTTTCCCAGCAAGAGCTATTTCTACATCGTGTATTGCAAAAGCACCGTTTACAGCTATGGCGCTAAGGATATGTTCTTCAAGAGCCTGAATAATGACGGGATTAAGTCCAACCTTGACCACATGAGCACCCATGCCGGACAGCACAAGTCTGGAATTTTTCAGAGCTGTAACTGTCAGTTCAATCGCTTCCAGGAAATTAGCCCCAGCAAGAATATTTGGAAGTGTATGAAGAAAATCCAGAAGGCTGCCTCCTCTATTCCATACTTTTGCGAAATTCTCGTGAGAAACTTTACTGGGACGGTCAAAAAGTGAAACGGTTTTAAGTTTCTCAAAAGAAAGTGGTTCCCAGGGCATTTCTTATTGTTCCTCTTCCCGCATTATTTTTTCCACGAGTCCACAGAGAAGGTGTCCCATGAGGATGTGACATTCCTGAATTCTGGGCGTTCTGGATGAAGGCACGTGCAAGGCCACATCGCAGTAAATATCCATATCTGTAACCGCCTGTCCCATGAAACCCACTGTGTGAAGGCCGTGTTCTTTAGCCCATTTAAGAGCTGTAATAACATTCGAAGACGCACCACTGGTGCTGATGCCCAGAGCCATATCTCCTGGCTCTGCCAATGCCTTAAGCTGTTGAAGGAATATTTCGTTAAAACTTCTGTCGTTAGCCACGCTTGTAAGTATTGAAGTATCAGTCGTCAGGGCGATGGCAGGCATAGCTGGCCGATCAAGTTCAAAGCGGTTTACAAATTCGGCGGCTATATGTTGAGCATCAGCGGCGCTACCACCATTTCCGAATATAAAAAGCCGATGATGGGAACGAAACACGGTAGCAAGCATGCGAGCGACATCCACAAGTTTCGTTTTTAACACAGGGCGAAGAACTTCTAAAAGGCTTGCAAGTTCTTCTACACCTTGCTCGATGTATTCCTTTTCCCACTCGCTCATAAAATCGTGGATCTCCTTTGAGGTTCAAAAAACAGGTGTGCTTACATCCGGGTTGGTCTCCATATCTTCTCTCATGAGCTTAAGAAGCTTTTTGTAAAATGGACCTGGTTGACCTGAACCGATCTTCCTATCATCGAATTTCACCACAGGAAGAACATCGAAGGTTGTTCCAAACAGCATGACTTCGTGAGCCCTGTAAACCTCCTCGATAGGGATGCACTCTTCGGCTATTCTGGATAAGACCTTTGATTTTAAGAGGTTCTTAGCAAGTTCCATAGCTCTCGATATGGTGGTTCCTCGCAGAACTTTCCCGAATTTGGGCACAAGAAATTCATAACTGCTTGTAATTATGCCGATATTTTCCGTAGGACCTTCGCCCAAACACCCATCTTCGTCGACGGATATGGTGAAATCCACCTGTTCCGCTCTGGCTTCCATGCTCATAAGAACGCTGTGAAGATAATTGCAGGTTTTTATGTGAGCCATATTAGAGGGTTTCATCGGAATTTTACTTCGTTTAGCGATCACGCCTTTTTCGTACTGCTCTGGAGGCGGCGTTAAAGGTTTTGTTACGACAACATAGAGTTGAGAGCCGATGGATTCGGCGGGGTCAGCAGAGAAACCGCCGGGACCCCGAGATACAAAAATCCGCACGACAGCGTCCCTTGCTCCGCCTGCTCTTACAGTTTCGACAACAATCCCTTTGAGTTCCTCCGGAGAAACCGGAAGGTTGAGATTTATAGCCCGGGCAGAATGAAGGAGTCGATCTATATGCCGATCGAAAAGATAAAGATTCCCGTTTACGCACTTTATGGCTTCGAAAACCCCGTCACCACGATGCACCATGTGATCATCAACGGGAATCATCATGAAAGCTGGATTTTTCACTATGCCACCAAACCAGCTTGAATACATGGCAAGATATGCCCCAAAATGGTCTCGGGACATTTTAGACAGACTTTTAAATAGCTCTTCTTGAGCCAGTTCTTTCAAAGTTTTCTCCCCCATAATCCCTTTCCCTCTTGTTTAAGGGCGGCCAACCTGTCGCCCATGGGCATCATCGGATTCAGCTTATCTCCCTGAGAGGATCCCGGGAGTGTTGGAAGCTTACCACAGTAGATCGGGAAAGTCTATCGAGAGAGGAAAAAACAGGTGTACCCATACGGCAATTTTCAAACGTCTTCCCAGGAAATGTTGGGTCGTTCGAAAATTATTCGCAAAGTGTAGGGTCGTATTGCACCTACACTTTTTAGAACACACTCCTAGACTAGAAATGTTGACACTTGCTAATCTTTTCGTTAGCATCCAAGCCTTGAAAATAGGAAAAGGTTTAGCAGTGCCTTTTCATACTGTTGTCTCTTTTAGAGCGAGGACAAACATCATGATTATAGGTCTTGATGTAGGCGGCACGCACACAGACGTTGTGTTGATCGACAAAAAAGAAGGGTTAGTAAATCAAGCAAAAGTCCCCACCGATAAGGCTCAACTTTTCGAAACAATCATCACCGGGCTGGAGATTGTAACCAAAGGCATTCGAGCGGAAGACGTTGAACGGATAGTGTTGAGCACGACTCTCACTACAAACGCCATTCTGGAAGGAAAGATAGAACCTGCAGGCATGATAGTAGCAAGTGGTCCCGGGCTGGATCCAGAATTGTTTAGAGTCTGCGATCATTACTACCCTGTTTCCGGATATATTGATCACCGAGGAAGGGAAGTTCAACCGATTAACCCTTTCGAAATAGAAACGGTAGCATCCAAGCTGAGAGCTTCCGGGATAAAATCTGTAGGAGTAGTGGGTAAGTTTTCTGTTAGAAATCCCGCTCATGAGAACCAGATTATAAAAAGGCTTAACAACGGCTTCGATTATATACTCGCCGGTCATAAGGTTTCCGGTAACCTTAATTTCCCAAGACGTATTGCCACCGTATTTCTAAACGTATCCGTCCAAAGCATTTACAAGCTTTTCTTTCAAGCAATACAGAAATCAATAGCAAAAATGGGCATTAAGGCGCCCATCTATGTGCTTAAAGCGGATGGTGGCACAATGACGCTGGAAGCTTCCATGGAATTTCCCGGGCAAACGATATTTTCAGGACCTGCCGCCAGCATAATGGGCGCACTATCATACGCTCAGCCGAAAGTAGAAACACTCGTTCTGGATATCGGTGGAACAACAACCGATATGGGTATTCTCATAGACAAAGTCCCCCTTCTGGAACCTCTGGGAATAGAAATCGGCGGGCTAAAAACCCTTGTGAGATCTCTCAACACTGAGTCAATCGCTCTTGGCGGAGATAGTGTTGTGCGAGTAAGGTCGGGTCACATTTTTATTGGGCCAGACCGAGAAGGTCCCGCTATGGCATTTGGAGGACCGGCACCTACACCCACCGATGCTCTCGTCGTGCTCGGTATCATGAAGGAAGGTAACCGAAGCCGGGCAGAAAAAGCAATGGCTGAAGTTGGGAAACTTTTAGGATGCGATCCCGAGTCGGCGGCTCAGGAAGTTTATTCTGCCTTCTGCCACATGCTCCTTGGAGCTGCAAGAGCGATGGTTGAAAGAATAAATCAGCGACCGGTTTATACAATTCGAGAATTTCTCGATACTTATCGCGTAGAGCCTCAGGAACTCTTTGTAATCGGAGGCCCTGCTCCTTACTTTGCACCTAAGCTTTCGGAAATGTCGGGACTTCCAACTCGAGTCGTGCCATACCACGAAGTCGTAAACGCCATTGGTGCAGCTCTATCCCGCACAACCTGCGAACTAACCCTTTTTGTGGACACAGAACGAGGCATTGCATCGGCTCCGGAAGAAGATTTTTACAAACCCATCGGTAGCAACTTCACCATTGATGATGCTAAAAACCTCGCTTTTTCGCTGCTTTCTGAAAAAGCAAAACGTGAAGGAGCATCACCGGAACAGATCGAAACTGAGGTCGTCGAAGAATTACAGTTTAACATGGTGAGAGGCTTTTACACTACGGGGAAAAATATTCGAGTCAAAGTGCAGGTAAAGCCTGGCCTCATTGAGGGTTACCAGGTGGATGCGCAAGAAAAAATAGCCACCTCTTACAGCCAGATCTCCTGAGGAGATTACAAATGATTAAAGCCATTCATAAAACGGGACTTGTTTTCTTCCCAGCCTTCGACTGGGCTATATCTCCAACCCATCCAGAGCGGGAGGAACGGCTTCTTTACACTCAAGATCAGGTGCTCGAGGAAGGGCTTTTAGACATAGAAGGCATTGTAGAATTTAAGCCGGACATGATAACAAGGGACGACATACGAAGAGTGCACTTCTGCGTGCCAGATGAATGGAGCGTGATAACGGATTCACATCTGATAAGCGGCGGTGGAGCAAAAACTATTGCTACGATGGTTGTAAATAAGGTCGTGGAGCGAGGATTTGCTCTGGTGCGTCCCCCGGGGCACCACGCCATGAGAGTGGTACACGGCGCCAGAGGTTTCTGTAATATAAACATCGAAGCCATTATGATTGAATACCTTCGAGACGCCTACGGCATTGAAAAAATAGCCATTGTTGATACGGACTGTCACCATGGCGACGGAACTCAGGACATTTACTGGCACGACCCAGACACTCTTTTCATTTCCATCCATCAGGATGGACGAACCCTTTACCCCGGTTCGGGATTTCCACACGAAATGGGCGGGCCTACAGCTTTTGGCACAACTATAAATATTCCACTGCCCCCTCTAACGTCCGAAGAAGGTTTTTTGTACGTCACAGACAATGTTATTCTGCCAATACTGGAGGCTTTCCAGCCTGAACTTATAATCAACTCGGCAGGACAGGACAATCACTACACAGACCCCATAACCAACATGAGATTCTCGGCGCAGGGATACGCTCAGCTCACGACAAAAATCCGGCCTCACATTGCCGTTCTGGAAGGAGGATATTCCATTGAGGGAGCACTCCCTTACGTAAACGTTGGGATTATTCTTGCCCTTGCAGGATTGGATTTTTCTCATGTCAAGGAACCGGACTACGATCCGGAAAAACTTCGCCAATCACCTGACATTACTCAGCACATACAGAAAGTAGCCAGTCGAGTTATGGAATACTGGCATCAGGCTCCCGAAATCAAAGAAAAATTTCTTAATCAGGGGGGCATTAAAGAGCGGGAAAGGACGATTTATTACGACACCGATAACATCCTTGAAAACCAACGAGAAAAAATCCGGGTTTGCACGGAATGTAGCGGCGTATGGGCAATTGAATCCTGGACTGACCGTGGACGACGAATCTACGCTGTTCATATTCCGAGAAAAGCCTGCCCTACTTGTGAAAACCTCGGTTATGAATGGTATGAAAGCACATCTCTTAAGTTATTCGACTGCGTATTCCTTCAGGATCGTAAAAACCGACGATTTCTAACCAAAAAACATCCATCATGAGGATGGGAATTTTCCACAGGAGGGGGAACGTTGATAGATGGATTGGAAGCTTTTCTTGACCACTTTTTTTGCGATATTTGTCGCTGAATTGGGTGATAAGACCCAGCTTGCAACTTTTTGTTTTGCTTCCGATGCAAAATCCAGATGGACAGTGTTTTTTGCAGCATCGGCAGCTCTTGTTTCCACGTCAGCTATTGCTGTGCTTTTCGCAGACATGCTGCGTCGCTTTGTTTCCCCGGATCTAATCCGCTGGATCGCTGGCGGTCTTTTTATAGCCATAGGTTTGTGGATAATGCTGAAAAAGTAGAAAAGAACCCTGGTATGCTGTGTGCCACAGCAATTTTCAAATAGCATCCCGATTTGATTTGAGCTCGATTTTTTTGGCAAGATTTTCTCTAAACAGAAAGGCATTCTCTGTGCTCTCTGTGTTCTTTCGTGGTAAAATTAATTTTTATCCATTACCTGTATTTGTTTTGAACATTTCCCAATTTCGTCTGAGGATGTTCTAAAAATCGTCAGCACTGCCATGCCGAGCGAATGCAAGGCATCCTATAAGAAAGTCCCTCAATTCTTCGTCTAATATTTTCGAACATCTCTAATTTCGTCTTGACTTTTTATTCTAAATTGCTAAATAGGAATATGTGGATAACAAAACTATAAATGATGGAGGGGGATAAATCATGAAAACCTCGGTCGCTTCTCAGGAACAAATTATGGAAGAAGAACTGGAACAAGAAGAAAAAATTATCGACTGGAGTACCATCTGGAAGCCACTTCTTGTGATGATCGCTGTATTCCTTCTGTGCTTCTTCCTCCCGATAGAGTCTCAACGCTTTCAAAACGCCGTTTACGAGAGCCTTGCTCTCCTAAAGTGGTATGCTCAAGAACATGTCATTCTCTGTCTTGTTACCGCCTTTTTCATTGCTGGCGCCATAGGATGTTTCGTTTCGCAGGCTGCCGTCATGAAATACCTAGGTCCCCTGGCTCCAAAGGCTTTAGCCTACGGAGTCGCATCTGTATCGGGTTCAATACTTGCCGTCTGCTCCTGCACGGTGCTTCCTCTTTTTGCCGGTATCTGGAAACGAGGTGCAGGTTTAGGCCCGGCTATCGCCTTTCTGTACTCGGGACCTGCTATTAACATTCTTGCCATAGTGCTTACTGCACGAATTCTGGGGCTAGACATAGGTGTTGCCAGAGCCGTTGGCGCCATAGGTTTTAGCGTGATCATTGGGATCATAATGCATCTCATATTCCGCAAGGAAGAACACGAGAAAGCAGAAGCCGCAATACACCTACCCCCTGCAGAAGGAGGCAGACCTCTATGGCAAACGGTTATCTACTTTGCCACGATGGCAGGGGTGCTCATCTTTGCCAACTGGGGCAAATCACCTCAGGAAGTGGGCATCTGGAACACCATTTACCACATCAAATGGTGGCTTACGGCAGCCTGTGCTCTGGGACTCGGCCTGGTTCTTATCCTGTGGTACGGAGTTAAGCCTTACAAAGTTGTACTTAGCGCTTTAGCCGTGGCTATCGCCGCTTTCATTACTCCTCACGAGCCTCTAATACCTTTCTCCGTGGGGATTATCGCTCTCACCTTAACCATTACCACATCCAGGCGAGAAATGCAGGAATGGTTTTTGAAAACCTGGGAATTTGCCTATCAGATAACACCGCTTCTTCTTTTCGGAGTTCTTGTAGCCGGATTGTTGCTCGGAAGACCTGGATATGAAGGCATTATTCCATCGCATTGGGTCAAATCGCTAGTTGGAGGCAACTCTCTTTGGGCAAACTTTTTCAGTGCTCTAGTTGGTGCTTTCATGTATTTCGCTACGCTTACCGAAGTTCCTATCGTTCAGGGACTTTTAGGCGCAGGCATGGGCAAAGGACCGGCTCTGGCTCTATTGTTAGCAGGACCTGCCCTCAGTCTTCCAAATATGCTCGTCATTAGAAGCATCATGGGAACGAAGAAAACCGTTATTTACGTAAGTCTTGTGGTAGTATTTTCTACCATAGTGGGAATGATCTTCGGACACTTTTTCTCCTAAGACATGTTTGAGACAGGGCGGGTTTGAAGCCCGCCCTAATGAGAATGTTAAAGTATCCTGAAGTCGGCGATCTCTTCAAAAAGGGCTTTAATAGATCGAAGCAGTGCCAATCGGTTCCGACGAATGGCCTCATCCTTTGCCATAACCAACACGGAATCAAAGAAGGCGTCTATAGTGGGTTTCAATTCAGCGAGAGTTTCAAGAGCTTCTGAATATTCTCCCTTCTCGGCTAAAGCCTTCACACGGTCTCGAGCAGACTTGAAAGCCTCCCACAGAGCCTTTTCTTGAGGTTCCTGGAAAAGCTCGGAATTCACTTCTACTTTTTCAGACGGTTCATCCTTGATAATATTGACAACGCGCTTAAACGCCACAGCGAGGCTTTCAAAGTCGGGTTTCTGAACAAATCCAGACAAAGCTTCAATACGCTTTACATCATCAGGGATTACATCAAGTTTTACGGCAAGTCCAGCCTTCACAGCACTGGGCACATAGGGAGATTCAGGCATTGATGTAAGCAGATGTTCCAACCGTCCTTTGAAAAAGTTTATTACTCCAGAAAACACATCTTGCTCGGGTTCTGTTGACCATTTTTTAAGAAGCGGGATTGCCGTTTTAACAAGAGCCACAAGAGACAGGGGAAGGTTTTTCTCCATGATAATTCTAATGATGCCAAGGGTTTGGCGTCTTAGAGCGAAGGGATCTGCCGTTCCTGTTGGGATCATCCCCACACTGAAACATCCCACAATGGTATCAAGTTTGTCAGCGATACTGAGTATTGCTCCGATGATTCCCTGCGGAATAGCACCGCCGGCTTTTGTTGGTAAATAGTGTTCATAAATAGCCTGAGCAACCTCGGGATCTTCACCCTGCTTCAAGGCATAATCTCTTCCCATAACCCCTTGAAGTTCTGGAAATTCTCCAACCATGCCCGTAACAAGATCGGCTTTACAAAGAAGTGCCGCTCGAAGAAGTTTTTCCTTTTCGGCAGATGAAAGTCCCAGGTTTCCGGCTATAAACTTTGCAATTTCTGTAAACCGTTCGACCTTTTCCCAGCTTGTGCCGAGTTTTGAATGGAAGACCACCGTCTTGAGCTGCTCAACTCGCTGGGCAAGAGGCACCTTCTGGTCTTCTTCATAGTAAAATCGAGCGTCCTCAAGGCGAGCTCTAATAACTCGTTCATTTCCCTGCACTACCACTTCAGGATTTCTGGCTATTGTGTTGGCTACCGTGATAAAGTAGGGCATGAGTTTTCCACTCTGATCAACCACTGCAAAGTATCGCTGATGCTCTTTCATAACGGTTATAGGCACTTCGGGAGGAAGCTCGAGATACTTCTCTTCAAAGCGCCCCATAAGGGGATAGGGATACTCGACCAGGTGAGTAACTTCAGCCAGCAGATCTTCATCTTCGATAATTTGTCCACCCACTTTTGATGCAAGTTCCTTCACGCCAGAACGTATCAATTCCCGACGTTCATCTCGATCCACAATCACAAAAGCCTTCCTGAGTTCTTCTCTATAAAGATTGTAATCCGCCTTCACAGGGATGGGATCGGGTTTCATAAAGCGATGTCCGTAGGTAAAGGATCCGCTTTCAATATTGCCGTAGCGGAATGGGATAAGTTCGTCGCCAAGTAACGCCACAATCCAACGTATAGGACGAGCGAACGTCACGGTTTCGCTTCCCCAACGCATGGACTTGGGAAAGGGAATATGGGCGATAAAGTCAGGTAGTTTTTCGGCAAGCAGGTTTTTTGTGGGAAGCCCCTCTTCTCGCCTCACTACGTAAAGATATTTTCCCTTGGGAGTCTCCTTTATCTGAAGATCCTCAACTCTTACATTCTGACTCTTTGCAAAACCTTCGGCAGCCTTTGTTGGAGTCCCATCAGGGTTAAAAGCTACCTGATACGGTGGGCCAATGATCTCCTGAGACGTGCTTTCCTGCTGGAGAGCCACGTCAGGGATAAAGAGCGTAAGGCGGCGTGGAGTTCCGGCTATAACGGGAGTTCCGTGAGCAATACGATGATCGTCCATAAACTTGATAATCTGTTCTTTCATAGCTTCCAAAGCCGGGTCAATATAACCGGCCGGTATTTCTTCTGAGCCTATCTCAAGAAAAAAAGGCGCTTTCCCCATCGTTATGTCACCTCCTAAGCTTTTTACCACCTATTCATAAGCGGGAAGCCCATCTCTTCGCGTTGCTTTACGTATGCTTGAGCAACAAGACGTGCCAGGTGTCTGACTCGGGCGATATACTGAGTGCGTTCAGCAACGCTGATGGCTCCTCTGGCATCGAGCAGGTTAAACACATGAGAACATTTCAAGCAGTAATCGTAGGCGGGAAGAACAAGGGATTTTTCGTGCATACGAAGAGATTCGGCTTCGTACATATCGAAAAGCTTGAAGAGCATTTCCACATTGGCTTCCTCGAAGTTGTAATAGGACCATTCCACTTCACCTTTGTGATGTACATCGCCGTAAGTAATGGAATCGTTCCATTTCAACTCAAAAACATTGTCTTTCCCCTGCAAATACATGGCGATGCGTTCAAGACCGTAGGTAAGTTCAACACAAACAGGGTGAAGCTGGATACCTCCAACTTGCTGAAAATAGGTGAATTGAGTGATTTCCATTCCGTCAAGCCATACTTCCCATCCAAGACCTGACGCGCCGAGAGTAGGCGATTCCCAATCATCCTCTACAAAGCGAATATCATGATCAAGCGGGTCAATGCCAAGGCTCTTAAGGCTTTCGAGATAAAGTCCCTGAGCGTCTGGAGGTGATGGTTTGATAATCACCTGATACTGGTAGTAATGCTGAAGACGGTTAGGATTTTCCCCGTAGCGGCCGTCTGTTGGGCGTCTTGAAGGCTCAACATAGGCAACTCTCCATGGTTCAGGCCCTAAACTTCTGAGAAAAGTGGCAGGATTAAAGGTTCCTGCTCCAACCTCCAGATCGTAAGGTTGCTGAATTATACAGCCTTGCTTAGCCCAGAAATGATCAAGTGCAAATATAACGTCTTGAAAATTCATAGATCTTCTCTCCCTCCATCAATTATGTTATGAGACCCTTCCCGCTTAATTGTGGTGAGATTCTAGACTACTACAAACATAGCCACCCACGCAAAGGAATTTCGAAGTGTTAAGCACTCGATGCCACTCTTTCCGCCAGGACGCTTATTCTATAGTTCCATCTCGTTTAAAGAAAGCTGTTGCGAAGATGTGTGCCAGAATGATACTGACTTTTCGAAATATTTACCGCCTAAAGAACTGCAGGTAAGGAGTGTTTTTCATGAAAACCGTTTTGCCCGAAGAATGGTCGCCGCCTTTGGTAGTTATTGCTGGTATGGGCATGGTGGGTGAATACCATCATATTCCTCAAGAACTCGAAAATTGGCTAAAACGAGCCGAAGTGATTGTCTGTGGCGAATCATTCCTTCCGTTGGCAAATCAATTCGACAGCGAGAAGATCATTATAAAATCTCCCCTGACGTCAATCATCAATCAAGTTAAACAACTTTCTCAAACTCGGCGAGTGCTTATTATGACATCCGGCGATCCGCTTTTTTACGGCATAGGACGTCAGATCGGGGAAGGAATCGGCAGGGACCAGCTTATAGTGCTTCCCAACGTAACGTCTCTACAATACTTGTTCTCAAAGCTGGCTCTACCCTGGGACGATGTAATACCTTTCAGTCTGCACAAAGAAGACCGACGGGATTTTTTTTACTGGCTAAGACTTGGCAGAAAAGTCGCCATACTTACAAGTCCAGGTCGTTCTCCTTCTTTTATAGCCGAATTGCTTGAACACCACTTGATGAACGAAATGGTGGACGTGATTATCGGAGAAAATCTGGGAACAGCTAGAGAAAGAATCAGCAAAGTAACACCAAGAGAAGCTGCTTCAAGGCATTGGGAATTCCCCAACATTGTGGCAATACTACCAAAAGGTGCCGTAGAAAAAACTGGCGGGTTTTTGGCAGAAAATGAGTTCCTTCATGACCGAGGCATGATCACAAAGCGAGAAGTACGGGCTCTTGTCTTATCAGCACTTAAACTTCGCCCTGGCGATGTGTTGTGGGACGTAGGAGCAGGAAGCGGATCGGTTTCTATAGAAGCCTGTTATCGAGTTCCTTTGCGAGCAGTTCACGCCATTGAAAGGAACCCGAACAGATATGAACAACTAAAGGCGAATATTTGTAATTTTCACTGCGGGGAGATAACACCTCATCTGGGAGAAGCCACTGAAATCATTGACAAATTACCTCCACCGGATCGCATCTTTATAGGCGGATCCGGCAAAGATTTGGGTACTATAATAGAAGCAGTGTTAAAGCGTTTTGGAAAAGTCAATATGCCTCTTATCGTAATTTCTGCAGTGCTCTGGGATTCTGTAAATGAAGCCATCAAAACCGCACAAACTCATTCTATTCATGCTTCTTTAATGCATATCCAGATTGCTCGCAGTGTGCCTCTTGGAGAATCTTTTCGATTTGAACCTTTATCTCCAGTTTTTCTGATTACACTCGAACCTTGATGAAGTTACACTTTAAAATACTGGCAAAACTGGCAAAATGAATTAATTTTAGAAATTTCTGATTCAGGACCCTTAAATTGAATGCCAAGCTCCGTCCGCTTCCGTATTCTATCGTGAAGCACGTTTCGCACAACTCCTTCAATTTCTTTAATTACTCTATCATCAGGCAGTGTAAAAGTAAGAACAATACGGTCATTTATCCCAGCAAAAACAATAGAATCTGCAACGACTCGGCATCCTCCTTCGCTTATATCCACAACAGTTCCTCGGAAAACGTCAGGTTTAAATCCGACCTTAAATTCAGTTTCCAAGTTCACTTTTATTCTGATGTGACGCCTCAAAGATTCAACCTGAAAACTCGATGGATATTCCAAGAGACATAGCCCTTCCCCAAGAGATTTACGGATTACGCTTTCGAAGCGATACACATCACCTTCGTGAAAAAACCAGCACAGAACCGCCTCCCCGGTAAGAACCACCAAACGATCGCTAATCCTTATTATCGGCTCTTCAATGATTATGTAGTCCCCATGTTTCGCTCCTATAACACGAGTTTTAGCTTTATGAGGCATATTTTCGCCAAGGGGACGAAGGGTTAATTCCTGGCCAATTTCAAGAGGAAGTTTTTTCATGCTTTATCTCCTGACTCCAGTACTTTTTTTGGTTAATCGGGAGATGAGCCCAACAGTATCGTTTCTGAAAAGCTTTATAGCACATGCGATCCATACCATACAGAAGAATATTCCCGTAGCCAAGCCAACAATTAAGTAATCAAAAAGTGAATAATCAAAGGAGAAAAAGTTACGCAGAACGACATAAAATCCCAGAGCTAGCGCAAAGGCTATTCCTCCAGCCGTGATGTGCCTAAGGATGTCATTGGCAAGTCCTTCAAAGATTCCCTTTCCGTTCCATTTTCTTATCCACCATAAGGACAAAGCAACGGAATAAAGCAAAAATCCAGCAACACTTGCAAACACAATGCCTTCACCACCAAACTGCCTGGCTCCTACAAAAAATATTGGCAGAGCTATAATTGTAGTTATGGTGCCTATAATCACCGGGGAAAGGGTATCACCTGTGGCGTAGAAAGCTCTACCTAGAATCTGCTGGTAAACCCATAGAGGCACTGCAACAAGGTAAAGCTGGAGGAGGCGAGCGGTTCGAAGAGTGTCGAATGACTCAAACTTGCCCTGCTGGAAGATCAATGCAACGGCAGGTTCAGCTATAACCGCCATTCCAAAGGCAACAGGCAGTGTAATAAGCATAGCATTTTTGATGGCGTCTCTTATGGTCCCAAAGAATTCCTTAATCTTCTGCTGAGCAAGAAGCTCTGCCATAAACGGATAGGATGCGACTGCGGCAGCCTGACCAACAATACCAACAGGCACCATCATAAGTCGTCTGGCGTAATTTAGATGGCTGATAGTACCAGGGCCAGCAAGAGATCCAAAGACTCTCACAAGCTGTTCATCCAAGACAACGATAGACTGTCCCAGCATCAGCGGAACGGCCGTTAGGATAAATCGCTTCATTTCTCGATGCCAGAATCGAAAGGATATTTTCATTTTACTTCCATACTTTGCGGCCAGGAAGGGCAAAAAGAAGTTACCAACAAAGGCGCCTAAAAGAACCCCCCAGCAAAAACCTTCGATACCTCGATCTCTTAGAAAAATCCCCACTATGATGATGCCCCCGTTGTAGATGAGTGGCGATAGAGAAGGAATAAGGAACTGTTTTTTTAGGTAAAGGACGGCAGAAAAGCAGGAACCGACAAGAAAACAGATTTGAGCCGGAAGGATGATGCGCACAAAATGAGTAAGTCTGGCGAGATCATTCGGAGCAAAACCGGGTGCAATGTAAGGCACAATATGCCCTGCAAAAACTTCTCCCAGAATGGTAAGAACGGTGATAGCGGAAAAGACCCAGAAAAGAGCAGCCGAGAAAAAATTCCACCCGTCTTTTTCATCTTCCTGAAAGAGTTTACTGAGGATAGGAATGAGAGTGATTGAAAAGTATGCTCCTGCAAGTAGATAATTGATAAAGTCAGGGATGACGAAAGCGGCGAAATATAGATCCGATTCGATCGAAGCGCCAAACCAATAAGAAATAACCTTGTCTCGAATAAGCCCCATAAAGCGGGAAATAAGCACGCTAGTTCCAACAAGCACTGCAGCAAAGCCCATGCTTTGAGATCGTGTCCAAAAGCCCACTTGTTATCTCCCTATCTAGCTTTTTCCTGATAATAGCCCCACCGTTTCAACTCTGCCACCAAACACAAGATATCTCAACCAAAAGAAATGGGGTTCAGGCGATCAAAACTGCATATATTTGACTCAAAAGGACTTTCATTCTAAAAGCTGAAAGGGAATGATATTCTTTCGTAAAGGGGAAGTTGCATGATAAAGGCTATCATTGAAGAAAGAATGGCTCGCATTCCGGCGGCGGCCTTTCTTGGTATGAAGCTTGTAGATATGTCTGAAGGAACGGCCGTGCTGGAACTACCCTTTAGACCCGAATTTTGCAATTCTCTTGGAAACATCCAGGGTGGTTTTGTAACTGCTCTTGCTGATGCCGCAGGAGGCATAGCTTTATACACCGTACCTCCTCCCAAATACGCCGCTCCGACCATTTCTCTGGAAATTAACTTTTTGGAACCTGCTCGTAGCACTCTGCGAGCTCATGGGCGAGTCCTCAGATGTGGGTCAAGTGTCGGAACTTCATTCATTGAGGTCTTCGACGCTTCCGGTGCTCTTGTTGCTGTTTCACTAGCTTCTTACAGAATCTTTGTTTCTGGAAAAGGCCCTTAGCCCAGCTAATGTGAATACCAAAATCTGGCGATATTGCTTCCACTTTTCTGAACACCACAAGCTATCTCTGAGGATGTTCGAAAAATCACCAGCACTGTCACGCCGAGCGAATGCGAGGCATCCCATGAGAAAGCCCCTCACTTCGCCGTATGATATTTTCGAACATCCCTAGCTATCTCTTGACACAGACCAAAATTTTATTTAATCAAATAAGCACCGAGTGGCGGTGTAGCTCAGCTGGTCAGAGCATGCGGCTCATATCCGCAGTGTCCGGGGTTCGAAGCCCTGCACCGCCACCAAGCTCTGGAAACAATCCCAAGAAGGGAGCTTCCTTTAACAGGAAGCTTTTTTATTTAAGAGGGTGTTTTTGTTTGCAAAGTTTATTTGGTTCTGGTAATCGTCAGGTGGGGATCAGGAGAAGGGACAGGAGGAGTTGATGACAGTCACAAAAGCTCATATTGTGGAGCGGCTCCACACTAAGCTTCAGCAATACCCTAAAGTCACAAAAAGCGATTGTGCTAGATTTGTGGAAACCATTTTTGAACTCCTGAAAGAAAGCCTTGCTAAAGGGGATGACGTTCTGATCAGTGGATTTGGAAAATTCTGCGTTAAAGCCAAAAATGAACGCAGAGGTCGGAATCCCCAAACGGGCGAAATTATCATGCTTCCCCCTAGAAAGGTAATAACATTCAGATGTTCAGGAGTTCTCAAAAACCGCATGAACCATTACAGAGGACGATAATAACAACGGCGTTGGAAAAATTCGACCTAAATGTTCCCACAATACAAGAAGTTGAAGGGATTTTATCTTATCGATTCCAGGATCATCCTTCACTTTCTTCGTTCCCCCTTCTAATCGAAGATCTAGAAAATCGGATCCAGAGTAGTTCCCCAAGCACAGTTCGTATTGTTGTTGGTGAAGGAACAAATTTCGATACAGTATTTTTCCTGTTTATCAAAAAAGTTGAAGAGATATGCCGACTTCACAAGGTATCGCTGGAATGCATAATTGAAGAAGAAAAAAACCGTCAGCTTGCCGAAATTCTAAATCGCTATCGATTCTATCAAAAAGAAAAAGATACGGGCTACCAACCGCCACCTGAAAAAGGCCAATTAGTTGTCAGACTCGGCGATTCTTTTCTCAACACACTATCACGATGGAAAGAAGCCGGACGCTTCATTGTTGATTACCTAAGGGCCTTCTTAAAATCGGTATTTAACCCTCGTATCATCCGTTGGCGAGAACTTGCCTTTACCATTGAACAGGCCGGATCTAGAGCAATGCCGATTGTTGGTATCATGAGCTTCCTTATCGGATTGGTGACGGCCTTTCAGGCGGCTGTGCAATTACGGCAGTTTGGAGCAAATATCTTTGTCGCCGACCTGGCGGCTCTAGGGCTATCGCGAGAACTTTCACCGCTAATTACTGCTGTTCTAATGGCCGGGCGAACAACATCTGCCTTCGCTGCCGAAATCGGCATAATGAACATCAACGAAGAACTTGATGCTCTCAAAGTCATGAACGTCAACGTGACCCATTTTCTCATCATACCTCGTATCACCGGAGCTCTCTTATCGTCACCGCTTCTCACCGTTTGGTCGTTTTTTACAGGACTTCTTGGGGCTATGTTTGTCGCCTTTGTGAGCCTAGACGTGACTCCAACTTCGTTTATGACCGAAGCATACGGTATTCTCGGCATGTCCGACCTATGGGTTGGCTTCCTGAAAAGCATATTTTTCGGAATAATCGTTGGTAGCGTTGGTTGTTACATGGGTATCAAAACCAGTCACAGTCCTGAAAGTGTTGGAAGACAAACAACGGCAGCGGTTGTGGCAGCTCTTTTTATGATCATTATAGCCGATGCTTTCGTTACGGTTTTAGCCAATGTCTTCAAATGGTAAAATGATCCCGGACGTCATATCGGTACAGAATTTAAGCGTCGGTTACGGCGAGACGGTAATCCTTAAAGATATTTCCTTTAAGGTAAAAGAAGGCAAAATCGCCGTCATCCTGGGAACGAGCGGTTGCGGCAAAAGCACACTCCTTAAAGCTCTAATTGGGTTAATCCCTCCCCGAACTGGCACCATAAACATACTGGGAGAAGAAGTAACCAAAACCGGGTATAATTCTTCGATTCGTTCCAGAATGGGGGTTCTTTTCCAATCAAGCGGACTTCTCGGATCTTTTACCGTTTTCGACAATGTGGCTCTCCCACTTCGCGAATCAACAAATCTTCCAGAATCGTGGATTGCCGAAATCGTAATGTTAAAGCTTGCCATGGTGGATCTCGCAGAACACGCTCACAAAATGCCATCTGAACTTAGTGGCGGGATGAAGAAGAGAGCGGGGCTTGCCAGAGCCATGGTTCTGGATCCTCCCTTGCTGTTCTGCGACGAACCAGGCGCAGGGCTAGATCCCGTCACGGCGGCTGAACTTGACGAACTTTTTATCAAACTTAGAGATCTTCTCGGGATTACGCTGGTTGTAGTAACACACGAACTTCTAAGTATTGAACGGATAGCCGATTACTGTATTATGCTTGATCGATCTGTAAAAGGGATTGTGGCTCAAGGTTCTTTAGAAGAAATGAAAGCTATGGATCAGGAGCTGGTCCGAGCTTTCTTTGAGAGAACATCACGATACAGGCCATAAAGGAGAAATAAAGGTGCCACGGAAAGTTAGTTCTTTTTATGTTGGGATTTTCATCATTATCACGATCTTTCTGGCTCTAGCGATCACATTCTGGGTCGGTTTCTCGCACTTATTCGAGAAGAAGAAATTTTATGTATCCTACTTTTCTGAATCGGTAAAAGGCCTCCAGAAAGACGCTGCAGTGAATTATCTTGGGGTTCCTGTCGGAAGGGTTAAAAAGATCGGCATTGCTCCCGATGGAAGGCTCATTGAAGTTTTGCTCGCCATTTCAGAAGATTTTATTGTGGATGATACTCTCGTGGTAAGGCTCAGGGAGCAAGGCATTACTGGACTTCGTTTTCTCGAAATAGATAAAGCTCCACCGGACACAGATAGACTCACTCCACAAATTGCCTTTACTCCCCCCTACCCTGTCATTCGCTCTTACCCATCGGAAATGCAAGCCATTAAGGATGCTCTCGAAAGACTTTACGGAAAGATTGTTTCTATAGACTTCGAAGGAATCGCTAAAACATGGACAGAAACAGCCTCATCAGTTCAAAAGATCCTATCAAGCCCGGAAATTGAAACTTCTATAAAGTCTGTATCCGCTTCCGCAAAGAATCTTCATAGCTTTACTGATGACCTTCACAAGGCTTTGAAGAAAGAACCACCGGAAAAGATTCTTCGCTCGGCTGATGAATTTTTCAAAGAAGCCAAAAACGCAACAATGGCTTTAAATACCAAACTTGCCAGTTTGGACTGGGGAAGCGTTAACAAAAGCCTTACTGCCGTTAATGAAAACATAGCAACCATGCAAAAGACCATTGTTGACCTTGATCAAAACCTAAACGCTACACTTATTGAAACACAAAAGGTCCTGAAAGAACTTCAGGCAACCATTGAAGAAATCAAGCGGGAGCCGGGAAGGCTTATTGTTAGCCCAAGCCCAAATGATCCTTTTGCTGTCAAAAGTGCAAAATAACTATCTTAGAGGGAAAAATGAAGAAATCATTGCTAATTATACTGTTGGCCGTAATCACCTGGGGGTGTGCAGGAGCTATTATACCTAAGTCGCCTCCCATGTATTACCACCAGTTAGATTATTCCTATCACACCATTGCCCCGCCCTGCTCGACTTTTCAAAACAAGATTATCAAGGTATGGGGATTTCACTCCATCAGTCCCTTTGACAGCACAGAAATGGTTGTGGAATCCAATAACATCCAGGTACTGGTTTCCAAGTCCCATCAATGGATTGACCGGCCTGGGGTTCTCCTTGCTGAATGGCTACGTAAAGACATAGACAGAGATGGTATGTTTTCCGGAGCCTACGAAACTATTGAGACGGGTGTTAGCCTGGTCGGCATGGAACTAAGCGGCGTGGTAGAACGCTGGAGCTGGGTAAAAACCGAGAAAGGATATATTGCCGCAATGGAAGTAACTCTTACAGTGTGGCAGAAACAGCCTACAGCATCCATACTATTCAAGAAACACTACAAGCTAGAAAGCCAACCGTCATCCGTAAATGACCCAGAAGCTTTCGCTCGAGCCATGACGGAACTTGCCGTGAAGCTTTCTCAAATGTTTCGAAAAGAACTTTACGAATCGCTTTGTGCGCCAAGGACCTAGCGCTTAACATCAAAACGAGCAAAGGCGCATTGAGCTTTCAGTTTCCCGGCAATGTAGTCAATGTATTTCCGAAGCGGATCATTTTGAGAGTTAACGCTTTTTTGGGTTTCTTTGAGAGCGTGAAGGACGGTGCTGTGAGTTCGATTAAATGCTCTGGCTATGCTTTGCAGAGTTTCTCTCGTGTATTCACGGCACAGATAAAGAGCAACTTTTCGAGCCATCATTATTTCCTTTTTTCTGCTAGCAGACAGGAGATCTTCCTTGCGGATATTGAACGTTTCGCAAACCAGGTTCTGAATTAGAGAAATATTCACAAGAGGCAAATTGCCCTGCACTGTGGCTACCACATCTCTAGCCAGCTCCATGGTAATCGGAACTCCCAGTATGTTACTTTTGGCAATTATCCCCACAAGAGAACTCTCAAGTCTCCTCACATCACCTTCAATGTATTCCGCCAGAAACTCCAGAACTTTGGTCGGAATCCTGGCTCGTTCTTTATTTGCCTTCTTTTTGAGAATATTTAGCCTCGTTTCAAAATCGGGATAATCTATAGGAGCAATAAAGGCCCCAGAAAGCCGTGATTTAAGCTCTGTATGCAATCTAGGGATATCGCGAGGCAGTTTGGATGATGTGCAAATGATTTTCTTCCCACGATCCATCAACTCATCCAGCGTATAAATAAGTTCAGACTGGATCTTATCTTTACCCCCAAAGAATTCCACTCTTTCCAGAAGCAAAATGTCACAGTTAGAACGGTATTTTTCTTTGAAAGTTTCCATGCGATCCTGTTTCAGAGCCGATATCATCTCATTGGCGAATTGTTCCGCAGTCGTGTAATAGACCTTTACCTGAGGATTAGTCTTGAAGATGTAATTGCCAATAGCCTGGGAAAGATGGCTTTTTCCAAGGCCTGAGTCGGCCATTATGTACAAAGCTTGCAAGCTATAGTATTTACCAGTGGCCACAGCAAGGGACGAAGCATAAGCCAGTTGATTGCATTGACCGGTAACGAAGTCGTCAAAGGTAAAACGAGGATTAAAAGGAGAAACTCTTACTGGATATACGTCGCCAATGCTTAATTGCCGTGGAGGCGGTGGGGTTGGGGTCGGTTTCGGTGAAACAATTGCTTCTTCTTCACTTTCGGCAAAATCGTCGGATTTTTTATTATTGCTACTTACAACCTGATATCGGATCTTCCTCACCTGAGGAAGAACAGACTGAACAACGTTAAGAACCTTCCGTTCAAGTCGTTCTCTCATCCACTGAACGTGGAATTCGTTTTGGCAGCCAAGAGAAAGAACATCATTTTCCATTCCAAGGCATTCAAGAGGTGCTATCCAGAGATCGAATTGCCCTCGAGTGAGAGTCTGCTCGAGCTTTGCCTTAATGTTATGCCATATGTTGACGTCTAATTTGCTTTCAGGCACCCGAACACACTCCCCTTTTCTAATCTCCACCCAAAAGGCCAGGAAAAGGTCTTATCACCCTAGAACAAAGCCAAAAAACTAGGCACCCTTTCTCGTAATTGTTCATTTCAAAAGCCAAAGCTTCGAAGGAATCCACACAATGCAACAAGCAAATGGCGAAAAAGCGAGGAACTATCATTAACCAACAGGAGCGTTGCTCAAGATTACTACCCGAAGAAACTCACCTCGGTCAAAAACGATTAAAGGCAAGTTTTCGGCAAGTTCGACTCCCGTGTCTCAATCCAAAATCGTTTAGATAGTTGGAAAGTTAGAAGAGGAAAGGAGGTAACTTTTTGATTCACAACAATTTTTTGAAAAAAAGAAAAAGTTCCACATAATGAGGATTTAGTGGCTTTTAAAGAGCCAGGATGCAGGTATCATGGATGTAAATCTCTTTTAAATGCATTTTTTCTCACGAAATCATCATCAAAGCGTAACAAAGAAAATGACAAACGTGAGACTTTAAAACATGTAACCTTACTAATGGTTTTACGACTATCAAAGCGATTCAAGTGGTAGTGGTACCACCGAGCAAAACCAAAAACTCAGGAGGAGGATGTAAAAATGAAGCTTTTAGGAAAACGACTGGTAGTAATTGGAGTAACAGTGGTCTGCCTTGCTTTGGCGGGATATGGATTCGGCGAGAATCAGCCACCAAAGCCAGCTCCGCCAGATCAGATCCAAGCTCCGCAACACCCGATTATGGACACGGCAGGCAAGTTCAAAGGAAAGCCTCACAAACGATCCTGTATGGCAACGTTGCAGCTTGATGAAAAACAAAGAACTGAACTGAGAAAGATTTACGAAGCTCACAAGGCGGAAATCAACGGCCTGTGGTCCGAATTGGATAGCAAAACTGAAGCTCTACAAAACGCCATCAAGACTGGAGACGAGCAAGCCATCAGAAAAGCTTTTCAAGACGTGAGCAAAGTCAGGGAAAACATGTTAATTTTGAGACTGTCCATGCTAAAGGAAATCAAAAACGTGCTTTCCGATGCTCAAAAGGCTCAACTTGATAGTTGCATCCAGCAACGATTTGACAAATTCCACCGAAAATGGGAAGGGGAATTGATGCGATTCCTAGGTGAATAAACCAAGTGTGAAAGGTGCATGGGCGATTTTTCTTCCATATCAGACGAGTCAGCAATTGAAAGTGTTCTTGCTGGGGATGTTCAAGCCTTTGAAATCCTTGTGATGAGATATCGAGATCATGTGGCGCGAATACTTTCGCGCCACATACCCTACCAGGACGTTGAAGACGTAGCTCAAGAAGTTTTCCTTAGCGCATTTTCTGGGCTCGGCAAAATAAAAGATCCTAAAGCTTTCCAAAGTTGGTTAAGTCGAATTGCTGTTAGAACATGCGTAAATTACTGGCGTGTTAAAAGCAGGCAAAAGGAACAGTTGCTTTCGGAGATTGGAGACGAACATGTGGATATTCTGGAACGAAAACTTGTAAGTGCCGGGAACAGTCCAGACGACGAGGAGATTTCGGAAGAGGATATGAAAAAGCTTCAAGAATTACTGCAATGGGCTATGGGGCAGCTTAATCCGGTGGACAGAATGGTGGTGGAACTTGCGTATTTTGAAAATCGCACTCATGGTGAAATCGCCGAAATGATAGGGGCAACAAGGGGAGGAGTAAAAATACGGCTCTTCAGAGCCAGAAGAAAATTAAGAGTAATAATTGAAAAAGAAATGAGGAAGCGTGGCTATGGACAAAAAATCTGAAGAAAGGCTTTTTAAGCTTTTAAGGCGTGCGTATGAGGCTCAACGGAATGTCACTCTAAGCGATGAATGGAAAAACAACCTCATGATGAAAATTGCCGATGTAGCAAGTAAAGTAGATTCCCCACAGGTTCCTTTCGTTTCCTCATTCCTTATACCCAGACGGTTCAGTATCGGTGTTGTCATGGCGTTAGTTCTGGCCTTTGCAATGCTTTTTGTTGTTCAACAACAGTTGAACCTTGACTTGTTGGGTTTGGCCTTTGAATTAGAGCAAGATAACATTCTGTAAAAGAGCGGACTCATGAAAGAAATCCTTAAAAGCACCTATGGTAAAATCCTTATTTTCACGCTGATAGCTTTCCTATGTGGCTTCTTCTGGGGATGGGCCTGGGGCACCTATTACACCAAGAAAAAAATTCACAAGATAGTTAGCCAAAAACCAGAAGAAAGGCGTGGGCTAATAGTGGAAAGACTCGATCGAGAGCTTCATTTTACCCCAGATCAGCGTAAAGCCGTGGATGAAATTGTTTATGAAAGCCTAAAGAAGATAGAAGAAATCAGGAAAAGACGCATTCCTGAAGAAGATGCTGTATTTAAAGAAGGGCTGGAAAAAATTGATAAGGTTCTTTCTGAAGAACAGAAAGAACGCTGGAGCAAGATTAAAAACAAACTTCTAAGGGACAGAGAACGTTTTAGAAAACATCACCCTGGAGGACCTCCACCCCCGCCACCTCCTCCCCCAGGTTAAACCTGGAACTGTTGACGGCTAGACACTAAGTTGCTATATAACACAAGGCAAAGGAAAACTGAAATTTGTGCAAACGGTGGTTTTGACAATGAAAGTGCGAGAAAATACGGTGGTAACTCTTTCTTACTACTTCCTGTCTTCTCCAGATGAGGAAGGAGAACCAGAAACTAGCAGAATGCACAAGATAGAAGCCCTTATAGGCCGTGATATGTTACCAAGAGACATAGAAACTACTATATTCGGTATGGAAGAAGGATCGGAAGCCATTTTGCCTATAGCACTTTTTCAGTCATCGTCTGACAGGCAGAATCAGGATATTAGCTTTTTCCCATTTACTTCTCTTCCAGAAGGCATTGAACCTCGCAAGGGCTTGAAAATCTCAGTCCTTCAAGGCGACGGTTCTACAGAAGTTATTCTAATAGAGGAAGTGCTTTCCGACGGCGTTATTGGCAGAAAAATCAACAGCGTAGATGAAGAACCTAGATGGATCAAAGTCCGAATAGAATCGGTAAGGTGGGCAACTCTTAGAGAATTCCAGGAAGGTAGAGTTATTTCCAGGGGAGGACATCATCATGAACACTTCCATCACGCCCACTGACAGAGAAGGCATAGCCAAGTTTCTTTTCGAACTGGGCATGCTCAAGAAAATGCCCCGTCTGGGATATCCTTTTCTTGGTTCAGGGGGAGAATCTATCGCAGACCACTCGTTCCGAGTGGCCTTTATTGCCCATATTCTCGCTCTAATGGCCAACCACCCCGACCCGGCTAAAATCGTTATAATGGCTTTGGTTCATGATATTCAAGAAGCTAGAACTGGCGACCATAACTACGTCCACAAAAGATACGTCTCAGTGAACGAAGAAAAAGCCTTTGCCGACGCCACGGAAAATCTTCCCTGGAAAGAACTATATCGAGCTTACTGGGACGAATACAGATCAGGTTCATCGGAAGCATCCAAACTTGTGCACGATGCCGATCAACTCGATCTTTTGCTGGAGTTAAAAGAGCAAAAAGACCTTGGAAATCCCTACGCTTCCAAATGGATTAAATACCTTCTTAAAAGACTTTCTACAGAGCAGGGGAAACTTTTATCTGAGTCTATACTCAAAACCGATTGGACTGACTGGTGGTTCAAAGGAAACGATGACTGGTGGGTTAAAAACGCTAAATCTGAAAAATAGAAAATGAAGAATACACGGCGGCATAAAACTCTACAGAATGCCGGCAACTTTCGAACATCTCCGAAAAAATTGGGAGTGTTCGAAAAATCGTCAGCACTGTCATGCCGAGCGTCAGCGAGGCATCCCTTCCAGGAGATCCCTCGTTTCACTCGGTATGACAGGCCTCCTGCCTGTCACTTCGCTCGGGACAGCGTCTCATGAGGAGATCCCTCGCTATCGCTCGGGATGACAAAAAGGAGGGCCGGGATGACAAAAAGGAGGGCTCGGAGTAACAGTCTTTTCCTACTTGTCATGGAACGAATGCGAGGCATCCCATAAGAAAACCCCTCAATGCTTCGTCTAATATTTTCGAACACCCCCGAAAAAATTTGACATAGCTTAGCAAAGGAGCTATAAACTATTGCTACCTTAGCAGAAGCTAAGGCGAACATGGTCTGAAGGCCAGCTTTTCCAGAAGAAAAGCTGGCTTTATTTTTTTGCAAACCACAACTCACAGGAGGAGAAACAATGAGAAGAGCAAGAAGATGGATTGTTTGCCTGGGCGTCATTATCGTTAGCCTTTTACTGGTTACCTCTGTCGCTAGAGCTCACTTCGGGGTCATTATCCCATCAGACGACATCGTTACATCCAAGGACTCGAAGAAAATCACGCTTAGCATCAAATTCATGCATCCCATGGAAGATGTCTATATGGAGATGGAAAAACCCAAGAAAGTGGCGGTGTTCCATAACGAACAGCAAGAGGACCTAACCCAGAGTCTTGTAGCCAAAAAGGGCAAGGGTAAGTCTCAGGATAAAGCTTACACTTACTGGGAAACATCCTATACGGTAAAGAAACCAGGAGACTATATCTTTTTCGTAGAACCAGCTCCTTACTGGGAACCATCTGAAAACAAGTTCATCGTTCACTACACTAAAGTCATTGTGAACGCTCTGGGTAAAGAGGAAGGCTGGGACAAGCCGGTAAATCTCCCCATAGAAATTGTTCCTCTTACTCGTCCCTACGGACTATGGACCGGCAATGTGTTTCAGGGACAAGTGCTGGTTAACGGAAAACCGGCCCCCTTTATTGACGTAGAAGTGGAATATTTGAGCTCTTCTCCAGAGAACAAAAAGAAAATTTCTATTCCTGCCGATCCTTACGTAACTCAGGTGGTTAAAACGGACGCCAACGGTATCTTCACCTACGCAATGCCCAAGGCGGGTTGGTGGGGATTCGCCGCTCTAACAGAATCTCCTCAAAAAATCGTTCGAGATGGCCAGGAAAAGGACGTTGAAATGGGTGGAGTAATCTGGGTTCATGTGGTCGATATGAAATAAAAGAAACTTAACGTGGAGCATGCTTTGCTCTAAGAATAGCCGTAAGCTTTGACAGCACGAGCATCAAATTAGAGGGAGGTCAACAAAACATGTTTTCGCCGAAGAGACTAGCTTTAATAGCCGTTACAGTCAGCCTCATTTTGTCTGCATCTTTTGCCTTTGCTCACAAGGTGCAGATTTTTGCTTACGTGGAAAAAGATAAAGTGTTCACCGAAAGCTACTTTGCAGATGGATCACCGGTAAAAGCCGGTAAAATTGAAGTGTACGCCAAAGACGGATCTAAAATAACTGAAGGTTCAACAGACGATAAAGGCACCTTTTCTTTCGCTCTTCCTAAAGATCCAGTCGGTGTAAAAATTGTGCTTGATGCGGGAATGGGACATAAAGCCGAGTACGTTCTCAAAAAGGAAGATGTGGGAAAATGAAGGTCATAGGAATAATTTTGCTTTTCATCTCTACTATCTTGTGTGGGGCGATATCTCAGGCCCAGGAGACTCCCACTTCCTGTCATTCCGAGGCACTAAGTGCCGAGGAATCTCCGAGGATGGCCTGTGACCTTTCTGAAATAAAGGAACAGATAGCCCAGCAGTCCCAGGAATTTAGCCAGGAAATGCGCCAAATCAAGCGAGAAATCGCTCTTCTCCGCCAAACCATGGAGAAACCGGGAATAAAGGAAATCTTCGCCGGAATCGGCTATATCTTTGGGCTGTGTGGGGTTGCCTTCTATTTCAGTGCCAGAAAAAGAGGGTCAGACTCCCAGCATCCTAAAAAGGAGTAAGTTATTCATGCATATAGCTGATGGAGTGTTACCAACGTCGGTAGCAGTTGCAGGTTACATCCTTAGTGGAGGTATTCTTGCTGTAAGCCTCAGGAAAATCTCCCGCGAAGATTATCCAAAAATCGCTCTTATGAGCTCTGCCTTTTTTGTGGCTTCTCTTATTCACGTACCTCTTGGCCCCACAAGCGTTCATCTTTTGCTTCCCGGGGTGGTTGGTATTGTGCTTGGAAATATGAGCTTCATAGCTATCACTCTGGGGCTTACGCTTCAATGTGTTTTATTTCAATTCGGAGGAATCACAGCTCTCGGAGCCAACTCCCTGATGATGGGACTTCCGGCTCTTTTTGCAGGATGGTTTTTCCATCTGGCAGCCAGAAAAATATCATCGCCCATTGGCGTCTCTATAATTGCCGGTATCTCCGGTATGCTGGGCGTTGTTCTAGCCGGGATAATACTCGCCCTTCTGTTGTTTCTTTCAGGTGAAGCTTTTCTGAATATCGCCAAGATTGTCCTGCTGGCTCACATACCCATTGCGATTATTGAAGGTATTGTGGCGGCCGCTATGGTTTCCTTTCTGAGAAAGGCAAAACCCGAACTGATAAATGTAAGGCCCGCATAAACCCCCAACACCAGGTAAGCAGGGGAGCGATTCGCCGTATGGGAACGCTCCCTTTCATTCTTGACCCATGCCTTCTTCGAGTGATAGAAAAACGCCTCGAAGTTTTTAAAATTTTACATCAGGGAGAAATGAAGGTGGCTGTAGAGCGGGCAAGTTTTCCATTTTCGGCTTTGGTGGGCCAAGAGATGATGAAGCGAGCACTCCTTCTCAACGTTGTAGATCCTTCTATCGGTGGAGTGCTTATAAGAGGCGAGCGAGGAACGGCGAAATCAACAGGGGTTCGGGCTTTAGCCAACCTTTTGCCACCCATAAAAGTCGTTGAGCACTGTCCCTTTCAATGTGATCCCGATAACCCAGCTCACCTTTGCATATTCTGCCGTGAACGACTGGAGCGAGGCGAAACTCTTTCGGTAATAGAAAGACCTATCCGTCTTGTTAATTTGCCCATTGGAGTTACGGAAGACCGCCTGCTAGGCACTATAAACATAGAGGAAGCATTAAAAAAGGGGAGAAAAGCTTTTGAACCAGGACTTCTTGCCGAAGCTCACAGAGGCATCCTTTACGTTGATGAAGTAAATCTTCTCAACGACCATATCGTTGACATGCTACTGGACGTAGCCGCCTCAGGCGTGAACGTGGTTGAAAGAGAAGGTATCAGCTTTTCTCACCTGAGTAGATTTGTGCTGGTCGGCACCATGAATCCAGAAGAAGGTGACCTGCGGCCCCAACTCCTAGATCGGTTCGGGCTCTGCGTCACCGTAAAGGGTCTTACTTCAGTAAATGATCGAACTGAAGTCGTCCGAAGAAGACTTGCTTTTGAGCGAGACCCGGAAGGTTTCAGAAAAGCGTGGGAAGCGGAAGAAGCGAAACTGAGGGAAGTAATCCTCAGAGCAAGAGAGCTTCTCGATCTGGTAGCGATAACCGATGAGGTTGTAAGTCTTGCGGCAAAAATATCTGTAGCGATGGAAACGGATGGACATAGGGCTGAAATCACAATGATAAAAGCGGCTCGAGCTAATGCCGCTCTTGAAGGAAGAAAATCTATTCTGCCAGAGGACATTCACACTGCGGCAAAGCTTGCACTTGCTCATCGGGTTAAGAAAAATCCCCTGGAAAAGAAAGAACTCGATGAAAACAAGATTCAAAAAATTCTTGACGATTATAAAGAAAGCTCCGAAGAAGAAACAGGCCAGTGGGAGCCTCACTATGCTAATCCTAACCGCAATGAGCAAAAAGATAAGACACATTATACCTCACCTGTTGCCTGCATTACGCATCGTTGCAGTGGACGTCCACCCTTTTTAACGCCTGCATTCCCCTTTCATCGGCTTGCTCTGGGAACTCATCCTGGAAGAAGATTTCCTTTCCCCTACCACGGTCGTTCCGGTTTTTCTCTGGGAACTCGCCTTCCCTGGCTTCATGAACCCCTACTACAGGATATTTCTATTATCGGAACCCTTAGAGCGGCGGCACCATATCAGAAAGCCAGATCTGACAACGGAAAAATCGTGATAAAACCGGAAGACATTCGCCTGAAAAAACGTTTTAGAAGAACCGGTCTTACAGTGATGCTTATTGTTGACTCAAGCGCCTCCATGAGAACAAACGACTGTATGTCCATAACAAAGGGTATAATTGAAGCTCTGCTAAAAGATCTTTATCTGAAACGTGACAAAATCGGGATTATCACCTTCAGACATACTAGCGCTGAGGTCATATTGCCAATTACAACCAACATGCATGACGCCAGCTCGAGAATTGAAGAAATTCCCGTGGGCGGACGGACTCCCCTGGCTTTGGGGATGGATATGGCCTTGAAACTTCTTTCTCAGGAAAAATACAAAAATCCGGAAGCTACACCTGTTATTGTGCTTTTCTCCGATGGCAGACCAAATGTTAGCTGTTTCGGCAAGGACCCTGTTGATGAAACCCTAGAATTTGCCTCGGAAATAGCTCGGCGGGGTATCCAGTCAATTTTTGTTGATACCGAACAAAACCCCATGGCTATGGGATATGGTTATTTGATTGCCGAGCGAATGAAAGCCCTTTATCTCCCTATAGACAGACTCATTGCCGGAAAGGGTTAAACTTTTAGAATGCCCTGTTTCACCCAAGAATTTCCATCTCGCCTGGTTCTTAGTACAGCTACGATGTTATTTTCTGATTTTGCTACAATAAATCCCACCTATGGGATCTAGAAAATAGGAGTGTCCGAAAATTACCGGCATGGGCATAGGGGGGTACGTTCCTATCGCCAACTACTTATAATTTTCAAACACCCCCATAACCATCTTGACAAAAATACCCGTCAGGTGAAATATTACGGTCGAGATTAGATACTTATCCTGAGTTTTTCCTCTCAGGAGGGCAAAGTTTTATAATTTGAAAAATGCTTAGATTTTTAGAAATCTTAAAAATTTTCCTGCTCAACAACCTCCTATTTGGCAACTGATCTGCTCCATGCATAACTCATATTTTCCTGTTTCCTTCTCCTGAGAGCCCCAACAACCTCTTGAGAGGGAACATGCAGACGAGTTGTGTTTGCTTTGTAAATATTCGGTAACAGCTTTTCAGGGAGAAGGAAAACATGGGACAAATCCCGGACGCTGTAAGGATCTTTATTGAATCAGTCCCAGATCCTGTAATCTGTTATGACACTTCTTGCCACATTACGGTAACAAACAGTAAAAGCAGATCACAAATTCTAAGAACTTACAACGATGTCAGCCATCTTAGAGCCTGTGAAATAACTGGAGAATCTCATTCTAACAAGCAGTGCAATGCCTGCGTCTATGGTAAGGTCAAGCAAAATCACCAGGATTTTTCGGTTGAAGGAGAGGTGGTTCTCCCTGATGGGCAACGCAAATTATTCTGTCGGCATATTTCGTTATGGTCTATAAACGGCAATAATCTCCTGGTGGAAATCTGGAAAGATCTCTCAAAGGAACACACTCTCTCCAGAGATGTTGAACTTAAGAAGCTGATAATTGATGGCTTTTTAGAACTTTTTGACATCCCAGTCTTTATCACCGATGAACATTTTCGTCTCGTGAATATAAACAGGTTTTTCGAAAAGTTCGCCAAGATTCCATATTCTCATCTTATCGGACGTTCTTTGTGGGACGTTATAAAGTTAAGCGAATACGACACCTACGGACTGTCGAAAGTGGGACAGCGTGTTCTCCTCAGAGCAAGGTTGAGCCGTGAGCCAGAGGAAGAATGCAACATAAGATTTTACTCTGTCGGTCACAACGGCAAAGTTACAGGACATGTTGGATTCATATTAAAAAAGTGGCAACCTGGCATCCCAACCCATTATCCTCATTACGAAATGGAGTATTTCTTCGAAATATGCCGAGAAGCTTCCCATAAAGAGACACTCCAGGAGTTCATCTCTTTTGTTAATAAGCTTGCCAGAGAAAGATTCCCTGTGCCGTCTGACATGGTCATAATCCTGTTAGACGATGAACGCAAAAGCTTTATATGGGTGGACGATAAAGAACAGCCAGAAAAATTCCAGCAGCAAATAAGGTCTCTCTTTTCTGGTCCCGATAAATTTTCCATTTTTTCTGCATCACTACATGGAGCTGAATCACAGATGCGTCTGGCTCACTCAGGTGAACCTCATTTCCTCCCAAGCATCATGATTCCTTTAGCCAGTAGCTATTCAGAGTGGTTTGGCTTTCCCATTGCAACCCACAGGCGAGTCCTGGGATACTTCTTCATGGGATTTACAGGTCTAGTGCCTCAGTTCCGTGAAGGAATGTATTTCTTCTATGGATTCATGAGCCAGATGGCAGGACACATACGACAACTGGTTTTGCGAGAACAAATGATAAGAGCAGGCGGTAATGAGCAAAAAATCCCGGAACGATTTGGTCGCATCATAGGCAAGAGCGAAAAAATGCAGGCTGTTTACGAACTCATAGAGCTTGTTGCTCCGTCAGAAGCAACTGTGCTGATTACGGGCGAAAACGGTACAGGAAAAGAACTTGTAGCTCTGGAAATTCATAGTCGAAGCCCAAGAGCCAATGGGCCCTTCGTGGTTGCTCACTGCTCAGCCTATTCTCCGACTCTGCTAGAAAGTGAGCTCTTTGGACACGAAAAGGGAGCTTTTACAGGAGCAATTAAGCAGAAAAAAGGACGTATAGAGCGAGCTCAGGGCGGAACATTATTCCTGGACGAAATTGGAGATATTGCCCCTGCTACGCAGGTGCTTCTGCTTCGATTTCTCCAAGATAAGCGTTTCGAGAGAGTCGGAGGGGAAAAGACTCTTGAAGCCGATGTAAGAATTATTGCCGCCACCAATCGTGACCTTTACGAAGAAGTACAAAAAGGTCGCTTCAGGGACGACCTTTTCTATAGGCTCAACGTCATAACCATTCACCTACCACCTTTAAGGGAACGAAAAGACGACATTCCCATCCTTGCCAGATATTTTCTCGAAAAATACGGTGAGAAAGAAAAGAAATCCCTGAAAAACATCGCTCCTGATGCAATGAAACTGCTTTTAGAATATGACTGGCCTGGTAATGTTCGACAGCTTGAAAATGCTATAAGTCACGCGGTCGTCCTTGCTCAACCTGATGAAACCACCATTACAGCCTCTCATCTACCAAGCTTCCTGCGGACTCAAAAGATTATAGATGAACAGATTTCTCTTTACGAGCATGAAAAGATGCTCATCAAAAAAATCCTGCAAGAGTGCAAAGGCAACAAACATGAAGCTGCCAAAAGACTTAACATAAGCCGTAGCACTCTTTACAGCAAACTTAAGCGTTATGGACTTGCTATTTAAAGATTTAGTTTGTAAGGACTAACGGCCGTCCGCCCCTGCAATCCTGGGTGTAATTATAGGCCTTCGCTGTAGTTTTTTCGACCCCCATATTTTTCTTGACTTCCGATCCACCCAGATATACTCAACTTTCCCTTGGGGATGGAGTCCCCCTCCAACCACCTGCTTCCGCGGGTTGATGACTCCTGTAGTTAATCTGTACTAACAATATCAGAGGAGGTTCGCGGAGATGGAACAGGTGTATGTTGTTGCCACGGTTTGGCTTGCTTTAGCTGTTATTTCAGCAATTATTGCCTATCATCTACGAGTTGCAATAGCTCTTGTGGAGATTTGTGTGGGAGTGATTATTGCAGCAATAGCCGGTTATCTTGGAAAAACCGAGTTGCTTGGAGCAAACTCAGAATGGCTTCGCTTCCTTGCTTCGGCAGGAGCGGTTCTACTAACATTTCTAGCTGGAGCAGAGCTGGATCCCGAAACACTACGGGAAAAAGCGAAGGAAGTAAGCATTGTCGGTCTTATTGGTTTTCTTTCTCCTTTTCTCGGCTGTGCCGCTATTGCCTATTATGTGCTTGGGTGGGATCTGCGCGCCAGTTTGCTAGCCGGCGTGGCTCTATCTACAACGTCAATGGCAGTAGTTTACGCCGTTATGATCGAAACCGGTTTCAATGAAACCGAGTTTGGTAAAGGAATTCTTGGAGCCTGTTTTATAAACGACCTGGGAACGGTTATAGCTCTGGGGTTAATTTTTGCACCTTTTACTTACAAAACTGTCATTTTCGTTATAGCAACGATTGTCGTGTTGGTAACACTTCCTTACATCACCAGGCTCATTACCAGAATCTATGCATACCGCACAGCAGCCATAAGAACTAAGTGGGTAGTTTTCATTCTTTTTGGTTTAGGTGCTCTTGCTTTATGGTCCGGTAGTGAGCCTGTTCTTCCAGCCTATCTAGTAGGCATGGTGCTTGCTCAGTTTTCGCAAAGTGATAATTTCTGGTTACGCCGTCTAAGAACGCTTACAGTAGGCTTTCTAACGCCTTTTTACTTTCTACGGGCAAGAACTTTTGTATCTCTACCGGCGTTAATCTCTGCTCCCCTTGTATTTTTTGTCCTTTTAGGGGGGAAAGTGCTTTCCAAAATCTTTGGACTTTATCCATTTGTTGCGATATTTCGCAAAGAACGTAAAGAAAGATGGTATTATACCCTCCTTATGTCCACAGGTCTTACTTTCGGAACGATATCAGCACTCTACGGTTTAACTCATAACATCGTTAATCAATCTCAGTATTCTTTTCTTGTGGCAGCAGTCATTGCCAGTGCAGTAGTTCCGACCTGGATAGCTGGAATAGCCTTTCTGCCACGACATCTATTGCCAAAACCAGAAGCTGTGCCTTACCCACCCAAGGCAGAACTGGACGAAGAAGGTTAATATCTACTGGGCTCGCTGAAGTTTTTCGGCAATAAGTGTCCGATAAGCTTCGGTGAGCTTTATAAAATCTTCATGATCGCCTCCTGCGTCAGGATGAAGAATCTTCGCCTTACGTCTATAAATCCTCGTAATATCCTTTACGGACAGATCTCGCCACCGCTCAACGTTGATCTCAAGACGTGAACAGGCCTCAGAAATAGGTACACTAGACCTCTGCACCCAACGCCGATAGGCGCTTTGTTCTTTGGCACCGAAAATCCCTCTAATGAATTCCTCCCAGTTGAAAAACGGCTCAAAAGACGAATCGAAATACATCACCAGATACTTTTGTAGATATGGGTGAAGACTGGTGGGATCATGGTTTGGAACTCCATCGAAGAAGTTCCGATCTCTGTTCAAGCTACAGATAGCATCAAGAAAAGCTTCATCCACTCGCTCCTGATCCAAAGCGTAAGGATGATTTTTGACAATAGAATCTTCGAAATATTTTTGAAGGTTAAAGGCCGTGTAAACGTAAGACTTTATCTCCTTTGGTTTTAAATGCTGTTCCATTTCATCAATGATTGTTTCACGTTCGTCCCTGCACTTATCCAGTAGAACATTGAGAAACTTCCAGGGGCGATTGTCTAATGTCCCCATGTCTATTCGTCCACAGCGTAGAAAATGCATTCGGCGTTTATCAAAGGGATGAAGTTGTTTTTGCTTTTCAAAGAGGTCTTCGTCAGAGTGCGGAATATCTGAAGAAACACGGTGTCTCCTGAATCCATGCTGAAAATTCAGGATAATTCTTCGGATATACGGATCAATGAAGGGAAAGAAAAGAGCCTCCAGATCTTCTGAAGAAAAGCTAACCCCTGCCTGCTCAAGCCCCTCTTCAAGGGATTCGTCAAAGTAAAAGCCACTTCCTCCCACATAATGGATGTAAGCTCCAGGATCCGACCCCAGGTCAAACAGATCACGGTATGTCCAGCTTTTCCCATCCCAGTAAGATTCTCTAATAACATAGTGATACGATTTTCCTTCGAAAATTTTTTTCATATACATGGGTCATCATCCTCACATAGTTACTTGTTTGGACGCAGAAAGCCACCACCCAGGCCAATCCCTGTCGCCTAAGCCTACCATGCTGGCAAACTCCATAGCGTCGAAAACTTCATTGCCCTTAAAATGATTGTTGAAAATCACGAAGGTTCGGTCAGCCCTGGTGGCGATACTTTGAGCCTTGTCGGCAATCTCTCGAAGTTCATCATAACTATACCGATAAAAATAGCGAGAATCTCGGTTGCTTTTTTCCCCGAACCAGTTTTCCACATTTCTTCCATGACATCGGAGGTAACCAATTGATGTGGTCACAATGTCGGTAAGTGGAATGGAAAAAGAAACCTGAGGTTGATCGATATTGCAAAATCCCAGATTAAGCTCCTTAAGGAACAACTCAACAGCTCGATGGAGCCATGACCTATGACGAAATTCGACAACTAAAGGTAGATCAGGAAATCTGGACCGAAGCTCAGCAAGATATTTTCTGTTGTCATGCGTATTATGAAAACGATAAGGAAATTGCGCCAGCACAGCCCCAAGAAGGTTGTTATCTTGAAGAACACCAAAAACTTCCATCATAGCATCATAATCATTTTGGGTAACAATTGTCGGATCGTGAGTAAAACCGCGGTAGAGTTTTACTGTGAATAGAAAGGAACCTCGTACAGCCGCGTGTCGAACTCGCTTAGTCCAGGATTCCACAGTGGAACGAGACGGAATGCGGTAAAAGGTGCTGTTTATTTCTATCGTGTCAAAATAAGAACTCATAAACTTTAATGCATCCACTCGTCCTTTAACACCCGCAAACACCGTATCTCGCCAATCTGCATAACTCCATCCTGCAGGTCCAACAAAAATACGTCCCTGATGTTGAGAAGGTAATAACTCCATTCTTCATCCTCGCATATAGTTGCCTGAAGCTCTGGGAATTTCCCATCCAAAATAAAACAAGGCACTTTTTAATAATAGCTCACTTTTTTGAGCGGGAAAGAATTATGTTTGAGCGTATCTCTTTTTCTGGTATCATAAACTGGCGTTTAACCTTAATAAGGGAGGTTTTATCAATGCGACAATCAATTAAATTTCTTCTCAAGGCAGCAGGAATTGCCTGCTTTACCCTAGGACTTTTGTTAGCAAACAATTCTATGATGGCCCAGCAGAATATCTCACGAATTGCCATTGCCCCGTTTTCTATTCAGGCACCGCCTGATCTCGCCTATCTTCAAAAGGCTGTGCAAAATCTGCTAGTATCTAGAGTAAACGTGCCGGGGAAAATTGAGTCCGTCCCGGTAAATGTAGCCCCTTCCGGGCTTACTCCCGGGTCATCTCTCAGCCCCGAAGAAGCTAGAAAAATCTCAAATACAACCGGAACTAGCCATCTTATTGTCGGAACCATAACAGCTATTGGTGAGGCTGTCAGTATAGACGCCTGGTTATACGATTTATCATCAGCTGGAGCTCCAAAAAAATTTTCTGCTCAAGGAGCAACTCTAAGTCAGGTAATTCCTCAGGTTGATCAAATGGCAAAGGAAATCAGTGGTTCCTTTGGGGTCGCTCCTGTAGCGGCGGCTCCTGCGGCAACATCCCAGCCATCCCAAGCCACAACAACAGCAGCACCTGCTCAGACGCAACAGGCGGCTCAGTCTCGAGTCATGGAGGTGCTGGCTAATCCTCTTCTGGAAGAACAAAGAATCTCCTACCTTAACCCTAACTTCATTGAACTTACTCCAGAGGAATCCCTTCAAAATCTAGGTGTCTGGCGAAGTCAAACCATTTCTGAAGGCATTGTTGGTATGGACGTTGGAGATGTTGACGGCGACGGAATACCGGAAATCGTCACGGTGAGTTATAAGAAACTCAGTGTGTATAAGCGCGTCGGAACGGCTCTAAAGCTCATTGCTTCCCGCGAAGCCGAAAAATCAGAACGGTTTGTCTGGTGCTCTGTTATAGACCTTAACGGCGACAAACGAGCCGAAATAGTTGTTACAGCCATGGCACAAAAAAATGTAACCACAGGTGGTTACACAGAGAGTATGACCAGTGTGCCAACGGGGTATGAAACTCCATCCTCAACGGTTTTTTCTCTTCAGGGTACGGCCCTCCAGCCCATAGCCACAAAGATTCCCTTCTTCCTGAACACTTTTACCACCTCTGGTGGAGACAAGATCCTGATCGGACAAAGGCAGGCAACAGAAAAAGGCTTTGCCCCTGGAATTTATGAAATGAGGCTTCAGGGACAAAGACTTGAACCTCTTCAGGAAATCCATCTGCCATCTAAATGCAACGTGTTTAACTGCGCCGAAGTTGATATAGACGGGGACGGCAAACCAGAATATGCCATTATTCTTCCGGATAATCGCATGATCCTCACTCGAGCAAACGGATCCGTTATATGGAAAAGCAGGCACCGGTTCGGAGCAACAACTAACTACATCCTGGGAAAGGCTGAAGACCTTCGATACAACCAGCAGGATTACTACTATATTCCTCCCCCAATTCTTGTAACCGACCTGAATAAAGACGGTAAAAAAGAAATTGTTGTGAATCGTTCGCCCGAATACAGCCGATTGCTTCCTGCAGGTTTCAAATATTACGAAGCAGGACAAGTAGTTTCGCTTTCCTGGGATCAAATCGGGCTTATTGAAAACTGGGCAACCAGAGAGTTAAGCGGAATGGTAACAAGTATCAGAATTGCCGACACTAATAACGATGGAATACCTGAACTTGTTGTAAGCGTGGTGCTTGGAAAAGAGCTTCTTCAAGTCTGGAAATCGGAAAGTGTTATTTTCGCTTATGACTTGAATGTGGACAAAAAACCGAAGGAAAAAGCCAAAGAATCCAGATAAAGGCTCTAGCCATGCCGTATTAAAATGCTTAAGATGAAGTTACCATCCGACGGGATGACAGTAGCAAAGAAAAGACGGAGGAAAGACAAATGAAGGAAAAAGTAGAAAAGGTTCTTGAGAAAATCAGACCCATGCTTCAGCGAGATGGAGGAAATGTGGAACTTGTTGAAGTAGAGGGTACAACCGTTAAGGTTAGACTCACGGGAGCCTGCCATGGATGTCCAATGAGTCAAATGACTCTTAAGGCTGGCATCGAAAGAATCATCAAGCAGGAAGTTCCTGAAGTAACACAGGTTGTAGCGGTTATGTAAAAATTGAAAAGCCAGGGGTGTGGCAATAACCACACCCTTTTTTAATTGCCCTCGTTAAGTTTAGCTTTTTGTGCAATACCCTTTTAGCCTTGCCACAGCCAGCCAGTCAATCGCACACCCGTTAATTTCCAAAACGATCCCGACCGTTTAAACAAACTGAATAAATTTTGCTTATACTTTTCGAAAGTTTGTGGTATTAGCTGAAAGTCCTAGTAAAAAGCGAAGAAACCAATCCGAAAGAAAAAATTAGTAGGAGATGAAATGACCGATCAAGAGCTTCAATCTGCTGTTCGAGCTCTTCAATTGGGTAACAAGTTAAGGGAGCTGAGGGAGAAAAAGCGCTATACCCTTCAGGAATTGTCTCTAAAGACCGGACTCTCCAAAGCTCTTCTATCCCAGATAGAAAACAATCGTGTAATTCCTCCGATTGCCACCCTGCTCCGGCTTGCCAAGGCTCTGGAAGTAAGTCTTAGCTATTTTTTTCAGGATGAAGTTAAGGGCAAATCTGTTTATGTCACCAGAGCCAACGAACGTCTGAGAGTCGATAGGCGGCAGCATCACAAAGAAGGCGAAGTTAACTACATTTACGAAGCTCTTGAGACTCAAAAACACGACAAACACATGGAGCCGTTCTACGTCGAGTTCCCTCCAATGGATGTAGGTGAAATGATGTTTACCAGTCACGAAGGTGAGGAGTTCGTATATGTGCTCGAAGGCACCATTGAGTTCAGGACAGCTAACGCCACAATCATTCTAAATCCAGGTGATTCGCTTTATTTCGATGCATCTCAAGGACATGCCTTTCGCTCTCTCGATAAAAACAATGCCAAAGCGATAATTGTGGTCTGGAACAAACCATAGATGAAACAACCAAGAATCCTGTTTATCCAGCTACCTGTCCAGTCCCACGATTATCATTACAATTTCGCCCACGTTCCCTTAGCCTCTGGAGTGCTTGCGTCATTCCTCAAACAACACCTGCCAAACGTTGACGTAGTGCTCCCCGATGCTCTCCTTACATCCTCCGCAAGCACATTTACCTTGATTAATCATATCCTTCATCTCGAGCCGGACATTGTGGCTTTCGGATGCTATCTGTGGAACATTGAACGATCACTGTTTATAGCTCGCTCTCTACGGCAAAAAGGCCTAAGAGCCCTAATGATATCAGGAGGTCCTGAAATTCACCCAGATCACCATCTTTTAGCCGATCCAGATTGTCCTTTTGACATGCTGGTTATAGGAGAGGGAGAAGATGCTCTACGCCAGATTGTTTCTGTTGCAATATCCGAAAAACCAAACCTCAAGAAAGGCTCATTCATAAAATCCACCCCCGTTTCTCCCGCAGAAATTCCTTCCCCTTATCTAACAGGCTTCCTTTCTCCGCCACTTGAAGGCAGTTTGTTGATCGAAACATCTCGTGGATGTCCTTACCACTGTGCCTACTGTTATTATCACCACAATGTGCCTCGAACAGCCGAATTCCCAATAGATCGCACAGTCCAGGAAATAATGTGGGCACGGCAGCATAACGTAAAGGAAATTACCTTTGCGGATCCAAGTTTCAGTTCAAGGCGTAATCTTGCAAAGTTGTTAGATGTCTTATCTGAGCTGAACTCCGATGGATTCTTTAGTTTCTCAGCAGAATTAAACGCCGAACTCTGCAACGAAGAGCTTGCACGAAAGCTGGCGCAAGCTGGTTTTAAGCACGTAGAAGTGGGGCTTCAAAGCACAAACCCAGCGACTCTAAGAGCCATCGGGCGTCCAGTGAAACTGGATGCTTTCGTAAGAGGAGTAAAGGCTCTGAGAAAATACGGCATTAGCGTCATGGTAGATCTCATAGTGGGACTTCCGGAAGAAACTCCAGAAAGCTTTGCTAAAGCCGTTGATTTATGCGTAACAGAAGATCTCGCAGACGAACTTAGCATTTATCCTTTGAGCATCCTTCCCGGCACCGAGCTAAGAAATCATGCCGCAAAGCTGGGCATTGTTTATGATCCCGTGCCACCCTATTACGTCAGAAAAACTCCATGGATGGATGAGGAAGCCATTTACCAGATGTTTCGTTACGCTGAAGACATAACAGGTATTGACTATTTCCCGCCGGAATTTCCCAGGTTACATCCCATCTCAGGAAATCCCCTGCTGTGCGTGGAATCGCTAACAACAGATGATGACATAACCCGCTGGTGCCAGACGATTATGGAAAACCCTTTCCTCGGCCAGGCTGTAACCTTCAAGCTGGAAAATGAAAAATGGTGGTTGTATCAGGAAGAACTTTCCAGGCTTCTCTTAAATCTTTTAAACCGTGACCCTTTTATTCTAGTTTCGTGGATTATTCCTGAAGAAACCATAGCCAATGTTCCTATCAACATGCGGCTTAAACTTTTCGAAACATTTCTCGGCCATCGAAGTCATTACAAAGATCGGGAATGGTTTTCTACGTCGAGCTCACTAAAATCGTCCCAGGTGTTCGTGCAAATCTCCCATCAACCCGGCCTGAGCTCTACGTTTTTGTGGATCACTCCTGAATTACTTTCAGGGCAACACGACGAACTATGGTTTCTTACCCCGCAGCTTGCGGCGGCTCAGGGCGACAACTCATCCTTTCACGAAAAATATATACTTCATCGCTCAACTCAACTCCTGGGCATTTCCCACGACGTCCCTTATAGAGTCACGTTCATCTGATTAAAGGAACTTTCTGCTTCTCTAATCATCGCAAGATCTTCCTCGAGAGGGTTTCCCTTGGTGGTCAAGTAGTGGCCCACCATAAGCCAGTTTACGGCTGTTTCAAGAGCTCGCTTCTGTAGAGCGCCGAGAGCCCGCTCTCGCCCGCCACAAAGTCTCAATTCTCCGCTGGGAAACACCAGTCTGAAAATCCCAAGAGTTTTCATAATTTCGCTTTTAGGAAGAGGCGGCTGATTTTGGAGAGGGGTGCCTGGAATTGGGTTCAAGATATTTATGGGAATGGACGAAACACCAAGGTCTCGCAGAATAAACATCATATCAACTCGATCATCCGGGCTTTCACCCAACCCGAGAATACCTCCTGAACAGACTCTAAGACCAGCTTTTTGGGCGATAAGTATAGTGTTGATGCGGGATGAAAATGTGTGAGTGGTGCAAATATTGGGATAGAATTTTTCTGATGTCTCGATATTGTGATGATAAGTGGTAACTCCAGCTTCTTTAAGTGCGTAGGCTCGGTCCTCGTCGAGACTTCCAAGCGAAGCACATATAGCAAGCGACGGCACTTCTTGCCTCAATACTCGCACAATATCGATAATCTGACCAAACTCTTTCTTACTGAGCTTTCCTCCGCTGGTAACAAGAGAAAACCGCTCAACGCCAGCATCTGCCATCTTTTTTGCTTTATCAAGGGCTTCCCTGGCGGAAATAACGGGATATTCCGGCGCCCCAGTTTTATACCAGGAAGACTGGGCGCAAAAGGCGCAGTTTTCCGAACACTTGCCCGAACGAGCATTTATTATTGCACACATGTGAATCTTGACACCGCAGAACTGATACCTTACACGACGAGCATCTTCCAATAGTTGATCAACTTCTTCATCGGCAATTTTCATTAGTCTCAACGCCTCTTCCTTTCCAATCCCCGAAAATTCCATTTTTCTACTCCTCCTTAAACAATTCGCCTCAGGATAACAAAACAAAGGCTATATTTATGAAGCAAGAAGTGCTGAAGTGAAGCCTTTGACGTTGCAACATTAAACCATTACCCAATTAATTTTCCAGCACGAACATACAAAAAATTTTAGCCACCCCCCTTGCGTTTTTTCAGATGCTGCTTAAGTTGAAAAGTCGTAAAAAGTCTTTTCCTTATTGGCAACCGAAGCGAGGGGCTTTCTTATGGGATGCCTCGCATTCGCTCGGCATGACAGTCCTGGCGATTTTTCGAACACCCCCACCGAAGCAATGGAGATTCGTAGTGTCAGCATCGGAAGCTTCCATAGCTAAAGTGTTAGTTGTGGATGATGATCCCATCATACTTAATATGATAGACGCCTTTTTGACCCCGAAAGGTTATCTGTGTTACAGGGCGTCCAATTCAAAAGAAGCTCTAAAAATTGTCGATAATGAACCCATTGACATAGCGATAATAGACGTCCGCCTGGGCGAAGAATCTGGCATTGATCTCATACAAACTTTAAGGAAAAACCACCCTAAACTTCCATGCATTGTAATTACGGGTTTCGAAGATGAAGCAACGGCTCGCCTCGCTCTAGATGCCGGTGCCTATGGCTATCTAGCCAAACCATTCAGTTTACTGGAACTGCTCGTTAACATCGAGGGAACTCTTAGACGGCAGCGGCTTGAAGAACTAAGGGACAACTATCAAGACCAACTTGAAAGAAAAGTTAAGGAAAGCACCAAAAATCTCAAAACCTCCCTTGATCTTCAGCGTCAAATTGTTGAGGGTGTAATCCAAGCCATGGCAGAAGTTGTGGAAGTTCGTGATCCTTACACGGCAGGACATCAGCACAGAACGGCTTCCCTTGCTCTAGCTATTTCACAAGTTCTTGGCCTTCCCAGAGAAACAACAGAAGCTGTTTATTTGAGTGCTCTTTTGCATGACATAGGAAAAATATATGTACCCGCAGAAATCCTAACAAAACCGGGTAAGCTCGACACCGTGGAATTTGAACTGGTAAAGCGGCACCCTCAGGTGGGTTTTAAGATTCTCCAGAAAATTCCCTTCCCTTTCCCTATCGGCGAAATTGTTTATCAGCATCATGAACGTTTGGATGGGTCAGGCTACCCCAGAGGGTTAAAAGGTGACGATATAAGAATAGAAGCAAGAATTCTAGCTGTTGCCGATATTGTTGAAGCTATGACAAGCCATCGTCCTTACAGACCAGCTCTAGGAAAAGAAGCAGCCCTTGAAGAAATTTCCAGTAAAAAGGGAAAACTTTACGATCCAGAGGCAGTGTCGGCTTGTATCGAGCTCTTTACATCTAAAGGTTTCCTCTTTCAGGAAGTAACACCTTTCTGGTATGTCCATGAAAACGGTGAAACAAATGAACAGCCCAAGTTATATCCCAGTCTGTAGCAAAAAGCGGCTTCTCATCCTTCAAGGACTGGAAGCCGCTTTTTTAATGCCATTTTCTACTACTCTGATGGCATACTGCTAACAGCATCCCTCCTGTGGCAGGACTAGTGTCTGCAATAGTGGTCAGGGCCGTGATCGCACACATTCCCACTGGTCTGTAAAGTGCCACTCAAGTAAGAACGAACTGCCTCTTCGGGATCAATTGAAGGGGCGCCTGTTACTACTTGGATACCATACTGAGCGAACAACCCAAGAGCTCGAGGTCCCATGCCTCCAGCAAGAATCAAATCAACCTTTCTCTGAGCCATCCATTGAGGCAAGAAGCCAGGTTGATGAGGTGGAGCCGGCACTTCATCCTTGTGCAGTATCTGACCAGACTGCGGATCCACATCAAAAAATATAAATTTTTCGCAGTGACCAAAATGCATCGAAAGCCGACCATCGACTACAGGAACAGCTACTTTCATACTTTCCAACCTCCTTAGTTGATAAACTCACACAATGAGTTCCAAACCTTTTTTATTTCTCTACTTGCTAAACGGAAACTTTCTCCCTCCATTTCGAATACGGTGAGCCCGTTGATCAGGGCGGTCACCACAGCGCTGTTATATGACACTCTTCCAAGTATCGTTGCCCCATGGTTACGAACCATCTGCTCAAGTCGCTCTGCACCATCGGGGTTGATGTCCCATTTGTTTACGCAGAAAAAAGCAGGAATGTTGAAATGGCGAGCCAGCTTAAGGGCACGTTCAGAGTCGTGTTCGCCCGATACTGTGGGTTCAGCTATTACAACAACTGCGTGAGCCCCCGTTAGAGATGAAATAACAGGGCAACCGATCCCTGGGGGGCCATCAACAAGAATGAGGGGAATGTCATGAGCCTTAGCAAGATCCTGAGAGGCTTTCCTAACTACGGCGACGAGTTTTCCCGAATTTTCCGCTGTGGGTAGAAGCTTAGCATGAACCATAGGCCCAACCCGAGATTGCGAAATCATCCATTCTCCGCAGAGTCTTTCCGGGAATTCAATGGCATTTTCAGGGCAGAACCGAACGCAGACACCGCATCCCTCGCAGGAAAAAGGATCAACGACGAATTTGCCGTTTTTCTGGATTATCGCTTTAAAACGGCAAAATTCCTGGCAGACCCCACAGCCCGAGCAGAGATCCTCTTTTATAACTGCCTCGTGCCCACTCCAAAACTCGTGGCGTTCAAGCACTTTGGGATTTAAAAGAAGATGCAGATCAGCGGCGTCCACATCACAATCTGCAACCACGACCTTCCCTGCCAGGACGGCAAAGGCTGCGGTAAAGGTTGTCTTTCCCGTGCCTCCCTTCCCGCTGATTATAACGATTTCTTTCGTCTCGCTTCCCATATTCACATCTTCTCCAATCCGTTCACCAGAGCTTTCAAGTTCCTAAAAATTTCTTCAATTTTTGCTCTGTAACCCGGCACAGAATAGACCGGTAGTTCACCTTTGGCATAAGCCTTAGCAACAGCGGCGTCTTCCGGGATCTCTCCCAGGACCGGAATCTTTTCCTTCTCGAGATAGTCATAAAGGGGTGAGTAGTTTAAGCCAGCCTTATTAATCACCACCCCAAAAGGAATACCTAAAGTCCGGATTGTATCAACAGCCAGGGTTAAATCGTGAAGCCCAAAGGGGGTAGGTTCTGTTACGAGCAATATCACATCCACTCCTTTTACAGATTCCACGACCGGGCAGGAAGTTCCGGGTGGACAATCAATGATAGTAAGAGGGACTTCACGGCTTGCCAGGGCTTTAACCTCTCTTATAAGAGGTGGTGCCATTGCAACGCCTATAGAAAGAGTTCCATAAATGAGGGTTAGATCATCTCGAACTTGCAAGGTTTCCACTACACCTATAGGACGAGGCACCTCGGTGATGGCCTGTTCAGGGCAAACAAGCCGACAGCCTCCGCAACTGTGGCAAAGCTCTGGAAACACAAGAACCGTTTTGCCAATCACAACAAGCGCCTTAAATTGGCAGAAATTACTGCATTCTTCACAGCCAGAGCATTTTCCTTCATCTACAGATGGAATCATAACGGATACTTCTTTCTTTTCGATCGGCTGTCCGCCAAGGAAAAGATGAGCGTTAGGTTCTTCCACATCACAATCCAGGAGTTGAACTGGCCTTGGCGTAGCAACGAAAGCGAGGTTAACCGCAACAGTTGTTTTTCCTGTTCCACCTTTCCCAGAAGCCACTGCGATAATCATTACCAGTGTCCCTCCACATCGGGAGATTGAGCCTCTTGAAGCTTGCCTTCATTGAAAGCGGTGATAGCTTCTTTAACCGTCATCGATCCTTGAGCAAGAAAGACTTTGATACCCGCTTTCTGAAGGACAGTAAAGGCCTTAGGTCCACAATGCCCAGTAATGACACAGGAGACGCCCTGACGGGCAATGTTCTGAGCAGTCTGTAAGCCCGCTCCCTGAGGCGCATTAAGGTTTACGGAATTATCGAATACCTCAAAGGAGCCAGAATCTGTATCATAAACGATAAAGCGGGGAGTTCTACCGAAACGTTCGCACAGAGGCGAATTGAGATCATTACCTGTTGTCGTAATGGCAATTTTCATGCCTATACCTCCTTGAGAATTTTTCAATGAGCCGATTCCATAAGGGGCGGGTTAGTAACCCGCCCTCTCCTTTAGCCCGAAATGTAGGGCTAAAGCCAGCCAAGGTTCAGTTAAGCTTTTTCACTACCTTTTTCGAGCGATTCCAGCCTCTGGCGAACAGCTTCCATCTCTTCGTTTAGCGCCTTTAGTTGATCCTGAAGGAAAGCCTTTTCATCTTCCGGCGAAAGGGGAGCTGGCGCGCCATAGGCGAAAGGGGGATATGGCCAACGACACCACCAACGCCAGAACCAGCGATGTCGGAAGCCTCTTCCCCAGCCACGGCCAAATCCTCCTCTGCCCCATCCCCAGAAGCCTCTACCAGGGATAGGATTCATATAACCTGGCATTCCGTAACCGGCGCAAAAACCTGCCGCTCGACCTGTCCTGGGGCCAAGTCCCCATGGACCTGTGCGATCTCCTCCTGGCATAATTCATCCCTCCTAGTGCGTTGTATTTACGCCCCTCCCTCCGGGGGCAATTTCGCTCACATTTCTCTTATCATCTGAGAACCACAGACAGGGCATTTTTCTTCAACGCAGGGAACTCCTCGCTTATGAGGTTCCCTGTGGCCGCATTTGGGACATACGCAGAAACCACCGGGGCCGCCTCCCATTCCTTGCCCACGGCCTCCGCCTCCTGGACCTTGTCCTCTACGGCCACCCATGCCTCTTCCTAAGCCTCTCCCACCACCTCCTTGACCCTGCTGTCCGTTGGGCATTACTTCCTCCTTTCCGGGAATACAAACTCCGTAAGCTGTATTCCACATCCATCGTCTTTTGCGGCAACCTGGCATGGCGAAACGATCATCTCTAATTCCGCCTTTGATCCAGGCAGCAATTACATCCTCGTAAAATCCCGACACAAAGGGTATGACTCGAATTCCGAAGGATTCGATGAGCCAGTAGAGATGCTTCGAGATAGCGCCACAGATAAGCTCATTTGCTCCCCACTCTACAAGAACCTTTGCCTTATCGAAACTTGCCTCTGGCAGATCTTTTTCCTCCTGCCCCAGAACACGTCTATCATAGGACAGATTCACAAGAACCGCCTTCTTAGCAACATCGCAAACCGGGGAGATCATCCCATTCCAGACGGTGAAAGCACCTTTTATCGCTACGTCCTGGAGCAAGGCTTCAGTCATTGGTGGAAAACCTCTTTTTTTTACTTTCTCACCGAACCTTCCTTCATCGCCAATGGTTGGAAGCATAATTTGTGCCAGGAAGGCAAATACTGGTGTTTCTGGCTTTCTGAAGAAAATAACAGTCGCACAGTTGCAACAAAATCATAAAACACGTTGCAAACATGCGACTTACAAAAGCTTTCTTTGGCGAATAGCTGGCTGAGGGAAGATTGGGATGGTGGCAATCCCGCCCCTCGCCGGAGACGGGATTGCCCATACATTTTCGAAGATTTTCAGGCTTGCTGTGAGAACAAACCCTGATAGGTCTTACGGAGGTCTCTCTTCAGAATCTTTCCAGTCGGAGTCTTGGGAAGGGACTCCACAACAATAACCGCCTTTGGAACTTTGAAACCGGCAAGCTCCTTCTTACAAAGCTCTATAATCTCGTCTTCTCGAATCGTCTGCCCGGGCTTTGGAACAACAACAGCCGTGACAGCTTCAACCCATTTCGGATGGGGCAATCCTATAACCGCCACTTCAGAAACTCTAGGATCCTTGTATATGACTTCTTCAACCTCACGAGTCGAGACATTCTCCCCACCCGTCTTCACCATGTCCTTCTTACGATCCACCACGGTGATGTAGCGATCTTCATCATAGACTCCCACATCTCCCGAATGGAACCATCCGCCTTTCATAGCTTCATCGGTCTTATCCGGATCTTTGAAATACATCAGCATCACGTGGGGACCTCTACCGCAGATTTCTCCTGGAACGCCTGGCTCTTCTATTGGATTGCAAAAATCATCGAGAAGAACAGTTTCCATATTGAGGCCTCCCATTCCCGCAGAACCAGGCTTACGGAGCTGATCGGCCGGTTTAAGGATTGTATGATAGGGCGAAAGTTCCGTTTGACCGTAATAGTTATAAAGCCTCTGGCAGGATGGTAGACGCCTTTGAATTTCTTTAAGCACTTCAACAGGCATAATGGATGCTCCGTAATAACCCTTTTGAAGCGACGACAAATCTCGTTTGTCAAAGTCAGGATGTCGTAAAAGTCCTATCCACACAGTAGGGGGAGCAAAGAAAACCGTTGCACGATATTTCTCTATAGATTCCAGAATAACGGGCACATCAGCCTTAGGCAGCAATATGTTGGTTGCACCAACCCAGAAAAAGGGAGTAAGAAAGACGTCTCTTTGGGCGCAGTGGAAGATGGGGAGAGCGTTGATATTTACGTCATCTGTAGAGTATTCTCCGTCCACTATACAGCCCATGTATTGTGAAAGAAGCGACTGGTTTGTAAGCACCACACCTTTGGGAAGAGCTTCTGTTCCGCTTGTGTAAACAAGCTGCACAGGATCCTCAATGTAAAGATCCACATCAGGTTCTTCAGGCGAAGCTGTTGCCATCCACGAATCAAAGTCAATCCAGCCATCTGGAGCAGGCGTAGCTGAGCCTTGGTTTGACCAGATCCAGTGTCGCACTCCCGGCATCTGATCTCGAGCCTCTGCCACAAGATCGTATAGGGCATCCTCTACGATGAAGATTTCTGCTCCTGAATGATTGATGCAGTAAGCGATGTCTTTACCTCGAAGCAAATAATTGATCGCAAGATAAACCCCGCCAGCTTTGGCCGTCCCAAGCCAGGTAAGAACGTGATGGATGGTGTTATGAGCCAGGATAGCAACACGGTCATAGCGTTTAAGGCCAAGGGAAAGCAAAGCGTTGGCCACTCGGTTTATGGCTTCATCCAGTTGAGAATAGGTAAGAGTCGTGTCGCCAAAAATAAGAGCAGGTTTGTTCGGATAGCGGTAAGCGCTTCTATGGACAATGTCTGCCACAACCCAGCGAGTAATGCGATTGTAACGGCGTCTTAAAAAACGCACCGTTTCGGGTCCAAGTGAATTAAAAAGTTCTCGCTCCTGGGGCGTAAAAGGTGGAAATTCTTTCATGGTGGCCACCCCTCTATTTTTTGATATGTTTGATATGTATGTTCACACTGTTCTCCTTCACGATGGATCTTATTCATCATTGAAAGCGCCTCCCAAACAGATGACTTTTCGAAAGAAAATTATTCCACCAGAGTAAACTTCCAGGCACACCACCAGTCTTCTGGATGGTCATCAGGGGGACAACCGATGCATTCTGTCCGGATCCTTGGGTCAATCATTTCAGCAAAGGTGGGGTATTCAACCAGACCGGCGGATTTGCAGGGATAATCCGGGAGTCCTTTACGTTTTCTGGCAACCTGAACTCGGCATTCGTTCATGCGAAAGATGAAGCTTTTTTCATCCACATCCTCGATAGACTGCTTATTGATTCGAGCATACAATCTGAAGCTGAGAGCCTTCTTTAACCCATCAAGACCGGGCAAATCGGAAAGCCCGATAAGCTTTTTAATACGGTAGGCTTCATAAGGCGAGAATCTAGTCCAGCAGGTATCATTACAACGTTTTGCGTAATCCATGCCGTAGCTCTTTTCTACAGCCTGAAACCATACACCATCGTTTGCAAGCCAGTTAACACAGACGGCATCGAGAATGTCCCAGAGTTCCTTTTCCGTCTTGTTTTTAAGAGCAACGGGAATACCGTCTTCTACAGCAAAACCAAGCACCTTTGATAACCGCTGTACGATAATACTCCAGGAAAGATCTCCCGCTTCATGTTCCACTTCTACGGCTCTTTTGATACCCAGTTGATAGTCCACTTCACGGAACCAGCAACCGTAGTGAACCATGGTTCGCCTTATTCCGTCCATTATCCAGCGAATTAAAACGTCTTTAGAAATGTCCTTGTGATGCTCATACCCGCTCATCTTTTCTCTCCTGCCATGTTTAGTTAAGTGAATTCGACCTTGACAAACTCTGTTTCGTCTACATTAAAAAGATTCTGAACGATCGTCAAGGAAGAAAAATTTGTTCCAGCATGCCTGATTAGTCGTGATGAAAAAAATCATTGAAGAGTTTTCTTGTTGTCGCTTAAAATGCTTTTTCAGACACACCATTTTCTTGGCTCACAGGTAACAAAAGCATTATGATATATATGTAAGCATGTGGTCCCGGAGGGGCCTCGTAAAAGCAAAAACAAAAAAGGAGGTTTTGTGCTTTGAATCCGTTTTATAAGAATCTTGCTCTTTGGCTGACTATCACTCTTATGGTGGTATTTCTTTTCAACGTCTTTAACAAACCCCAGCAAAACGACTTTGAAATATCCTACAGTGCTTTTCTTGATGCTGTAGAGAAGGGTCGAGTTGTTAACGTAACAATCCAGGGGAATAACGTGTCAGGAGCCTTTATCGACGGAAAGCCTTTTAGAACCTACGCTCCTGAAGATGCTACCCTAATTTCCTTCCTGAGGAAACATTCTGTGGAGATCTCCGCTAAACCAAAAGAGGATTCTCCGTGGTATATGACGATCCTCGTGAGCTGGCTTCCTATGATCGTGCTGATAGGGGTATGGGTTTTCTTCATGCGGCAGATGCAAGCAGGCGGTGGCAAAGCAATGAGCTTCGGGAGAAGCAGGGCTCGTATCATCCACCAAGGGATGACAAAGGTGACTTTTGCAGATGTCGCAGGAGTTGATGAAGCCAAACAGGAACTTCAAGAAATCGTTGAGTTTTTAAAAGACCCTAAGAAATTTACCAAACTCGGCGGCAGAATTCCCAAAGGTGTACTCCTTGTGGGTTCTCCTGGTACGGGTAAAACTCTTCTTGCCAAGGCCATTGCTGGCGAAGCGGGTGTGCCGTTTCTAAGCATCAGTGGATCGGATTTCGTAGAGATGTTTGTGGGTGTTGGGGCTGCTCGTGTAAGAGATCTTTTCTACCAGGGGAAGAAGCACGCCCCTTGCATTATCTTCATTGACGAAATTGATGCTGTGGGGCGACAGCGAGGAGCAGGGCTCGGAGGCGGTCATGACGAACGAGAACAGACTCTTAACCAGCTTCTTGTTGAAATGGATGGGTTTGAATCCAGCGAAGGAGTAATACTGATAGCGGCAACCAATAGGCCGGACGTGCTAGATCCTGCCCTTCTCCGACCGGGGCGATTTGACCGTCAGATCGTCGTCCCTGTTCCAGACATTAACGGCAGAGAAAGCATCCTCAAGGTGCATCTAAAAAACAAACCCCTTGCTCCAGATGTGGATGTTCGCACGATCGCAAAGGGCACTCCTGGATTTTCCGGCGCCGATCTGGAAAACCTTGTCAACGAAGCGGCGCTTCTAGCTGCTCGTAAAAACAAAGAAGTCATCGAAATGGAAGACTTCGAAGAAGCAAAGGACAAGGTGTTGATGGGTCTTGAACGCAAGAGTATGGTGCTGAGCGAAGAAGAGAAGAAAACTACGGCATATCACGAGGCAGGACATGCTCTCATAGCAAGGCTCCTTCCCGAAACAGACCCAATTCACAAGGTTACAATTATACCCAGAGGACGAGCTCTAGGACTTACGCAACAGTTACCTGAAACTGACCGCCATACTTACTCGAAAGAATACCTTCTGAACAGCATATGCATTCTTATGGGCGGACGAGTTGCCGAAGAAATTGTTCTCAATAAAAAGACCACCGGAGCTGCAAATGACATTGAACGAGCAACATCCATAGCTCGACGCATGGTATGTGAATGGGGCATGAGCGAACGACTTGGACCTCTTACCTTTGGGAAACGAGAAGAACATATTTTCCTCGGAAGAGAAATCGCTCGACATCAAGACTACAGTGAACAGACAGCCATAGAGATAGACCGAGAGGTACGCTCTATTGTGGAAAACTGCTACGAAAAGGCAAAAGCTATTCTTACCGAACATCTCGACATTCTCCATGCTATCGCTCAGGAACTTCTAGAGAAAGAAACTCTCCAAAAGAGTGATATCGACCGAATAATCGAATCCATCAAACCGGGTCTTATTTCAGCTACACCCAAGGAGTAGGCAAATGTTCGTTGGGGAAAGAAAGCACTACACGATACGCCTTCCAGGAGGGAAAGAACTCAAGCTGGGTGATCGAACCTATGTTATGGGAGTGGTAAACGTTACTCCCGATTCATTTTCAGACGGCGGGAAGTTTTACGAGATAGACAGAGCAGTAGAAAGGGCGAGGGAACTCATCAACGCAGGGGCGGATATAATTGATATCGGAGGTGAGTCAACTCGCCCATTTTCTGACCCAATACCACTTGAAGAAGAACTCAAACGCACCATACCTGTTATAGAAGCCATAAGGGATTTTTCCGACATCCCTATCTCCATTGATACTACTAAAGCAGAAGTTGCTAGAAGAGCCTTAGCCGCCGGAGCCGATATGGTAAACGATGTAAGCGCTTTAAGATTCGATCCTGAGATGGTCAAAGTGGTCGCTGAACATGGCGTTCCTGTGGTGCTTATGCACATGCTTGGAACTCCCAAAACTATGCAACAAAACCCGCATTATGACTGTCTATTCGGCGAAATACTCGCTTTTCTTCAAGAACGTATTCAATTCGCAGTAAAAGGTGGTGTGTCGCGAGAGCAGATCATTATAGATCCGGGCATTGGTTTCGGCAAAACGGTAACTCACAATCTGCGTCTAATTCGTGATCTCGATGTGTTCAATATCCTAGAAAGGCCAATACTTCTGGGACTTTCCAGAAAAAGATTTATTGGTGCCATATTAAACCGTCCGGTGGAAGAACGGGAACTGGGAACTGCTGTAGCCAACACTATTGGTATCATGGCTGGGGCACATATTGTTAGAGTGCATGATGTGGCTTTTCAGATAGATGCTATCCGAATGGCAGATGCAATCCGAGCAGGTTTCTTTGAAGAAAATGCATAAGCATAAATTTCCAACATCGTGGGTGTGAACCGTCCAAGTAATGCCATTGGCGTAGCAAAAGCGCATAATTCAGGAAACCTATTCGGCTTCCTCGCCTGAGGATAGCAGCAAAAACAAAGGAGAAAAAACTATGGGCAAGTTGTTTGGCACTGATGGGATCCGGGGTATTGCTAATATCTATCCAATGACTGCAGAAGTCGCCATGAAGGTTGGGTCTGCTGTAGCATCAGTGCTAAGAAATAACACTCATAGTCCTAAAATTCTCATCGGGAAGGACACCAGACTTTCTGGCTATATGCTTGAATACGCCATGACATCTGGAATATGTGCAATGGGGGTTGACGTTTTTCTGGTTGGGCCGCTCCCCACTCCAGGTATTGCTTTCATAACAAGGGACATGAGAGCCGATGCTGGTATTGTTATATCAGCTTCCCATAATCCCTATGAGTACAACGGCATAAAAATTTTCGGAAGCGATGGCTACAAGCTACCCGATGAAACAGAGGAAAAACTCGAAAATATTGTTTTTAACTTTGACAAAATATCCTTTGTTTCTTTTGACCACATTGGAAGAGCCAAGCGTATTGAAGACGTGCAGGGAAGGTATATTGTCTTCCTGAAGCACACTTTTCCCTCCGAGTTGAACCTGGAAGGGCTCAAACTGGTTGTAGATTGCGCTCACGGAGCGGCTTACAAGGTGGCACCGTTAGTATTTCAGGAGCTTGGAGCCACGGTTATTGCAACGGGAGTCCAACCAAACGGAAGAAACATAAACGACCATTGTGGAGCGCTCTTCCCAGAGCACATGGCCGAACTGGTTAAGCAAAATGGAGCCGACGCAGGGATAGCCTTCGATGGAGATGCTGACAGAGTCATTATGGCTGACGAAAAAGGAAATATTCTCGATGGAGATGTTTTAATGGCTATATGCGCTGAGCAAATGATCCGAGAAGATAGACTCCCTAAACGCACAGTAGTAGCAACAGTCATGAGCAACTTAGGCTTAGAAAAGGCTCTTAACGCTATGAATGCTTGCCTAGTTAGAACTCCAGTAGGAGACCGTTATGTTGTGGAGGAAATGAAAAAGAATGGTTATAAACTTGGCGGCGAACAATCAGGGCATATAGTTTTTTTGGACTACAATACCACTGGCGATGGAATTCTTTCGGCTTTACAGGTGCTTTCCATAATGCTCAAGAAAGACAAACCCTTGTCCCAACTTGCTAAGATTGTTGAGAAATTTCCACAGAAGATGGTAAATGTTCCTTTTACTGGTGGCAAAAAATTCTGGGAAATTTCAGGAGTTAGGGAAGAAATAGCTAAGCTTGAAAATCGTTTAGGAAAGGAAGGACGGCTTGTTATTAGACCATCAGGCACAGAACCATTAATACGGATTATGGTGGAAGCTTCTAGAGAAGACCTCATAGAAGAAACCATTGCGGCGGCTGTAAGTTTTATTGAAAAACATATAAACACCATTACGTAGAGGTTTTTATCATGGTCGCTGAGGAAAGAAAAACCAGAGAAAAATCCAGAAAGGAACGCTCCATGTTGCTTGCAGTTGACATAGGAAACACTCAAACAGTGCTTGGACTTTTTGACAAAGATTCACTTCTTTACGAATGGAGACTCCGAACTGCTGTTGACGCTACCGAAGATGAATGGGGAGTTTTTATTTATGAGCTATTCGAGATGGACAGGCTAAGCTTCAATGTCGTAAAGGATTGTATAATATCTTGTGTGGTGCCACCTGTGTTGCATTCTATGGAACGTTTCTGCGAAAAATATCTTCGAGTAAAACCGCTTATTGTAGGGCCGGGTATAAAAACCGGTATGCCTATCCTTTACGACAATCCCAAAGAGGTTGGCGCTGACCGTATTGTAAACGCTGTAGCAGCCTATGAAATGACCAAAGACGCTACAATTGTAATCGATTTTGGTACCGCTACCACCTTTGATTATGTTTCAGAAAAAGGCGAATATCTTGGAGGCGCCATTTGTCCAGGGGTAATGATCTCTTGTGAAGCGCTTTTCCAAAAAGCGTCCAAACTACCAAGGCCCCAGATTTTTGTTCGGCCTAAATCGGTTATCGGTAAAAACACCATTGATTCCATGAACGCAGGCATCATTTTTGGATATGCCGGGCTTGTGGAAGGCATTGTGGCTCGGTTTGAAAAAGAAGCAGGACGTTCATTAAAAACCATAGCAACGGGAGGCCTCGCAACAATTATCGCACCCGTCTGCCCAGCCATTCAAACAGTTGATCCTCATCTCACCCTTAAAGGACTTAAAATCTTATTTGAGCGGAATCAGTAAAAATAGCGACAACCCTACTTTGTGCTACACTAAGTAAGTTATCACCCAGGAGTTTCCCAATAAACAGAGAGAAAAAAGCATCTGGGAAGATTATAATTTAGATGCCAAGGTCGCTAACTAATTGGGTGGCATTGTAGGAGGCTAAACTGATGAAACTCAGAATAATGGCAATGATTCTGGTTTGGATGATGCTAGTTGTTCCGGTTTGCTACGCCGAATCTGGGTTCACTCAGGAAGATAGAGACAGATTGATACGTCTGGAAGCAACTCTCCAGACCTTTATGCAGCAAGTAGATAAACGATTTGAGCAAGTAGATAAACGATTTGAACAAGTGGACAAACGTTTTGAACAGATGGATAAAAGAATTGATGACCTGAGAGAGGACATGAACAAACGTTTTGAGCAAATGATGACATTTTTATGGATTCTTGCAGGTATTTTTACGGCTCTTGTTGCCGCAGTCATAGGTTTTGCCTACTGGGACAGAAGAACTATCATTCGCAGAGCTAAAGAAGAAACTATGGAAGAAATGAAAAAGGAAGGGCTTCTAAGGAGTATCATTCAGGTTCTTAAAGAAATGGCTCCAGATAATCCTAAGTTAGCAGAATCGTTAAGGAAGTATAATTTACTGTAATTTTTGGACAATGGATTAGGAGGTTATACCGATGAAATTCAAGATAACG
>Ga0080004_1229470_pt1 | contig 73508 bp, 61 predicted proteins | sample WasSprMetagenome_FD_69207 | JGI IMG/M metagenome (GOLD analysis project Ga0080004, IMG submission 69207) | Sulfidic aquatic microbial communities from Washburn Spring, Yellowstone National Park, USA - WS (SPADES assembly) (version 2) | ecosystem: Environmental > Aquatic > Thermal springs > Hot...
GCTTCAAAATTGGGCTATTGTGGGTTAAAATTGCCCCCTCTCCTCTATTTGGCTTTCAAGGTGCTCAAAACGGCTTAGGTCGACGGCAAGTATAGCGCATCGGGTGGGATAAGTCAAGGCGTGAGGCAAATCTCCCGAAAAACCTTCGTTCCTTGCCAGGTGTGCGTCAAAGTTTTCAGGCAAACTTTCAAACGGAGGTGACCTTTATGGCGGGCGAAAAATGGGGTGGTAGGCGGAAATTTATCGCTACCGTTGCGGGTAGTTTCGGGTTTTTAGCGCTGAGGGACGCAAAAGTCGGCGAAAGTTCGCTTTCTCGAAAACGGTTGCCCAACATCTTGTTCATTGCCGCTGACGATTTGGGCTATGCCGAACTCGGCGTCCAAGGCTGCAAGGACATTCCGACCCCGAACATTGACTCCATCGCCCGAAATGGCATCCGCTTCACCAACGGCTATGTCTCGTGTCCAGTTTGTGCTCCGACAAGGGCTGGATGGATAACAGGCAAGTATCAGCAGCGGTTCGGCTTTGAGTTCAATCCGGGCGGCGCTTCGCAGGAAGAGTTCGGTTTGCCGACCACTGAATTGACAATCGCTGAAAGGCTTAAGAAATTGGGCTACGCGACCGGATGCTTTGGCAAGTGGCATTTGGGCTTCAGGAAGGAACTGCACCCGTTGAACCGAGGCTTTGACGAATTTTACGGTTTTCTCGGTGGTAGTCACCCTTACCTTCCCACCTCAGGTCGCTCCGCAATCATGCGCGGTTTTGAGCCTGTGACCAAGTTCGAATTCACAACGATGGATTTCGCAAAGGAAGCAATCTCATTCATTGAGCGCCATCGCAACCAGCCGTTTTTCGTCTACCTCTCGTTCAACGCGGTCCACGCGCCTTTACAAGCGCCGGAGGAATACATCGCCAAGTTCAAACACATCAGCGACCCGACAAGGCGAATTTTTGCGGCAATGCTTTCTGCGTTAGACGACGCTGTTGGGATGGTGCTTTCCAAGTTGAGGGAGTTGAAACTTGAGGAGAACACGCTCATCTTCTTCATCAGCGACAACGGCGGTCCAACGAGGCAAACGAGTTCGCGCAATGACCCGTTGAGAGGCTTTAAGGGTCAAGTGCTTGAGGGTGGCATAAGGGTTCCGTTCCTGATGCAGTGGAAGGGTCATTTGCCTGCTGGTAAGGTCTATGAGCATCCTGTAATTGCCCTTGACATTTGCCCCACAATCCTTGCAGCCGTCGGAGCGGAAATTCCCAAGGACTTGGACGGCGTGAATTTGTTGCCCTATTTGACAGGCGAAGCGAAGGGACGACCTCACGAAGCGCTCTTTTGGAGATTTGGTCGGCAGTGGGCAGTTCGGGTCGGCGATTTCAAATTAGTCTGCTGCCCGCAGGAATTCGGTTCTGAAGAACCTCAACTGTTCAACCTCGCAGAAGATGTGGGTGAAACGACGAACCTCGCCCCCAAGATGCCCGAGAAGGTCAAGGAGTTAAAGGCAGCGTATGACGAGTGGAACGCTAAAAACATCCCACCGAAATGGGGTGGAGCGAGGCAAAGATTGCAACAGCAGCGGCAGCGAAGACGGAGACAAGACCTACAACGAACCCGAACGGCATAAGTGAACGAGGTGAAAGGTCGTGGCTCAGAAAAGGGACTTGAAGTCGGTGCTCAAACTCGTGACGCCCAAACAGGTTAAGTTTTGGCACGATGAAGAAGGACGATTCTGCGCGTCCATAGAAGGTGAGGGCGTGTTCGTCAATGTCAAGCCAATCAGAAACTTCCCCATCCAAGCCAAAGACAGGTTGATCAGCCTGCTGGACGAAAACGATAACGAGATAGCAATCTTGACGACCGTCCATGGGTTAGATCCACAGTCGCGGGAAGCGCTGGAATCGGAATTGTCAAAACGATACTTCGTGCCAGTCATCCAAGCCATCCACCACATTGAAGGTCGGTTTGGCATAACGAGGTGGTTCGTCACAACTGACAAGGGAGAACGGGTCTTCGATGTGCGGGAGAGAAGCGATGTCCGTTACTACCCTGGTCGAAGGGTCGTGATTCGAGATGCCGACGGCAACCTTTACGAAATCCCCGATTACGCCCAACTTGACCCTTACAGCCGAATGTTGCTTGAGGAAGCGACATAGGCATCGGGATGCGTGAAGCGTGATGCGTGAATTAGACGAGCCACCGTTTGAGGAGCGAGAAACTGATTGGGTCAAGGTTGGTTATGTCTGGGATGTAGTAGCGGTTTCCGTCCAAGTCAATGAGGACGCACCTGTGCGGTTCAGGTTGCTCAATCCCTTCCTGAGACGCTCTGGTCAGAAAGCGGCGAAAGCCTCTGTCAGTGTCAACTTCCCAAAGCAACATCCCCATTCGTTCCCTCACGCTCAAGATTCGTGTGATGACGGGAACGAGGTAGCGGCGTTCCAATTCTTCCTCAACAACTTTCCGGCTGTCCTGAGATAGTTCTGACAGGTCTCGGATCAAGCCGATTTCTCGGTTCATGGCATCCCTGACGCTGATGTATCGGTTCGGGTCGGTCAAGGGAAAGCAGCGGTAAACTTGCACCTTCCAGTAACTTCTCTCTTCGCCGATTGTCAGCCGCAGAATTCCTTTTTCCTTGAAGAACCGCAATTGTTTTGGGGCGAGCCAGACTAATTCCGCAACTTGCTGTTCGCCGTCCATCGCCGATCACCGTTCTACCTTTGGACCGCCCTCAACTTGACGACTTCCTGATAGGTTTGGACGAGCCTATAGAACTCGCCCTGTTTTTGCATCAACTCGTCGTGAGTGCCGATTTCGGCGATTTGACCTTCCTTGAGGACGATGAGTTTGTTGGCGCTCCTAAGAGTTGCCAGCCTGTGAGCGATTGCGAAAGTCGTCCTGCCCTTGACAAGCCTTTCAATGGCTTCTTGAATTTGTCGTTCAGTCTCAACATCAACTTGTGAAGTCGCTTCGTCCAAGATGATGATGCGAGGGTCAGGAAGCAAGGCTCGGGCGATGGCAATCCGTTGTCGCTCACCTGACGACAACGCTTGCCCTCGTTCGCCGACTTGGGTGTCATAGCCGTCAGGTTTTTGGGTGACGATGAAATCGTGGGCGTTGGCAATTTTCGCTGCCCGGATGATTTCTTCCTTCGTGGCGTCAGGCTTCGCGAAAGCGATATTTTCGGCGATGGTGCCCGAGAAGAGGAAGGTGTCTTGGGGCACCAAACCGATTTGTCGCCTCAAATCGCTCCTTCGGATTTTGCGGATGTCAATCCCGTCTATGAGGATTTCGCCCTCATCCACATCGTAAAATCGGCAGAGCAGGTTGATTGTCGTGGTTTTCCCTGCGCCGCTGTGCCCGACCAATCCAACCATCTCTCCTGGCTCAACGACGAAACTGATTCCTTTGAGGACAGGACGATGCTTCTCGTAACCGAAAACGACATTTCTGAATTCGACCTTGCCCTCAATGCGAGGCATCGGGATAGCATCTGGCTCGTCCGTTTCTGGAGGGGTATCGAGGATTTCGAAAAGCCTTTCTGCTGCCGTCAAAGAGCGGGATGCCCAGTTAATGAGCCACGAAAGCGATTGTAGCGGCGCATAGAACATGCCCAAGTAAAACAGGAACGCCATCAAGGTTCCGAGCGTCATCGTTTCGCCCAAAACTTGCCTTCCGCCGACATACCAGACGAGCAAAGTTCCCATAGCGGTGAACAGCGAGATAGTGGCGAACAACATTGCCCAAGTCCTTTCAACGGTGATGACGCTCCCTATAAGTTCGCTGCTTCTTTGGGTGAAGCGCGAAATTTCCCTCTGCTCCTGAGCGAAGGCTCGGACGACCCTTAAGCCCGACAGGCTTTCGTTGAGGATTGCGTTCAATCGTCCCCATCGCTGCCAAACCCTGTGCATTAAAGTCCTGACGAACCGCCAAAATCCCATCCCGACGAGAGTTATGAGTGGCGCCGGAATCAAAACGAGTAGCGCCAGTTTCCAGTTCATCGCAAAGAGCGCCACGCCTATGCCCGCAAGTTGCAAGATGTTCAGCCCTAAATCCTGAACGCCCCACATCAAAAACATCTGCACAGCCTGAGTGTCTTGGTTCACACGCGAGATGACGCTGCCCAACTGCTGCTTGTCGTAAAAACGAAAACTGAGCAGGTGAAGGTGTTGGAAAAGTTGGCAGCGAATATCATGGGTGAGTTTGCTGCCCAGCCAAGCAGAGAGCCAACTCTGAACGACGCTCAAACCGGCAATCAGCAACCGAGAAGCGCCAAAGGCTATGACCAACGCAGCAAGCCACCAGTAACGGGTCTCAAGGGGCACAGGTTCTTTGGGAGCCAAAACGATGTCCATCAAAGGCTTGTTGAGCGCTGGAGGAAGCAAACCCAGCCCTGTCGCTACGATCGAAAGCAAACTCAAAGTCAGCGCTTGCCACCAATAGGGCTTCAAGTAGCGTAGCAACCTCAAAGCGGTTTTCGATTTTGGTGCGCAAATGGGGCAAACTTTTGTCCCGTGTTCAAGCGGGAAGCCACAATTTGGACATCGCCTTGTGTCTTCTTCGTAAGGCGGCAATTCCTCTCCCTTGACGAGATTGTTCAGCGCTTTAGCGACCTGAGCGAACTTACGGGCGTGAGTGTTCGTGTATCGGAGAAGTTCCTCAATTGCTCCGTCAACTCGCTTGACCATTAAAGCGCCGCCACCAATTAGCGGTTCAACGAAAACCTCGCTAATTTGCTCCAACGGCAGTTCGTTAGCGAGTTTCAGTTCTTCACCATCCAACTCAAAAACCTGAACTTTGCCATCGGTGACAATGAGCCATTGCTCACCAAACTGTCCGTTGGTCTTCAAGTCGGTTGCCATCGCTAATTTCGGTTCGTGCCCGTTGATAGTGTCTTTAAGCGTTTCTGGCAGCGGCTCAACATAACTGCCCATTTTCGGCTCACCTCGGTCATCTCTCTTTGTTGCCATATTGTGGCACGCCCACCTCGAAGAGGCGTCCGGTCTTCTCTCCAACTTCGTTCCCTTACTTGCCCCAACTGTCAAGAGGCGATGAGGATGGCAATTCTCTCGGTTCCTCGCCTTTGCGAAGCGGCAACAAAGCGACGCTAACCCTCGCCGATTTTACTTCCCGCAAGTTTACAGCCAACTTGCGAACGCCCTTGTTAGGATTTTGACCTGCAGGGTCGGGAGAAGTCGGCAGCGGGCGGGCATCCATGACAGAAAAGCGAGCGTTTTCTGGCGAAAGCAAGACTGCACGAAGTTGCGCATCGCCTTGCGTCAATGTCGCTACTTTGCCATCGTCGCTCAATTCCACTTCAGCAGGTGTGTGCATGAACCACCAAATTTCGCCCGGCTGTTTGAGCGCCAATTCGTCCTGAACCAAAACAAACCTGCGTTTTCTGTCAAGCATGACTCCTCGCAAAACCTTTTCAGCGTGACGGACATACGCGGTGGTCAAATCAGCGATAGCGAAACTTTTGTCAGGCGACGAGACAAAGCGAACAATTTTTGCCACTGCTGATGGGTCTTGGTCGGGTTCCTGCGACGGGTTGATGACCAAAGTGTTGTGCCCTTCCGCCCGCAGCCGATAGTAACTCCATCGCTGCCGACCGAAGTAACCTGGCAGGTTGTAGTTATCGGCGCCTAAATCAACTGCCCAACGATAGCCCAACGCATCCAACACGAAAGTCCCGATGTCCAAGTGGCTGTGGTTGAACTTGTTGTCTCCCGCCTTGAAGCCGACGAAAATCGCGTTGCGGTCGTTCCAAGCGCTTCGCATCGTCACAACTTCAACATAGCGGAAGTATTTGTCAAGTGGCAACTTTTCCTTCGTTGGGTCATTGCCTCGTTCGTCAAACCAGAGCAAGTCCAAAGGGTGCGGCGATGCCGTTGTGCGGGCATACCAAGCGTAAACGGGTCGGTTGAATTTGCGAGCCAACCAAAACATTTGTGGAGCCCTCAGCGTGCCATCGCCACCGTCAGCGAAGTTGAAAGTGCGACCAGTTGGTCCAGTGATGTAAATCGGAAACAGTCCCGTCTCGGAGAACCCTTCCATCTGCGACAATCCAAAATCGGTGCCAACTGCTGTTTCTAAGGCTGCAAGGAAGATGCAGTTGTAACTGGTGGCGTAATTCCAATAGCCAGGACCTTCACCCCAAGCGCCGTCGGGTGCGAACTCCCGCATGGGCAACCTGATGGACTGAACGGCGTGGCTCAAAATTTCTCCGCACAAATCGGGCAACTCATCCAAAAGCGCCAAAGCAGCCATCCCTATGCCACCGTTGCAGACTTGGTTCCAGTTGTGTCGGGCTTGTGACCACCAACCCTTTTGCCTGTAAATTGTCAGGGCGGGTTGAAGCCCTTTTTGGACCATCGCTTCCCTCAAAATGCGCCGTTGTTCATCGCTCCACTCATTGAAAAGCCAATCGTAAGCGATGGCAAAAGCGTGAGCCATTTCAGCGGTGTCAAGGAAGTGTTTCGGGTTCCAGTCGGGGAAATTGGCTGCAGCCTCAAGTTCGCGCCATGCCCGCTCAAGGTAGCGTTTTTCGCCATCCAAGCGATACATAAGCGCGAGGGTGTAAACTCGGTTCAAGACACGCCGACTTGTAGCTAAAAGCCTAAGTCCATCGGGAATTTCGTAGCGGGAAGGTGACTCTTGACAAATTCGCTCTGCCTGCTCCCTAAGCCGCCGATAAAAATCTCGTGCTTGTCGGTTGGTCCGAACGAGTTTCCGCACCCGTTCAAAATCCTCGTTCGTCGCCAACAACCTCGGATGAACCTTGCGCACTCTTGCCGCCCAGTCGCTCGGTTGCTGCCAAATCAACGCATATGACAAAACCACTGCCACAACACCAAGCCACATACACCCGTTCATAGGCATTCCCTCCTTCCAACCTATCTTCGGCGGTCACCCAAAGAACTTTGACGCAGGCAGGGTTATACTTTTGCTTGACTTGTTGAACTCGCCAAATCTTGGCAAATGCCCAATCGTCTGGCTATTCTTGGTTGTGGGGAGCAGGAGTTGACATGAGTGGTAAGCGCCAATTGCTCCTAACCCTTGCAATTTTGCTCGGTTGGATGCCGGAAGTTTCCCTTTGGCTTAGCCCACCTGTCTTGATTGGAGATGAAGCCTATTACGCTCGCGCGCCCGTTGAGATGAAGGAACGAGGGGATTGGCTCGTCCCTTATTTCAACGGCGAACCGAGATACAAAAAGCCACCCCTGATGTATTGGCTCGTTGCTGTCTCCCAAAGGATTTTCGGCGAGAACGAAGTGGCTTCAAGGTTGCCATCGCTGCTGGCAGTTGTCCTGACAAGTTTGCTTCTTCTTTGGTTCAGTTCAAAAACGGGTTTTGCGGAAACAGGGGCATGGGCTGCTGCAATTTTCCTTCTCAACCCAATGACCGCAGGGTTGGGAAATTGGGGAGCACCTGAGGCGACTTTGTGCTTGTTCATCACTGCCTCAATCCTTTTCGGGCTCCTTTGGGTTCGCGACCGTTCGCTTCCTTTGCTGTTAGCGAGCGGGGCAACAGCGGGGTTGGGAGTCTTGACAAAGGGTGCGCCCGGGTTAGTTCTGCCTGCCATCGTGCTTTTCCCGCTCGCATTTTGGAGGACATGGACGAGACAAAGCGGGAAAACAAGTTGGTCACAATGGATGAAGTTGGTGGCGCAAGTTGTTTTGTGGCTCGCAGTTTGCTTGGCAATTGCAGCGCCGTGGTTTCTCCTTGTCAGCATGCGAGAGGGCGAAGCTTTTTGGCAAGTTTTTTTGCTGCGCGAGCATGTCCGCAGAGTCGCCGAACCGATGGAGGGGCATCGCGGTCCGTTTTGGTATTACCTTTTGGTCATCTGGCTCTTCTTCCTGCCTTGGAGCATTTGCCTTCCCCACGCACTTGCGAATGCCTTGAAACCAATGAGACAATCGCCCATCCGGGATGAACACTTCGTCGCTACTTCAATGGCATGGTGGGCAATCAGCGTTGTCGGTTTGTTTTCGTTGGTTGCGACAAAACTCCCGCACTACATCTTTCCCGCTCTTCCTGCCCTCGCGTGGCTCTGCGCTTCCCGAACGGGAAACGAGGTGAGCAAAGGCGAAGTCGTTTCGGGATTTTTGTTAGCCTTGCTTCCCGTTATCGGTGCCCTTTACGGGATTAGCGTGCTTCCCAAAATCTACGCGGAACTTTTGCGCAAGTTGGGATTTGAGCCTGATGCCGAATTGAAAGCGTTGAAGTTTGCACTGAACTTAATCGCTTTCGGGTTCGCCTCAGTGCTAATGGCGTGGTTGGTCCCTTCCGCAATCCGTTTCGCATCGGTCCCAAAGAACCGGTGGAGCGCCCTTCTCATCAGCGGGGCGATACTGACAGCCACGACATTTGGGTTTCTTTCTACCCTTACAGAAGCATCGGGCGGGCGCGATGCTGTCAAGTTGTGGACGAAATTCAAACACCTTGCAACTTTCGGAAGCGACACTGAATGGGCAGTTTTTTACGCTCGAAAGCCTATCCCGCTTTTGGGGCGAAATAGGCAAAGGTTGCGCAAGTTGTTGGCGAACTATCCTGATGCAGTGATTTTGACGCGAGTGGATTCCGCACCCGCACTTAGGGAAGAAGGACTAAAATTGGTGCGTTTCGGGTTTTGGTGCGTCGCCTCCCGTGCTGCGGTCGTAGGCAGTTTCAGGACACATCAAGTCAGGTATTGACATGGGCAGGGCATGTGATACAATGTAAAGCGAGGTGGGAAAAGGATGCCTTTGCGGGTCCGTCGCAAAGTGGAACGAGGAAGCAGTAAGTTGATTTACCTGCAAGTGAAGGAGATGCTCCGCTCAAGCATTGAACGGGGCGAACTGAAGCCGGGCGAACCTTTGCCCGGGAGAGTGAAGTTGTGCGAGATGTTTGGGACGAACCGTTTGACCGTTGACAGGGCAATCCGTGAATTGGTTCGTGAGGGTTGGTTGGTGTCGGTCAAAGGCAAAGGCACTTTCGTCTCCCACCCTAACTCACGCCCTTCAACCGCCATCATGACCTTCGCCGTCGTTTGGTATCAGCGTGGCATCAGCGAGCAGCAGAACATTTACTGGGGACCGCTTTTGAGGGGCATCGCCGAGATGACCAGCCAGTTGGGCATCCAATTGCAGTTTCGCGAGATGAACCCTTCGTTCTACCGCGAGTTTTTCCAAGAGTCCCGTTCCGACGGGATGATTGTGTTAGCGCCTTTGTTGGAGGACGAAATGGTGTTGCGCGAACTGAGGTCTCACCGAATCCCGTTCGTCGCAACCTCTTCCGTTTACGAGGACAAAAGTTTGCCGTGCGTTGGGATTGACAATTTTGAAGGTGTCAAGAAGGCTCTGGAGCACCTTTGGTCCCTCGGTCACCGCAAAATCGCCATCGTTGACTTGGACTTGAGGCAAACGGATTTACAACAAAGGTGGGACGCTTTCCGAAAACTCATGGGAGAAGCGGGTTACGCCATTGACCCTCGTTGGGCACTCCTCTACCCGGACAGATGGTGCATTGACAGGGATGCGTTAGTGAAGCAATGGCTGAGTTCTGTCCCTTTGCCGACAGCCATCTTCGGTGCCGATTACGAGATGACCCTTTCAGCCTTCACAGCCATCAAGGAGTTGGGCTTGAAAATACCCGACCAAATTTCGTTGGTCGGTTTCGATGACCCACCGATGGCAGCCTTCCTGGAGCCGCCTTTGACGGCAGTCCGCCAGCCCGTTGAAGAAATTGGGAGACGGGCAGTGAAGAAACTTTACGAAGCCTTGCAGAAGGGGGTGATGCCGGAAGGGACGGAAATCTTTTCGCCCGAACTTGTCGTTCGGGCTTCAACAAGCCCTGCCACTGACGGTCAGCGGTGAGCAAGTATTGACATGCAAAGGTCAGCACGCTAAAATGAAAGTGCCGTTGGGTCGTTTAAATCTTTTGAAGGAGGTGCATCAGCATGATGGCGATGAAGAAGCGCTTTGGCTTCACGCTCATTGAGTTGCTGGTCGTGATCGCGATAATTGCGATCCTGGCTGCCATTCTGTTCCCTGTGTTCAGCCAGGCTCGCGAGAAGGCAAGGCAGGCAACTTGCATCTCTTCCCTCAAGCAAATCGGCATGGGACTGCTGCAATACCTGCAGGACTACGACGAGAAGTTCCCGCCTCATCAAGAGCGAGACAAATGGAATGAATGGGACTCTCGTCCCACTTGCCAATGGGCGGCAACGGCTTCCAATCCTTGGCTTCGCTTCCCTGTCCTTATTGATCCCTATCTGCGCAACTTGTGGGTTTACGAATGCCCCAGTGCCAAACTTAAGTGGCTTGGTAGAAACCGCATTTATGGGCGAGCATCACCGTGCAACTGGCCACTTCCAGGCCATGTAGACCCGCGTTGGATAACCTTCGACCAATCCATCGGTTTCAATTTTGACTACTTGTTTGGGCGTAACTTGCCAAGAGTTCAGGAGCCCGCCTCCGCTGTTTATTCGGCTGATTCTGCCCACCCTGAAGCCGCTTCCTCTATCGGTCGTGTTGCCTTCGCTGACCGCTGCGCCGTTGCTTGTTCTCCAAGTTGGTCACCTCGCCCACCTGATTGGGAGCGCAATGATGGCTTCCTCACCCAATCCACCCGCCACCTGAGAGGCTCTAACATCACCTTCGTGGATGGGCACACCAAGTGGATGCAATACACCGCCATCTGGGCAAGGTGGCTTGACTTGTATCGCCGTGGCGGAGGAGGTTATGCCTACGAAATCTTCGGGCTCTGGAACAACGGACCGTGGTTCCCATGATGTGGTGACAAGTTAAGTTCCCCCCACTCGTGGGGAGTGCCCTGCGGGTGGGGCTACAACACTGAAGAGAGGTGGAAAAAATGCGAAGAGAGGTGCCTACATGGCTGGCAGTCGTCCTCATTCTCGTCGTTTTGGCGATTGTAGTCGGAGTTTATGTTTTGCGTGGCAGACCAACTCCTCAAGAACCTCAAGCGCCTTTCCTGAAAGGGCAACCTGCTGGACCAGAGGCACCACCAGGACAGCGCCCCGTGATGGAACCGCCAGTGGAACGAAGGTAAGGCGCCCATGCACAAGGGACCGACAGGACCTGGCAAGTGAGCGAGTTGAAAACAAACTCTCTTCACTTGAAGTTTGCTGGCGCAATGAATTTCGTTGCTGCTGGCAGGCTTCAAGGTGAAGAGCGTTTCTCTTTTTCTCAACTGGATGCCGCTGCCTCAAACCGCTCCCACTTCCTGCCCCTGATGAACTCCACCAGCGGCAAAGCGTATTCAGCACGGGAGAACGGAGGGACGAGAAAGACGCCGGGGCAATGCTCAAGCGCCACTGAAACCAACTCTTGAGCGATGGCGATGCCTTCAGCGAGTTGCCTTTCCTTCGGCACGCTTTCCATCCGCTGCAAAATTTCGTCGGGCATCTTGACACCGGGCACTGTTTTCCAGAAGGCAGCGTTTCTGGCACTGATGAGGATGCCTATGCCGACGAAGATGGGGATTCCGACTTCACGCATGACTTGCCCGCACGCTTCAATTCGTTTCGGCTCAAAGACCGCTTGCGTCAGTGCGAATTGAGCGCCCCTTTCAACTTTGCGTTTGAGCCGCCTCACCTCTGCTTCCAAGTTGGGCACATTTGGGTTGAAACCTGCACCGATAATGAAATCGGTTCGCTTCCCGACAGGAGCATCAACCCAGTTGACGCCTCGGTTGAGTTTGCTGAGCAACTCAATGATTTGGAAACTGTTCAGGTCATAGACGCTGCTCGCTCCCACATCGGGCGCAAGTTTCGCTGGGTCGCCGGTGACAGCCAAAACAGCAGGGATACCCAAAACCGCCATGCCCATCAAAAGCGATTGAGCGCCAATGAGGTTATGGTCGCGACCAGCGAAGTGGCAAATGGTTGGAAGCCCGGTCTCCCGTTGCATCAGAAACGCCATCACCAAATTGCTGAGCCGAACTGAAGCGAGGGAGTTATCGCCGATGCTAATTGCGTCCACGCCTGCCCTCGCCAAAAGTTTTGCCCCTTCCAAAATCGGCTCGTAGTCCAAACCTCTCGGCGGGTCCAGTTCAACGATGATGATGGGTTCGTTCCATAGTTTGCTCAAAAAGTTGGGCATCGGCGACTTAAGTTTCGGTTGCTCTTCGGGTTTGACCTCAATGCGGCGGGTGACTCGTTGCCTGATAGTTTTGCCTTTCAACCGTTTAGCGAGTAAGCGAATGTGTTCGGGCGTTGTGCCGCAGCAGCCACCAATCAAGTTTGCCCCAGCCTGCCAAATCTCCTCGCCGATGCGGGCAAACTCTTCAGGCTCACCGAGGTAAACGAACCGACCGTCAACATACTGGGCATAGCCTAAGTTCGGAAATGCCGTGATAGGAAGCTCGGTTAATCGGGCGAGGGCTTGAACTATGCTCAAGTTGCGGGTCGGCGAAATGCCGCAGTTTGTCCCGATGGCGTCAACACCAAGTTTCTCCAACTCAAAAACTGCCAACGCAGCCCTGCCTTCAGCGCTCCGACCGCCATCTTCAATGGCTGCCAACTGGGCGATGATAGGCAAATCGGTCTCCCGTTTCGCTACTCGAATGGCTCGGCTCAAATCGTCCAAGTTCAGGAAGGTCTCAAAAATCAGCAAGTCAACGCCCTCGTTTGCCAGCGCAACTATGAGTTCGCGGTAAGCGTTTTCAATGTCGTCGTCGCTCAATTCAAGCAAATCTTTCAACCGCCCGATAGGACCGACTGAACCTGCGATAAAAGCGTCAGCACTCAGTTCAGCGATTGCATCCCTCGCCAATCGGACAGACGCTTGGACCAGTTCCCTCAACCTTTTTTCCAAGCCGAACTCTCTGAGCCGGAAGGGATTTGCAGCGAAGGTGTTGGTGGTGATGACTTGAGCGCCTACGGCGAGATAGTCGCGGTGAACGCTTTTAACCAAATCGGGAGCGGTCAAGTTGGCTTGCTCTGGCGGAAGTCCATGAGGGAAGCCCCGTCGCCACAACTCCGTTCCCATCGCACCGTCTCCGATAACCACGACCTCGCGCATCCGAGTTAAAAGTTCAAGACCTCTTTCGGCAGGCATGGAGGAAATCACCCCTTGCAGCAGCGATTTCCGGACTTCGTTTCGCTCAGTTCGCTTCACATCACTTTTGCGACTATGACGGTGATGTTATCGTCGCCGCCCGCTTCGTTTGCGAGGCGGATGAGGGTCTGGACAGCAGATGGAAGGTTGGGCTCGCTCAGCAAAACACGCTCAATCTCGCTGTCGTCAATCATGTCAACTAACCCGTCGGAACAAAGCAGCACTAAATCGCCGCGCTGCAGTATGACCTCAAAAGTGTCAACCTGAACTGTCGGCTCAATTCCGATGGCTTGGGTTATGATGTTCCGCTGCGGGTGCCATCTCGCTTGCTCTGGCGTCAAAAGCCCTGCATCAACATATTGCTGCACGAGGGAGTGGTCTTTCGTGATTTGCGTCAATTTCCCTGACTGAAGCAAGTAACCCCTACTGTCGCCCACATTGGCAAAGACAACTTTGTTGCCGCAAAGGACGGCAGCGGTCAAAGTTGTGCCCATGTTGTTTCGCATCGCTTGAGCCTCAGCGAAAACTTGCCTGTTGGCTTCAACGAAGGCTGCTTTCAGCGCTTCTTGCCAATTGGGTTCGCTGAAATTGAGCCAATCCTGAATTGCCGTCAGCAAATGGGAGGCAAAAGTTTGCAGGCAAAGTTTTGAAGCCACCTCGCCAGCAGCATGTCCGCCCATTCCGTCGGCGACGGCTAAGATTGTCAGCGACTCAACTTTGTCAAGGTGGCAGCGTTCAAAGTGCATGGTCAGGTAACTGTCTTCGTTGTGCTCTCTCCTTTGACCCACATCGGTCGCTGCAGCGAATTCAACCCTCATTGTCGGTGGCGCTTGCATGAGTTCAAGCAAGCGCTGCAAAGTTTTCGCTGCCTCACGCCAATCGGTTGCTTGAAGGACAGCAGCAGTCGCTCGTTCGCTCCATTCTCCAGCCTGCGTGCTTTCAAGCCAACTTTTGAGTTTGACCACAAGTTCCTGTTTGACCTTTTGCCAATCGCACGGTTCAAGGCTTACGGCACTCGCTGTCACGAACGGTTCGCCTTTGTCCGTGAAGATGACAGCCGAGTCCAAACTCTCTTTCAGCCCAAATTCGTTCTCAGCAAGGTGAGCAAAAGCGTCAGCCAACAAGTGAGCCCATGCGACTGCGGTGGCAGCATCTTCTGGCTCGACCTCGCGCATGGGCGAGCCAGCCACTATAGGCAAAGCCACATAAGCCCGCTCGTCATATGGCGCATCGGTGAAAGCAGCGAGTGGTGCTAAGATGGCTTGGTGGTGCAAGCCTCTTTTCGCAAGTTCCCAAAACGGTTGCAGGATTTCGGAAGACTTTGCCTCAAGCAAGCGAACCTTCAAAGCCTCCAAATCGGCATCGGCAAGGTCATGCCCGCATTGCTCGCAATAGTTGCTATCGGCTGTGTTCAATGTTTGGCAGACGGGACATCGCTTTCTCGGTTCGGTTTCCGTCGCTTCGTATTCGTTCAAGCCATCGTGAGTGCTGACGAAGGAGACGATTTCGTATCGCCGCTGGAACAACAATGCTCCCTCGGGCAGAGGTTCGGGAGGTTCCGCTTCTTCAACGGTTGGCGTTTCTGTCTCAACGCTTTCCGTCTCCTTTGGTGCGACTTCCGTTTCTTGCTTCTCGACTTCCTTCGATTCCGCCACCAGTCGCTCCCCGCACTGGGCGCAGAACTTTGCTTCTTCTCGGTTCTCGGTGCCGCAATGAGGGCAGACCATCTTCTGACCACCTCCGCACTATTGACTATGCCGCAACTTGATTCCCCTTGCTGCATTGTCTCGTCCGATTTGTAACCTTGCAACCATTTGCCGCCTCAATCTCACTGGCTCACATTCTTTCGTGCCGTGCTGCGGACTTTAGCATGATGGACAAATGGCGTAGCAAGTTCAGAACACATTTTCGTGGAGGTGAAAGTCATGCAAGTTTCCAAGGAAATTCGGCAGGACGGTCAAACGCAGTCAAAGTTGGCTGAAATTGAAGAGCGCCTGAGAGCACTGGAGGCGCAGGTGCAGGAAATAAAGAGCGAATTGCCCGACAACAAAGTCAGCATCGTCGTCTTCAGCGGCGACCTTGACAAGGTTATTGCTTCCTTCATCATCGCAACTGGCGCCGCATCGATGGGCATGGATGTCACCATGTTCTTCACCTTCTGGGGTCTGAATGCCCTCAAGAAGAAGCGTGACCTTTCGGGCAAAAACTTCATGGAGAAGATGTTCGCCTTGATGACGCCGGTCGGAACGGAAGGGCTTGGCATCAGCAAAATGAACTTCTTCGGCATCGGGGCAAAAATGCTTCGGGCGATGATGAAGCGCAAGCAAATCATCTCGCTGGAAGAGTTAGCCCAAATTGCCCGCGAGGACTTGGGCGTCAAAATTGTAGCGTGCAAGATGGCTGTCCATGTCATGGGAATCAAGCCCGATGAACTTTGGGACGGCGTTGAAATCGGCGATGTAGCCTCCTTTCTCACCGAAGCCACGAAAAGCAAGGTGACGCTTTTCATTTGAGATTGCGCAGCGCGATACTGAGTGCGAAGCGCGATTTTGGTTGAGGAGTGCAAAGGTGCGACAGTTAAGCCCTCATCTTGCGCCTCATGTTCTGCCCCCGCCTGTCTATTTGGACGAACGCAGGCAGGTTTTGCCAAAATTTTTATTACGGCTCAACTTCCTTGACGCCTGCCAGCCGTTAATGGGGTTGTCGTGGAGACTGAAGGAGGTGAAGGTGTTATGCCCAACTGGTGCGTCTATCCGCCTGAGGACATCGTTCCTGACGAGGTTGAGTTGCTGGCATCTCAAATTGAGGAAGACGGCGGCAAGGTTTTGGCAATTTACCGCGAACCTTACGGCAACAATTGGCAGATTTTCGCGCTGCTGCCGTTGATGAAGGTTCAACCGACCCCGTTCCAAAGGGACCTTTCGCCTCAACATGTTGACCGCCTGCAAGAGGTCATCGGCGAGTTAGGGCGGTTCCTTGACCCAATAGTGGTCATCCGAGCACCTAACGGCGAATATTGGACTCCCAACGGAAACCACCGAAGGGAAGCGATGGTCAGGCTGGGCAGAGGCATGATTTCCGCCATAGTCGTCCCCGACCCACGAGTCGCTTACCAAATCCTCGCCCTCAACACTGAGAAGGCTCACAACCTCAAGGAGAAAGCGCTGGAAGTTATTCGCATGTATCGCGGGCTCCTGAGCGAAGATGGAAGCATCCGAGAGACCGATTTTGCCTTCCACTTCGAAGAGGCTTACTACATCACCCTCGGCTTGATTTACGAGCGGCGGGAGCGGTTCAGCGGTTCAGCCTATGTTCCCATCCTCCGCAAAATTGACACCTTCCTCAGTGAACCTCTCCCCGTAGCGCTAAAAGAGCGGGAACGGAGGGCTGAGTTGCTTGAAAGCGTTGACGCTCTCGTTGAGCCCATTGTTCACAGCCTCCGAGAACGAGGCTTCAACCATCCGTTCCTCAAGCAAGCAGTCGTCTCCAAAGTCAACCCAATTAAGCGTAAACGCATCGTTGACATCTCCTACGACGAAGCACTCAACCGCATGAAGCGAGCCCTCGAGAAACTTGACCCGTCAACTATCACGCCCGAGGACTTGGCAGCGGCAATCGCTGAAGAAGCGTTCTGAGTTGAGCGTTGCGAGTTGAGCGTGTCGCTCCTTTGAACCTAAACTCGCAACTCTCGTGGCGAACGCATGATGAGGTGAAAGGAATGCCGAGTAGGACACCGTTGTTCGATTTGCAGCGGCTGGATGGAGCAAAGTTCGTTGAATTCGCTGGCTGGGAGTTGCCTCTCCACTTCGGCAGCATCTTGGAGGAAGCAAAAGCAGTTAGGTCATCTTGCGGCATGTTTGATGTCAGCCACATGGGGCGAATTGGAGTGCAGGCGTGCAAGCGTGTAAGCGTGAATGTGAGTGAAAGCGTGCAAGTAAGTAGCGTGGCGGAAAAGTTGGATTGGTTGGTGACGATGGATGTCAAAAACATGGCGGTTGGGCAGGTGCGCTACGGCTTTTTGTGCAACGAGAGGGGCGGTATCATTGATGACTTGACAGTTGCGAGGTTGGGGGGAAGTGAGTTCCTTCTCGTCGTCAACGCTTCCCGCCGCGAGGTCGATTTCGCTTGGATGAGGCAACATTTGCCCGCCGATGTTGAACTCGTTGACCGAACTTTTGAGACGGCGATGATTGCCGTGCAAGGACCTGACGCTTTAGAAGTCGTGGACAGTTTGGTGGACAGTGAAACAAAGCTGTCCAATTTGAAGCGGTTTCGGGTCGGTGAGTTTTCCTTGCTGGGCATCAAATGTCTCGTTTCCCGCACGGGATACACAGGCGAAGACGGCGTTGAAATCGTTTGCCCTGCCGATTCTGCCAACAGGATTTGGTCGGCGCTTCATTCAAAAGGGGTGCGACCTTGCGGTTTGGGCGCACGGGACATTTTGAGGCTTGAGGCAGGCATGTGCCTTTACGGGCACGATTTGGACGAAGACACAACCCCCGCCGAAGCGGACTTGATGAGGTTCGTGGCGATGGACAAAACTTTCATCGGGCGTGACGCCATTGAAGAGCAACTGCGCAACGGGGTTCGGCGCAAACGAGTTGGGCTGAGGCTTTTTTCCCGCACAACGCCCCGCGAAGGGGCAATTGTGGTGGGCAACGGTCAACCCATCGGTAAAGTCACCAGCGGCGTTTTCTCACCGCATTTGAACACCGCCATAGCGATGGCGTATGTGGAAACCGGGTGGGCAAAAGTTGGTCAGCAAGTTCAGGTCTTAGTCCGCGATAAACCGCAAGACGCCGAAATTGTTCCCATGCCCTTCTTGCCCTTGCCTTCAAGGAAGGTGGCACATTGATGCCTTCCGACATCCCTCGGTCGGTGCTGAGAGAGATTGAAAAGCGTTACGGCAAGCCGAAAGTGATTTGGAAGCGGTGGCGTATCACTAACGACGAGTTGGCAATGATCAAAGCCAGCCAAAAGGATGGGCGCGCCCATGATGTCACCCTGTTCATTTTCCGAAAGGGCAAATTGGCGGTTATCCGAAAGCCCAATCACCCTAAAGGCGTTTACCGAGCGCCCAGCGGTGCGGTTAAACGAGGCGAGGATTTTGAGGCAGGTGCTTTGAGGGAAGCATACGAAGAAACTGGCTTGACGGTTCGGCTGAAACGCTACCTGATGCGGTTGAGGGTGAAGTTTGTTGCACCTTCAGGTTGTGTGGACTGGACGACGCATGTTTTCTTGGCAGAACCGGTAAGCGGGCGACTTTGTCCGGTTGACACTCGCGAAATCGAAAGTGCCCGTTGGGTCAGCATTGAAGAACTGCAGACAAATATCCGCAAGGCAATGTTGGATAGCGGTCGCTCGCTGCTTCGATATCGGGTTTGGCTGACGGACAAGACAATTTCACTGCTGAGCCAAATTGGTGGGAAACTTCGCTGAAGGACAAGCCTTCCCGTTGCCCCTTCCTTGCTGAGGACACCATCGTTTGCTATCATTGATTTCGGGCGTTGAAATTTCTGCCGACGGAGGGGCGAATGTGGCAGAGCAGTTGCAATCAACTGCAGGGGTAACTGTCGTCGTTCCTGTTATTGCGGGAAAAGAGGCACAGCCTTTTTGGTCTTGGCGGGCTGTCGCTATCGCCTTGCTTCTGTTGGGGACAGGACCCGACGCTATTGTTGTCGCCTTAGAGAATTCGCCGACTAAAGTCGGCGCTCAGTTTCTCCCGTCATCAACTACGGGTTAAAACCCGCAGCATGAACGGCTTCGGTTGCGTCCACATCTAAACGCGCAACTCTCAACGCTCAGCCCTTAACGCACAACGCTCAACGCCTGAGGTAAGCCAATTTTTCTGGTCGGATGCCTTCGGTGAATTTGGTGAAGTCCAGAGTCCAGAAGCCATCCAAGTTCGGCACCCTCGCAAACATCGGGTAGGCGCAAAGGATTGAAGCCAACACAATTTTTGTCGTCCGCCTCAAGACATTCAACTCAGACCAGAGGCGGAGAAAGTGGACGCCTTTGGGATGTTGGGTCAGTAGGGATTGAACGAGGGTTATCAGCGGCGCTTGCCGGATAGTTTCGTGGGCTGCGTATTGCTTCAACTCCTCCAACCTTGACCGAGGGATGTGAATCCATCGGTCGTATCGGTTCGTCCAGATAAGTTTGACGAGCCCGCTCTTCATCCTTTCAAGGCGGACAATCCCGCCAACTTCCACCTTGCGCTTCTGATACCACTCCGAAAGCCCGAAACAAAGCCCGAGGGAGAGGTTAACCCACAGCCCAAGTTCATTCTGCTCGTCGTCAATGACCCTCAAAAATTGCAATTCCGGCTCGGAAGGGAAGAAAGGCGCATCTATGCGGCGAATTTTCAAGGTGCCAACTTGTAAGTGCGGGTAAGTGACAGGGATGTCGAGTCGCTTTGGCGGCTTCAGGTCCTCGGGCACCTTGACATCTTGCTCGCCCACCTCTTCGTAATTTGGGTCTTCAACGAAGCGCCTCAAATCGTCATCGATGGCTTCAAGGGGCAGGACCAAATCCACTTGACCTGCCAAATCCTCGGGGACTGGTGGCGGGGGCGGAGGGAGGAGGGGTTCAGGAACTTCCATGACCTCAGCCGGAGTTTTGTCGCTCAACCACCAACACTGACCGCCTAACTCCACAAACCTGTCATCCCGAACCAAAAGGGCGAAAAGGGAGCGAATTGATTTTTCGTAGTCTGGGTCGGTTGGCAGAACTTCTAAAACTTGCTCGGCGATTCGGGTCAAATGCACGGGGTAAGGTTGAGTTTCAAGCCACGAGGCAATTTCGTCGCTGACATCCCAGCCCAAATCTGTGGTCAGTTCTTCAGCGGCGGAGAGTAATTGCTGAAGTTTTCGAGTCTCAATGAATCTGGCGCGCTGTTCAGCTTGCTGCCTCAATTCCTCTGACTGCCGAAGGAGCAACTTAGTCATGGCATCTTTGCCTTTTTCGGTTACCCAGTAACCGAGCGACAGAACTTGCAAGCCATATGCGTTCAGAAGTTGGGAGAATGTCGGGACAAGTTCCAGTTGCCCCGCCCTCTTCGCCCAGAGAACGAAAAGGAGTTCACGATGCGAAAGAGGCATCTCGGCTGAGTCTAAAATTGCCTTTGCCAGTTCGGTTGGGTTATCGCTTGGAGCAACCAGCGAAAGCAACCAATTGGCGAAGTCTTCCCTTTGCCAAAATTCGCGGCTAACAGCGTCATCTATTGACAAGCCTTCAATTTGCGGCAACCATTCAATTAGCCCAAAGCGCCCGTCTTCTGTGCTGAAACAAAGGCTTCCAAGACGGGAGGTCAGAAAGGAGGCAATCGTTTCCTCCAAAACATCTTGCATTTGAAGGCGCCAAGGTGCTAAGAGAGCAGCAATCTCTTCGGGGCGGAGGGGAACTCCTTTGAGCGTCAGTATTGTGGTCACCAGACCACCTAAGGGCGCAACGGCTGCGTCTTGTCGCCATCGGAAATTCCAAACCCTCCCTTGCAAGACCAAATGCTCACACCCAAGCAAGATTTGACGGGTCAAGCCCATGAAAATCTCAACGCCGTCAATTGCGGACAAATCCTTCGTCCGCTTCCCCTCACCTGACTCCCACAAGGTCTGACAAGCGTTGTGCAAAACGAGCAAGGACGCTCGCTTGCTTCTTTCGGGTTCAGGGTCGAACTCGGTCAATTGTTCTGACGGCAGATTGAAGGTCATCCCCATGCCTCCTTTCCACCTTCAACTCTGCAACTAAATCGTAAGGTCCCGCTTTGACCACACGAACTTTGACAAACCTACCCAAGAGCCCATCTGAAGGGCAACCCTTGACCTTCACCACTCCGTCTATCTCAGGCGCTTCATATTGAGACCTCCCTTCGTAAATGCCGGTTCGCCTGTCCCAACGCTCCAACACGACTTCCAAAACTCTCCCGACGAAGGTTTGATTCCTTCGCAACGAGATTTCCTGTTGGGCAGCCAAAATCAGGCGGCGCCGCTCCTCAGCAATTTCCGCTGGAACCCGGTTAGGGAACTCATAGGCAGGTGTCCCAGGCTCTGGTGAAAAGACGAAAACTCCAACCCTGTCAAACTCCATCGCCTTGACGAAATCGAGCAAGTGCTCAAAATGCTTGTCCGTTTCGCCGGGGAAGCCAACGATGAAAGTCGTCCGGATAGCGATGTCGGGCATGGCTGACCTCAGCCGTTCAATCAAACGAGCGTAAGATTCCGCATCCCCACCCCTCTGCATCGCACGCAAAATTTCTGGGTGGCTGTGCTGCAAGGGAATGTCAATGTATCGCGCCACCTTTTCGCTTTCCGCCATTGCTTCAATCAGTCGCTCAGATACGGCTGTCGGGTAGCAATAAAGCAACCTCAACCACTTGAGCCCGTCCAAGCGGACGAGTTGGCGAATCAAGTTAGGCAGCATCGGCTTGCCATACAAGTCAACTCCGTAGCGCGTTGTGTCTTGGGCAATCAAAATCAACTCCCTCACGCCTTGCTCAACCAACTCTTTCGCTTCCGCTTCCAACTCTTCCATCGGACGACTTCTTTGCTTGCCTCTGATGGCGGGGATGGCGCAGAAAGAGCATGTTCGGTCGCAACCTTCGGCGATTTTCAGGTAGGCATACCAAGGTGGTGTGCTGACGATTCGCGGTGCGTATGGCGGTTCGGCGGTGACTTCTTGCTGGCGCAATTTCATGCCCAACTTCTCCGAAACGACGGAAGCGATTTTGCCCAACTCCATGACGCCTAAGCAAGCATCCACCTCGGGAACTTTCTTTTGCACCAAATCGGGGAAGCGCGAAACAAGGCAACCCGCTGCAACCAAAACCCGGCAGTTGCCTTTCCTTTTGAGCCGAGCCAACTTGCGCAAGTGGGAAAGGGACTCCTTTACAGCCGCTTGCAAGAAGCCGCAAGTGTTGACGACGATGACTTCAGCCTCTTCCAAGTCAGTCGTCAACTCAAAACCGCTCCCTGCAAGCCAGCCCAGCATATTTTCGCTGTCAACCAAATTTTTCGGGCAACCCAAAGACACAACTGCGCATCTAACAAGTTTTCGCATCCGTTGGCACCTCATCGTCTAAAGGTTTTTGAGCCGATGCCCTCAGGTTCTCCGAAAAAAGCGAATTTTCCCAGCAAGCGGTCAAAAATTCACGGGCAACATAATTTTGGCACATTGACCCCATGGCTTTAGGGCTTGTTGCGCCATACACTTCGTGCGAATTTCCCGCAGCGGACAAGATGGCAAAATAAGAGTGGCGTTGAGGCACTGTCCCGACTCTCAAAAGGGGTGAAGCATAATGCCCTTCACAGCGGACGAACGCAAGAAAATCTCGGAGATGTTGCGGGAAAAAGGTGTTCCTGAAAAAGTGCCCGTTGTGTGGTCAGGGAGAATTCCGCTTGCCCGACTCAATCGCCTTCATACATGCAAAGCAATGGAAACGCTTGGCGGTCAAGTTGAGGTTGGTTGGTTCCATGCAGGTAGCATGCCCTGTCTCATCTTAATCTGCAACAACTGCGGGAACACACTTCTGCTCAATTTGAAGGTGGCAGGTTTGTGGGACGAGTTAAGGCTTGAAGAAGTGCGGCTGAGGTGTTAAGCGATGGCTGACGGTCGCTATGAAAAGTTGACGCCGATGTTCCGACAATATCAGGCAATCAAAGCCCGTTACCCCGATGTTTTGGTCCTCTTTCGGTTGGGCGACTTTTACGAAATGTTCGGCGAGGACGCAAAAATTGGTTCGCAAGTTTTGCAGTTAGTGCTGACATCGCGGGAAATCGGCAAGGGCAACCGCGTCCCAATGTGCGGTGTCCCTCATCACGCTGTTGAGCGATACATCGCCAAGTTGCTTGAGGCTGGCTACAAAGTCGCCATCTGCGACCAGTTGGAAGAGCCGAGCCCCAAAAAGCGACTCGTCCACCGAGATGTCACACGCGTCCTAACGCCCGGAACTCTCGTTGAAGAGGCGTTCCTTGAAGCGAAGCAATACAACTTTCTCGTGGCAATTAGCGGGACGAGGGACGAGGGGCGAGGGACGAATGAAAGCAGGCAACATCAGCACCCAGCACTCCGCACCGAGCCCCCCCATCGTTTCGGTTTGGCGGTTGCTGAGGTTTCAACGGGCGAGTTTGCGGTGACGGAATTGGATGCGAAGACCCTTTGGGACGAATTGGCTCGGCTTCAACCAGCGGAGGTTTTGCTCCCAGAACAACTTGCCACCGACGAAACTTTCACTGCTCAACTGAAAAGCGTTTGCGAGACGACTGCAATCACTTCATTTGACCTTGACCCATTCGCTGAGCCTGAGCGGTTGCTCTGCCAACACTTTCAAGTCACGACTTTGGACGGCTTTGGCGTTACAGGCATGCCCCTCGCCATCCGAGCAGCCGCAATGGTCATTGCTTACCTTAAACGAACTCAACTTTCTGCGCTTGAACACCTCAAAAGCCTGAGCACATACAGCGTTGGCGAGTTCATGCTTTTGGACAACGCCACCAAGCGAAATTTGGAACTGGTTCAATCGCTTAGGGACGGTGGCGTTTATGGGACATTGCTTTGGGTTTTGGACGAAACTGTAACGCCGATGGGCGGACGATTGCTGCGCCGTTGGATTTTGCAACCTTTGTTGAGAGTTGACCGCATAAACGAAAGGTTGGAAGCCGTTGATGCCCTTTACCGCAACACGCTTTGGCGGCAGGAGATTCGCGAGGTCCTCAAAAGCGTTCCCGACTTGGAAAGGTTGGTCTCCCGCGTTGGGACGGGAACTGCTAACCCACGCGATTTGGCTCAAATTCGCTCAGCGCTTCAAGTCATCCCCAAGTTGAGAGAGGTCCTGACAAGCGGACCTGAACTCCCAACGCTGTTGCAGCGTGTCGCCGAACGATTGCACACCGCCGATGACTTGCGGCAGCGTTTGGAAGATGCGTTGGTTGACAACCCACCGCAGAGGATGACTGAAGGCGGAATCTTCCGCGATGGCTACCACCCCGAATTGGACGAACTCCGATACATTGCTCGGCACGGCAAGGAGTTGATTGCTGCTTTGGAGGCGAAAGAGCGGGAACGGACAGGCATCAAAAATTTGCGGGTCGGCTACAACCAAGTCTTCGGCTACTACATTGAAGTCACGAAGGCGAACCTTCACCTCGTGCCCAAAGATTACATCCGTAAGCAAACATTGACGGATGTGGAGCGATTTGTCACGCCGGAACTAAAGCAACTTGAGAGCAAAGTTTTAGGCGCTGAGGAACGAATCGGGCAACTGGAGTATCAGTTGTTTGTGGAGTTGAGGCAAGAGGTCGCCCAACGAAGCAGTGAATTGCTTGAAACGGCAAGAGCAATAGCCGAGTTGGATGTTTTGGCAACGCTCGCAGAAGTCGCTACTAAAAACCATTACACCCGCCCCATCGTGGACGAGGGCGACGAGATTATCATCAAGGAAGGTCGCCACCCTGTCATTGAGCAAGTCCAGCGAGACAAGCCATTTGTACCCAACGATTGCCGCTTGGACAACCGCGAAAACCAACTGCTCATCATCACAGGACCTAACGCTGCAGGAAAATGCCTTTCGCTGGACACTTACATCTTCACCGACAAAGGCATGTTGACCTTGCGGGAATTAATGCCTGAAGGCGCGAAACTTGGGCAGTTCAGCCCGATAAACGCTGTCTCTGTGAAGGGCTTTGATGGCGAAGCGACAGCCACTCATTTTTACAATGACGGGATAAGGCGAACGGTGAAAATCAGGACTCGCTTCGGCTTTGAACTTGAGGGGACGACTCAGCACAGGATTTGGGTGCGAAGACCCGACGGAACTGAAGGCTGGAAGCGGTTGGGCGAAATAGAGGTCGGCGACTTTATCGCTATTGACACTCAAATTGGTCTTTGGGGCAACGAAGTTTCAATTCTCCCGATGGAACTTCCGAAAAGGGCGAAGAAATACCGGTTGCCAACCGAGTTGACACCAGACCTTGCCTATTTGATGGGGCTATTGATTGGAGATGGGACGCTGACTTATACCCACAGTTACGCTTTGACGACGAAAGACGAAGCTATCAGACGAGAGTTTGTTCGGCTGAACCAGAAACTTTTCGGTTACCGTGTTCAAAGGTTCGGGCGAATAGGGTGGCGAGTGACAAGTTTGACTCTGCGGCAATTCCTTGCTCATCTGGGCTTGGGCTACTGGCGAGCCGAGGAAAAACGAGTTCCTGCCAGTATCCGAAAAGCGCCCAAACACATTGTCGTTGCCTTCCTGCAAGGATTGTTTGACACTGATGGCTACGCTGATAATCGGCGGGGAGATGTCCAACTGACAACTGTATCGGAGACCTTAGCCAAAGAGGTGCAACTTTTGTTGCTTAACTTGGGTATTTTGTCTTGCCGTCGTCGCAAACTCGTTAAGGGGCGGATATACCACGAAATTTCACTCTACGGCGAAAACGCTGCCCGATTTTTTGAGACCGTTGGATTCCGACTTCGCCGAAAACAATCGCGAAGGTCTTCCTTACCCTCGTTAAGGCTACCCAATTTTGGTATCCCCCATGTCGCTCCATTGCTCAAACAAATCCACCAGTGCATCGTCCAAACATCCAACAAGCCCACAGCCCTGAAACGGGATAAGGTCGTTAGCAGCGTCTTTTACACTTACTTGCCCCGAAAAGTTGCTCCCTCATACCGGACTTTGGAACGGGTGTTAGCGTATTGTCAAGAAAATGGCATAAAGGGGACAGCCGTCATGGAGTTGGAGCGGATTGTTTCACGCCGAATTTTCTACGACGCTGTTTCCGCTGTTGAAACTTCCAAAGCACATGTCGCGGACTTGAATGTTGAGCCAGACCACGCTTATGTTGCTAACGGTTTTGTCAGCCACAATTCTACCTATCTCCGTCAAGTTGCGTTGATTGTTTTGATGGCTCAGATGGGGAGTTTTGTGCCGGCGAAGGAAGCGAAAATTGGTATCGTTGACCGCATATTCACCCGAGTCGGTGCACACGACGAATTGATTCGCGGACAGAGCACTTTCATGGTTGAGATGTCGGAGACGGCAAACATTTTGCACAACGCAACGGAGAGAAGCCTCGTCCTAATTGACGAAATAGGGCGAGGGACTTCAACTTACGACGGCATCGCCATCGCTTGGGCGGTTGCCGAAGAGTTGCACCGAATAGGTTGCAAGTGTTTGTTCGCAACTCACTACCACCACTTGAACGAACTTGAAAACTTGCTGCCCCGCGTGAGAAACTACAGGGCTGATGTTTTGGAAGAGGGCGACAAGGTTGTGTTCCTGTATCGCATCGTGCCCGGCGGAACAGACAGAAGTTACGGCATCCAAGTCGCTCGCTTGGCTGGTTTGCCAGAAAGGGTCATTGAGCGAGCGAAAGAGATTCTGACCACCCTTGAGAGCAATGACCAGAAAGTCGTTTCGCCTCCCAAAACCGCAGCCCAACTCATCGCAACGCCGGTTCAACTCCGGCTCTTTGAATTCGCACCCCATCCAGTTTTGGAACGCCTGAAGCAAATAGACCCTGATAGCCTCACGCCACGCGAAGCCCTTTCACTGCTCTATGAACTCAAGCGCAAACTCGACGAAATAGGCTAAACTTTCAGCCCCTTCCCGACGATTTCTCCAACGGGGATGAGCCATGAGAGCGAAAAAGTTGGTCGCAGGGGTTTTAATTGTTTTGGCGTTGTTGGCTGTCGGGTTGATTGACGCTCATTACGGCTTTGCCTTGCCCGTCTGGTCGGCTTATTTGGTTCCGATTTCGGTCGCTGCCATCACTTTTGAGACCATCGGCGGCGTGGTTGCGGGCGCATTTGCAGGCTTGATGCTTTTTTCTTTTTCGCCCGCAGCGAAGACTTGGGGCATGGAGATTTTGCTTGGCTGGCTGTTGGGTTTCATAGGATGGGGCGGGGTGCTTGGTTACTTCCAATGGCAGGCGAGGTCTTTTTACGAAGTCAGCAAGAGGCTTCAAGACCAAGAGCACTTGAGGGACGCCCTCATTGAGTTTCTGGTCCACGACCTTCGTTCCCCACTCACCAACATCATCAGCGGTTTGGAAACCTTGCTCGTTTCAACTGAGGACAACCTCACCCCTGAAGACCGTGAACTGATAGAGATGGCGTTGATCGGTGCTCATAGGCTACTGACGATGGTCAACTCCATCCTTGACCTTCGGAAACTTGAGGAAGGCAAATTCCCGCTTTACTTGAAGGAGTTTGAGCCTCGAGAGGCGGTTGGGGAAGCGGTTAGGCAAGTCCAACTTTGGGCTCGGCAAAGCAATATCAATTTGCAAGTCGAGTTTGAACCGAATGTGCCTGAAAAGATGATTGCTGACCGCTGGGTTCTCATCCGCATCCTTGTCAACTTGCTCAGCAACGCCCTCAAATACACGCCGAGCGGTGGCACCATCAAGGTGCGAGTTTTCATGGATGACGGTTGGGTTCACTTCTCCGTCGCCGATCAAGGACCCGGCATCCCGAAAGAATACCTTGACCGCATCTTTGACAGGTTCGTCCAAGTTGAGGCGAGGAAGGCTGGCGCTGCGGTTGGGACAGGGTTGGGCTTGACTTTTTGCAAACTGGCAGTGGAAGCCCATGGCGGGCGAATTTGGATCGAAAGCGAAGTTGGGAAAGGGACGACAGTGCATTTCGTTTTGCCACCCGTCACCAAAGGGGAACTGGCTGAACAATCATCCGTTGCTCCCGCCCATTCCGCAAAGTCATGACTTACCTTCGTTATCCTTTTCGGCGCTGCGGAATGACCGAACGATTTGGATGATTTCATCGCCCAACCTTTGGACGATGAATTTGCCGATGCCTTTGATCTGCTTGAGTTCCTCAATGGTCGTGGGTTGCTTTTCCAGCAATTGCAGCAGCACCTCGTCTTTGAACAAGCCGGGTGCTTTCCGCTCGTTGACCAACCTTGCCCGCAGGAGCAGCAGTTTCCAAAGGAGGGGACGAACCTTTCTGGAGACGAGTTTAAGCCTTCGCCTGACAGCGGGTGGTTCTTGGTTTTCAAGGACCCTTTGCCCTCGCTCGGTTAAGCGAACGAAATGAGAGCCTTCCAAATAACCAGCCCGGATGAGGTCCCTGATGAAGTTCTCAACAGCAGGCAACGGGTTAGGGAAGAAGACCCCCCAACTTTCGGTGCGGGCGATGTAACTGAGCCAGTTGGCACGGGTTTCTCCCCTCAGGATGCCAGCGATGGTCCTCAAACCGACGCCCGGATAGGGCATTTTTGCTACCATCTCAAGGGCTTCACGGACTGCATCGCTGCTTCGCACGACGATAGGGCTCTCCTCATCGCTTCTGCCTTCTTCCAACGCTTCACCAAGCGGTTCCATCGCTGTTTCCTCGGTTTGAAGTTCAAAGGGCAGAGTCGCAGGCTCTTTGGGTTTAGGACTTTTGCGGCGAGAGCGAGAAGAAGTCATGGTTTGAGTGGCTTGAGTCTTAGGCTTACGACCCATCGCTCTTCCCCCTTATCTCGGCACAAAAGGATTATAGCGGCGCTCTTCACCAATTGTTGTCTTCCGCCCATGCCCCGGATAAACAATCGTCTCATCGGGCAAAGACATTAAGCGCCTCAGCGAGTTCTGCAAAACCTCCCAATTGCCTCCGGGCAAATCGGTGCGACCGACGCTTCCAGCAAACAAGACATCACCCGAAAATAAGCACCCTTTACCTTTTTCGTCCGCCCGATAAAGGGCGATGTGTCCCGGAGTGTGTCCCGGCAGTTTAAGGACTTGAAAGGAGATGCGACCGACGGTCAGGGTTTGTCCCTCTTGCAGAAACCCATCAGGTTCAGGAACGGGTTCTGCGAGCCAGTTGTAAAAACGAGCCTGAATGTGAGCGCTTCTGGCTATCGGCAAGTCAAGTTCAGGAAGCAAAAACGGCGCTCCAGTCGCTTCTTTTACAGCCCTAACCGCCAAAACATGGTCCAAGTGACCGTGAGTAGCGACGATGGCAACGATTTTGAGTCGGTGAAAATTCACCACCGCCAGAATTCGCTCGGGTTCATCACCGGGGTCGATAATGATGCCTTCCTTAGTTTCCTGGCAACCGACGATGTAGCAGTTAGTTTGAAACGGACTGACGACAACGCTATCAACCAAGGGATGCAATTGCCCTCACTCCCCACGACTTTGCTTTTCGCTCAAGTTTGGATTCTCTCGCCCTTCATCTCCCGCTCAATTTCCTCTTGCTCCAGTTGTTCAAGGGCTTCGTTGGCTTCCGGATGCCGTGGGTCTATCTTCAACGCTTCTCTCAACTCCCGCAGGGCTTTTTCCTTGTCTCCCAACTTCCAGTAAATCATGCCCAAATGGTAACGCAATTCGGCGTCCCTCGGTTGCGCCTTGACTGCCTTTTCAACCCACTTCAACGCTTCGTTGTATTCACCCCGCTGAAAGTAAACCCAACCGAGGCTGTCCAGAAACGCCGGTTCGTTAGGGCGAATTTTCAGAGCCTTGCGAATCATCTTCTCTGCCTCATCCAACCGCTCGCCCAATTCTGCCAGCATGTAACCGTAGTTGTTCAGGGCAGTGGCATTTTCGGGGTCAAGTTTGATGACTTGCTCGTAAATCTGCTTTGCCTTCTCCCAGTTTCGCTGCATGTAGGCGATATCAGCGAGCATCAAGAGAGCATCCGCTTTCGCCTTCCTGTCTTGGATTTTAGCCGCCAAATTTTCCGCCTCAGTCCACCTGTTTTGACGCACCAGAACCATAACCAGCATTTGCCAAGCCTCTCGGTTTTGAGGGTCAACCTTCACCGCTTGCCTGAGAAGTTTTTCAGCACTTTCCCAATCGTTTCGGCTTATAGCCTCTTGGGCATCTTGCAGGTAGCGGGTTGCCTTGAGCCTTTGGGTTATTTGCTTGGGGCTAAGTTGCCGCTTGACCTCTTGCCACCACTGCTGCGATGGTTTGTTGGCAAAATGAACCCACCAAGTAGCGAGGACGAACAGGACGATGATGGCGCCACAAACGATGTATGATGCCAAGTGTCGGCGTTGGGTTCGTTGTTGCCAGTCCATTTTTCTGGCTCACCTCTGGGCGAAGACGAAACGCTCTATGCCGGCGAAATCTTTTTCAACTGACACTCGCCACCCTCTTTGCCTCAATAAATTTTGCACCGCCGATGCTTGTTCCGCACCTATTTCCAAAGCGACGAAGCCACCGAATGAAAGCAGGCGGTGAATCGGTCTTTGGGCGAAGCGACGAATCACATCAAGCCCGTCAGGACCGCCACGCAAAGCAATTTCCGGTTCGTGACAGCGAACTTCAGGCTCCAACTGTTCCCAATCCTTATCAGCCACATAGGGCAAATTGGCGACGATGGCATCAAAAGTGGCTGGTGGGAAAATCGCTTCCAAAGGCTCAGTGAGGTCGCCACGCAAAAACACGCACCGCTTTGTCAAGCCGAGCCTTTTAGCGTTTTCTTCCGCCACCTCTATGGCTTCAGCGGAAATGTCCACGCCGATAACCGCTGCCCGTTCAAATTTTGAGGCAAGGGCTAAAGCGATTGCACCCGAACCGGTCCCGATATCAGCGAGCATGATGTTCTCACGCCCTAAACCCTTCAGTTGCTTTGCCACGAGTTCAACCAACTGCTCCGTCTCGGGTCTCGGAATCATGACCCGTTTGTCAACCTTCAATACAAGCCCGCAAAAAGGTTGTTCGCCAATAATGTAGGCGAGAGGGACTCGCTTCGCTCGCTTGAGAACCAACTGCTCGTAGTCCCGCCACTGTCCTTCGCTGAGTTCTTCGTCCCAGTTCAACTTCAAATTGGTTCGGCTTGTTCCCAGAACATGAGCCAAAAGCCACTCAGCATCAGTCTGCGGTTCAGGCACTTTCGCATCCCTCAATTTTTGAACAGCCCACGCCAACGCTTCGCCCAATTTCATGCTCCATTCCCCTCGTCTCGCTCTTCGCTTCAAAAAGTTTGAAGCGCAAAGTTGGAATTTGCCTTAACCTGTTCAGGCATTCTAAACCCGCAACAAAATTTGTCAGGCAGATGGCAAACTCGCAGAACCGAGGTGGTCTCGGATGCTCAAGGTTCAAGTTTCGGTCGGTGACCCGCTGGCTTTGGAGCGGGACGCTTTGGTTGTAGCAATTGCTGAAGATGAAGAGCGCTTGAAGGGCGTTGCTGCGAAGGTTGACAAAAAACTCAACGGGCAACTGAAAAAGTTGCGGGAGTGGAAAGAGGTCAAAGGCAAGTTGGGTGAGGTGACAGTCGTTCACACCCTCGGACTCATGCAGCCACGAAGAATCGCCCTCGTTGGGTTGGGCAAGCGGAAAGAGTTGGACGCAGAGAAAGTCCGACGGAGCATCGGCAGCGCAGTTAAGGCGTTGAACAAAATCGGCTGCGAGCATATCGCTGTTGCCCTTGACGATTTCTCTGGGGAAGGGATTGCGCCGGAGGCTTTGGGACGAGCCGTTGCGGAAGCAGCCATTCTCGCCAGTTACCAATATCGCCGAAAAAGTGCAGGGGATGAGGAAGCGAATCTGAAGTCGGTGGAACTTGTCACCGCAAATCGGCGCTCCGCTGCGGAAGTTGAGAAAGGAGTTCAACTCGGCACTATTTTGGCTAATGCGACCAACTTCGCTCGCGACTTAGTCAATGCCCCAGCATCCGAAATGACGCCGACTGCCCTTGCGGAACAAGCGAAGTCGGTCGCCTCTAAGTGGGGGCTCAAGTGCGAAATTTATGACGAGCATTGGATTGAGCAAGTGGGCATGGGTGCTTTGCGGGCTGTTTCTCTCGGTTCCGATCAACCGCCTCGGTTCATCGTCATGAGATACGAAGGGGCGGAAAGTGCTCCGACGATTGGCTTGGTCGGTAAAGGCATTACTTTTGATGCGGGCGGATTGTGCTTGAAGACGGCGGAAGGGATGCTTGAGATGAAAGGCGACATGGCAGGGGCAGCGGCAGTCATCGCTGCGATGGATGCAATTGCTCAACTGAAGCCGAAGGTCAATGTCATTGCTTGCGTGCCCGCAACTGAAAACATGCCGAGCGGCAAAGCATTTAAGCCGGGCGACATCTTGCGAACTTTCTCAGGCAAAACGGTTGAAGTTGTCAACACTGACGCCGAGGGAAGGCTCATCCTTGCCGACGCCATCGCATACGCCAAACAGCAAGGCGCATCTCCAATTCTTGACGCAGCGACTTTGACGGGAGCAGCCATCATCGCCCTCGGTCCTTTCTGCACAGGAGCATTCGGCAATGACGAAAGGTTGGTGCAGGAAGTGATAGAGGCGGGCAGGGAAGCGGGAGAGCCCATTTGGGCTATGCCGATGTTTCCCGATTACCGAGAACTCATCAAAAGCGATTTCGCCGACATCAAAAACACTGGCGGTCGTCCCGGCGGCGCCATCACCGCTGCTTGGTTCATCGGCGAATTCGTTGGCGACACACCTTGGGTTCACCTTGACATTGCACCAACTTTTTGGAGTGACAAAGAGGTTCACTATCTCAGCAAAGGCGCAACAGGCGTTATGGTGAGGACATTTGTCCAATTCGTTTTGCGCTGGTCAAATCGGTGACGAAGGGTATTGCGTTCGGAGATTAGTCGTGCTACACTAACGGCGACGCAGGGTCGGAAATGTGCCGCTGCCGCGCCGGACTTCCGGAGGCAGGGGACGCATTCCGCACCGCTGCGCAGAAAAACCTGCCGAAGGAGGTTCGGTCGCAATGCCTAAGTTCAAAGGCACAGTCAAGTGGTTCAACGAGCAGAAAGGCTACGGGTTTATCTCCCGCGACGACGGGACGGACATCTTCGTCCACTACAGCGCCATTGAGGGAGAGGGCTTCCGCACTTTGAGGCAAGGGCAAAGGGTTGAATTTGATGTCGTCGATTCGCCCAAAGGTCCAAGGGCTGACAAAGTGCGTGTCTTGCGAGAACGGTGACCTGAAAGGACAAAAAGCCAGCGGGGGCAGTGAAGAACTGCTCCCGCTCATTTCAACGCTCGGAAAAATGTCGCTACTCCAAAGGTGAGAGTAACCCATGCTACTTCCCTAAAACCTGCTGCTTTCATTTTCTCAGCGACCGCTTCAGCGGGCAAAAAGGTTTGAATGGAAGCCGTAAGGTAGGAGTAAGCCACTGGGTCACTCACCAGCTGCCCCACAATCGGAACGACATATCGGACAAATAAGCCAACAGGTGTCCACCACCACGAAGGCTTCGGCTGACAGAACTCAAGGATGAGCGCCACCCCATCGGGCTTCAAAATTCGGTGCATTTCGGTCAAGCCTTTTGTCAAGTCTTCAAAGTTGCGGATGACGAAAGCGCAGACAACAGCGTCGGCAGATTCATCTCGAAAGGGCAAGTTCAAACCGTCAGCGATGAGCCACGAGCAACTGTCCTTCCTACCTTGAGCGACGGCTTTCCTTTGAGCCAACTTCAACATCTGCGTCGATAAGTCAACGCCTATCACCTTTGCTTTGCTGCATCGGTCCAAAACGGCAAAAGCGAAATCGCCTGTCCCCGTCCCGATGTCCACCACTATTTTTGCTGAAACAGGCAGCCACTCAACAGCGAACCTTCTCCAGCGGATATCGTTGAACCCGCTGAGCAATCGGTTGAGCAGGTCGTATTTGGGCGCAATGATGCTGAACATCCTCGCAATCGCTTCCCGTTTCCGATGAAGTAGCGGTTCCATCCCTGTTTCCCCCATTTGCAAAAACTCGTTGCGCAAGGACCGGATATGCACCAAAATTTTGGCAGGTTCAGACAACAAAGCAAATTCGCTTCTTTGAAGAGCGTTTGCGAAGAGCAAGGTGAGAGGCGATGTTCGGCATCGGAACTGGCGAGTTGTTGGTCATCTTTCTGATAGCCCTTTTGCTTTTCGGTCCGCAAAAGTTGCCCGAAATTGCAAGGTGGTTGGGTCGGGCAACCCGTGAAGCACGAAAAGCGTGGGAAGAACTGCAGCGACAGTTGATGAGCGACGACGAATAGGCTGAGCGTTTTTCGGATGCGTTTTTTTTTGATGGCTTATGCTGCATGGGTTCTGATTAACTGGACAATCTTTTCCGCAGCCTCCTGCATGGTTGCTGCTGGAATCAAAGGTGTCCCTTCAAGCAATTTCCGCCCCTCTTCTTCCCTCGTTCCCGTCAGCCTGACGACAATCGGGACTTTCAACTCCATCCCTTCAAGGACTTGCAGAATCCCTTTCGCTACTTCATCGCATCTCGTTATGCCGCCGAAGATGTTGATGAGGACGCCTTTGACTTGCGGGTCGCTCAAAATCAACTTCAAGCCTTCACGCACAATGTCTGCCCTCGCCCCGCCACCGATGTCAAGGAAGTTAGCGGGTGCAGCGCCAGCCCTTTGAACGATGTCAAGGGTTGTCATCGTCAGTCCCGCTCCGTTGCCGATGATGCCGACTTCACCCTTTAGCCTGACATAAGCGAGCCCTTTCCTTCTCGCTTCCGCCTCAAATGGGTCTTCTTCAACTTCCTCGCGCCACGAAGCAATTTCGGGCTGACGATATAAGCCGTTGTCGTCGATCAGCAATTTGGCGTCGGCGGCAACCAAATTCCCGTCTTTCGTCAAGACCAAAGGGTTGATTTCAGCCAAGTTGGCGTCGCACTCAATGTAAAGTCGGTAGAGCGCTTTCGCCATTGAGGTGAAGGGACGCAAAGTCGCTGGCTCCAATTTCGCTTGCTTGTGGAGTTGGCGGATTTGGAAGTCAAGCAAGCCGAGGAAGGGGTCAATGTAGGCTTTCGCAATCGCTTCGGGATGGGTCTCGGCAACCTCTTCAATGTCAACCCCGCCCATTGCCGAAACCATGACCAAGTTGCGCTCCTTGCTTCGGTCAACGATGATGCCGAGATAATATTCGGCGGCGATGTCCAAAGCCTCTTCAACCAAAACCTTCTCAACGGGCAGACCTTTGATTCGCATCCCCAGAATTTGCCCCGCTACTTGCTCAGCTTCATCGGGAGATTTTGCGACTTTAATGCCACCTGCCTTCCCCCGACCGCCCACAAGCACTTGAGCCTTGATGGCTACAGGTTTGCCCAACTTTTCTGCAATTGCGCGAACCTCGGATGGCGTTGATGCAACTTCACCTTTAGGGACAGGAATCCCATACCTCGCAAACAGTTGCTTTGCCTGATACTCGTGCAACTTCATCTCAACCACCTCCGCAAAAAAATGATGGCATGGGAAACCTCAATGCGCCAGAAAGGCAATCCTCTGATGGGAAAATTCTTTACCGCCTGCGCGGTTAGTCATCAGGTAAGTTTCAAAGTGCTTTCAAGCCGTTTTGCGGTTTCTTTACATCTGGTGTGAAGAGTGACAAAATTTTGGCTCGGCAGTTTAACGCAAAATTCCAGTGAGAAGCCGAGGTGAGTGGGATGGAGAAGTTCTACAAGTTGACCGAAATTGCTCGGATGCTTCGTGTTTCACCGCTGACAGTGAGGCGGTGGATCGACGAAGGGAAGTTGAGGGCTTTCCATCCTAAAGGGACGCGGCTGTATCGTGTCCCTGAGTCGTCCCTGAAAGAATTTGTTGGCGCCGACTGGTGGGAGGAAATCTCAAAATCCTACGCTGAAGCGGCGGAGAAAGCCGCTGAAGAGAGAAAGGCTCGCCGGCGGCGCCGTTAGCCTTCAAAAGTCTCGTGAGTTTCGGAGGGGCGACCTATTGGGTCGCCCCTCGCCGTTTTATTCAGGTCCACCCTGACTATTGCTCAAACAGGGTGCTACACTTTTGCCCTGCGAGGTGACAAAACCATGTTGCCGCAAGGGCTTCAACGGCTTCTCGGAACCCAATTCGCCAAACTTCAAGAGCAAGCCAACCAAGTTTTGGAAGAGTTGAAAGCCATGCGAATCGAGGGACAAGCAGGCGGTGGGGCTGTCCGAGCCGTGGTTTCAGGCATGGGTGAACTCCAATCCGTTCACATTGACCCAAAACTTCTCAACCCAGAAGACGCCGAAATTTTACAGGACTTAATTGTCGTGGCTGTCCGCGATGCCATGCGAAACGCCGAGGCTGTCCAGCAACAAAAGATGCAATCTTTGCTGCAATCGCTTCCCTTCGGCGGGATTTTGGGGTTCGGGCGGTAGTTTCAAACTTCTCAAACTACGGTGACCGAACATGCGGATGGATTACCCGCCTTCGCTGAAGGCACTGTTGCAGGAACTGGAGCGACTGCCGGGCATTGGTCCCAAAAGTGCCCTGCGCATAGCCATGTTCTTGCTGAACCAGCCGAGGGAAACGATTGACCGACTCATCCAAGCCTTGCAAAAAGTTCGCGAGCAACTCAAGTTGTGTCGGCGATGTTTCAACTACGCTGAAGGCGAATTGTGTGCAATTTGTCAAGATGAAAGCAGGGACAGTTCAATCATTTGCGTCGTGGAAGACCCGATGGACATAGCCGTGATCGAAAACGCTGGGATTTTTCAGGGACGCTATCATGTCCTTCACGGCGTCATCTCACCGATTGAAGGCATAGGTCCCGAGGATTTGCGGATAGGTGAGTTAATTGAGCGGGTGCAAACTGAACCGGTCCGTGAGGTCATTTTGGCGTTGAGCCCGACGACTGAAGGGGAAGCGACGAGCACTTACATCGCACGGATGTTGAAGCCACTCGGGTTGAAGGTTACACAGTTGGCAATGGGGCTTCCAGTTGGTGGCTCGCTCGATTACGCTGACCAACTGACGGTCATGCGGGCGTTGGAAGGACGCAGGGAACTATAAGGCTACTGGGGCGCCGCGATTTCAGTCCGGTCAGCTTAGGGGGGATGCAAAGTGATTGAAGGCGTGATAGTCAAGCAACTGAAAGTGCACGCCGACGAACGAGGTTGGCTCATGGAAATTTTGAGGTGCGATGACGAATTCTTTGACCAGTTCGGGCAAGTTTACCTGACGACTTGCTATCCCGGCGTCATCAAGGCGTGGCATTGCCACCGCGAGCAAACGGACCGTTTGTGCGTTATCAAGGGTATGGCGAAGGTGGTTCTCTGGGACGGTCGCGAAAATTCGCCCACCAAGGGCGAGTTGAATGTCTTCTACATGGGCGAGCGAAACCCGATTCTGCTGGTCATCCCGCCAGGAGTTTGGCACGGCTTCACGGCTGTCGGTGGAGAAACCGCATTCGTCATCAACTGTCCCAATCGCCCTTACAATTACGCTGAACCTGACGAATTGCGTCGCCCATACAATGACCCAGAAATTGGCTACGATTGGAGCGTGCGACACGGATGACGGAAAACAAAGGTGACTTGATTTTTTTGAGCATCGTCATCCCTGCTTACAACGAGGCGAGGCGCTTGCCGCGAACTTTAACGAGGATTGGCGATTACCTGACGGAAGCGGTAAAGCGTTGGCGAGTCGGCATGGAAGCGGTTGAGGTTATCGTCGTTGACGATGGCAGCACCGACGGCACAAGCGAACTTGCGCGGACTTTCTCTGACCGTTTCCCAAACTTTCAAGTCCTGCGCCATTCGCCTAACAGGGGCAAGGGTTATGCTGTAAAGCGCGGGATGTTGGAAGGGAAAGGAAAGTTCCGCTTGTTCACGGACGCCGACCTTTCAACTCCCATTGACGAACTTGACAAGATGCTGCCTTTGGTTCTCTCAGGCGAAGCGGACATAGTTATCGCCAGTCGCGGTTTGCCGCAATCGGAGTTGATTGTCCGCCAACCTTGGCACCGCGAGATGCTCGGTCGGCTCTTCAACTTGGTAGTGCAGATTTTGGCGACGCCGGGAATTTGGGATACCCAATGCGGGTTCAAACTTTTTCGCGGGGATGTGGCGGATAGACTCTTCAAACTTCAAACCCTTGACGGTTTCGCTTTTGATGTCGAAGTGCTCTACCTTGCCCGAAAGTTCCGCTACCGTGTCGTTGAAATTCCCGTCCGTTGGCTCAATGACCCGAACACGAAAGTTCAAACCTTAAAGCACGGGCTGCAGATGCTTCGAGACCTGTTGGTCATTCGGTTGAACGATTTGAGAGGGCGATATTCGGAGTTGCCTTCACATTTGAGCGTGCCATCATAGAAGTGGCGAAGGCTTTGCAAGCCGAGGAGGTGTCCGAGATGGCGGCGAAGAAAATCTTGATGCTTGTCGGCGACTTCGTTGAAGACTACGAGGCGATGGTTCCGTTTCAAGCGCTTCAAATGGTCGGTCACATCGTCCACGCAATTTGCCCCGGCAAGAAGGCGGGTGAAAAAGTCAAGACAGCCGTCCACGATTTTGAGGGCGACCAAACTTACACCGAAAAGCCAGGACACAATTTCACGCTGAACGCTACCTTTGACGAAATTAAGCCTGAAGAGTATGACGCCTTAGTCATCCCCGGCGGAAGGGCTCCGGAATACTTGAGGCTGAACGAAGATGTGCTGAAGATCGTCCGCCACTTCTTTGAAACTAACAAACCTGTAGCGGCAATTTGTCACGGCGTTCAGATTTTGACGGCTGCAGGTGTTTTGGAGGGCAAAGAATGCACTGCCTACCCAGCAGTCGCACCAGAGGTCAAACGGGCAGGTGGCAAGTGGGTTGATGTCCCTGTGGACAAAGCCCATGTGCACGGTAACTTAGTCACCGCACCTGCTTGGCCTGCCCATCCTGATTGGTTGGCGAAGTTCTTAACTCTTCTCGGGACGAAAATTGAGCCTTAAATTCGGTCGCCTGTTTCGGCGTAAATCATGGGATTTTGCCTGAGTTTGAAGCGAGCGGGTGCGGTGAGGCTTGATTTCTGGGAACTTGCGTGTTATCATGAATGCGGCAGTTGACGCTGCCACAGACCTGACCTTTTTAGGAGGGACGCGCTGGGTGAAAGTAGCGCTCGCCTACTCAGGCGGTCTGGACACATCTGTAGCGATACGATGGCTGATGGAGCGATATGGGGCGGAAGTGGTGGCGGTGACGGTTGACATCGGGGAGGTAAAGGATTACGAAGCCATCAGAGAAAAAGCACTTCGCATCGGTGCCTCTCAAGCTTTCCTTGTGGACGCAAAAGAAGAATTTGCCCGCGATTACATTGTCCCTTGTTTGAAAGCCAATGCCGTCTACGAAAACGGCTACCCAGTCTCAACATCAATGGCTCGTCCGTTGATTGCAAAGAAGGTCGTTGAAATTGCCCATCAAGTCGGTGCCGATGCCGTCGCTCATGGAAGCACGGGGAAGGGCAATGACCAAGTGCGATTTGAGGTGACTTTCGCTGCCCTTGACCCATCCCTGAAAATAATCGCCCCTATCCGCGAATGGAACATGAGCCGCGACGAAGAGATTGAATACGCCCAACAGCATGGGATTCCCATTCCCGTGACGAAGGAGTCGCCTTTCAGCATTGACGAGAACCTATGGGGGCGGAGTATAGAAGCGGGAGTGCTTGAAGACCCTACCGTTGAACCACCAGAAGAAGCTTTCCGCTGGACTGTCTCCCCCGAAAAAGCCCCCGACGAACCCGAATACATCACCATCCACTTCGAACGAGGTGTCCCAGTTGCCATCAACGATGAACCTATGGACTTGGTTTCGCTCATAAGCCACCTGAATGCCTTGGGAGGACGACACGGGGTCGGCAGGATTGATATGGTGGAAAACAGACTCGTTGGAATTAAGTCCCGCGAGGTTTACGAGTGCCCCGCTGCAGTCATCCTCATCACAGCCCACCGGGATTTGGAAGCCCTCGTTCTTGAGCGCGAGTTGATGCACTTTAAGCGAATGCTTGAGCACAAGTATGCCGAGTTGGTCTACTACGGGCTTTGGTTCAGCCCCCTCAAGGAAGCCCTTGACGCCTTCATGGACAAAACCCAGGAGCGAGTGACTGGCTGGGTTCGGGTGAAACTTTACAAAGGTTCGTGCGTTCCCGTCGGACGATGGTCACCATATTCGCTCTATCGGCTTGACTTGGCGACTTACGAAAAAGTCAGCACTTTCGACCAACGAGCCAGTGAAGGCTTCATCAAGATTTTCGGTTTGCCTACAGTCCTGAGCATGCAAGTGGCTCGGGAAGCGGCAGAAAAGCGAGAGGGAGTTTGAGGAGCGGTTAAGCGCCCAGCGGTGGCAGTGGGGCAGTCACACTGTTGTCGGGGTTGAAAGCACGATTGTGGGGTTGAAAGCGCTTAACTGCTCCTCAGCACATACGGCGAAAAGGTGACTGGGCAACCAAGTGAGCAAGGTGTGGGGTTAGCAGTGTGGGGAAGGCAGAGAAGCAGTTCTGGATGTGTGGCGGACTGAGGTTGTGCGGTGAAAGGGTAAAGTGGTTGAGGTTGTCCAGTCACCTGCCGATAAACCAAAGGACCTGCGGCTGGGTGGCAATTTGGTGGCGGCGTGGTCGGTGGCTACTGCCAGTCTGCGGTGGTGTGCGCTGGGCAGGCGCGGTGGTCGGAATTTGGAGACTGGCAGGCGGGCTGCCACCCAGCCGCATTTTTATAGACGCATCAACCCTCCAAAAAGTTTCACCCCGGTGAACAACGCTTCTCCGCTTCCTCTTTCCAAACTTGCGCCTTTTGAGGCACAATTAAGGCGTGTCCAGTTTCTGGTCATGGGGGTAGGAGGCTTTGCTCTCCGCCGAAGAAGCAAAACGCTTGCTCAAGGAGTTTCTTCAGAGCAAGGACGAGCAAAAATCCAATCGAGTGCTGGAGAGTTTGCTTCACGACTTCGCTGCGCCAATCATCAACACTGTCTTGCGCCGAAAATTGGGCGTTGATGTCCTTCACCTCAGGAGATTGGAACAGCGGGAAGTTGAACCACGAGAGTGTCCAGAATGCAAGACTTTGCTGGAAACGAATTTGCCCGTTTGTCCGCTTTGCGGGTCAAAACTTCAGCTCCAAACTTCTCGCCGCTCCTACCGAAGTTCCTTGGAGTTGGAGGCTGAGGATATGCTTAACGATGTCTTGGCTGCTTTGATTGAGCGCTTTAGGCAATGGAAGGAGAGACCTCAAAGCGCACCCATTGACTACCTGCCCAACTACATCGTTCGTTTGACCCTCAACATCATCGCTCTCCATTGGCGTCAACAGTCTCCCCACTACCATCAATTGCGCAACAAGTTGCTCTATCTGCTTGAGGGTAGAGGCAGCGTCAAGATGTTCGCTTTGTGGGACGGGAATGCGCCGGGTGAGCAACTTTGCGGCTTTTTTGAGTGGCTCGGGAAACCTCGTTGCCAATCAGAGCGATACTGGATTTGGTGTTCAGACCCTCACCGTTTTGTAGTGGAAGCACTGCCTTACGGAACTGACCCACGAGAGATGAACATGGCAGAACTTCTGGTTCATGTCTTCAACTGGGTTGGCGGACCGATGGAGTTTGATGACCTTTTGGCTGGACTGCAGGAATTGCTCGGCATTCAAAGCATCGTCATCCACTCCGCTAATCCTGACGGGATAGAGTGGGGAGAGGAAGTTGAAGGGCTTTCCGAAGTGGAAAGAAGGGTCATTGACGCTGAGGGAAAGGTGTTGTTCACGATGCGACTGTGGGAGGGGTTGAAGCGATTGCCTGTTAACCAGCGCCGTGCTTTTCTGCTTCACTTTGACCGTGAAGTTTGGGAGACCTTTATCTCTCACGGCTGCTGCACATGGAGAGGAATTGCGGAACTTTTGGAGATGAGCATCGGGGAAGTTAAGGACCTTGTTGCTCGTTTGCCTTTGAGCGACGAAGAAATTGCTCGTTTGTTGAAGTTGCCCAATCGCCAAAAAGTCATCAACTTGCGCCACGCTGCTTTCAAATCCCTCAAGCGCTGGATGAGAGAGGACTAACGAAAAGCCAAGAGTGTTGGCAAATCGGGCATGGTGCGTTATCATGAAAAGCGTGAAAAAGCGGCTCAGGGGACTGAGGGACGAGGAGCAAAACGGAGCGTGAAGGAAGGATGGAACGCGAAACCATTTTAACGGCGGAAGGACTTCAGTCGCCTGAGCCGACGGAACTGACAGTTTTGCCCGCACCGTTTTCGTTTGATAAGTTGCCCGTTAGGTTGCCGTCATACGAAGGTTCGGCGGAACTACTTTTGTGGCTCTTGCGTCGCCAGTTGGTGGAAATCGGAGATGTGCCTGCTGAGACCGTCGCCCGCCAAGCCACTAACCGTTCCGCTTCACCAGTTCAAAAAGCGGACGCGTTGGCTGTCGCCGCGGAACTGACTTGGCTGAAATCAGCCCTCCTGCTGCCTCAACCCGAACCTGAAGCCGTTGAAGCGCCTGAAGAGGAACCTCAGAACGGTGAAATACTGAGACGGCGCTTGTTGAGGAATGCAGCCTACGGGTTAGTGGCTCGATTTCTGGCGGAACGAGGGAAAGTTTGGTCTCAAATGTTCCCAAGACCAACAAACGAGGATACACCCGCGCCTTTGAAGCAGTTGGTAGTCGGGGACGAACCTTTGACTCTCCTCACGGAAGCGTTGAAGCGGGTTTTGGCGAGGATGGCAGGCGCTCAAGTCCGCGTCCCGAGACGAAGGCTCACCGTCCCGCAGCGAATCCGAATGCTGCTTCAAATCCTGAAATCAATGCCAGACAAGATGGCAACCTTTGATGCTTTGTGCGCCGATTGCGAGAGTTTGGTTGAGGTTGTCGTCACATTCCTCGCTGTGCTCGAACTCGTTCGCCGCAACCTTGCAGGCGCTCGTCAGGACGAGCCGTTCGGTCCGATACTTGTCTTCCTAAAGCAGCAAACTTGAAAGGGGGTTGCGGAAGTGAAAACGAAAACCGTTGTTTGCGTCGCCCCAAAGCAAGTTGTGGTGCAGGAAGAGGAAATCCCAGATGTTGAACCCGGAACTTTCCTCGTCAAGGCGAAACTGACAGCCATTAGCACTGGCACAGAGTTAACTTTGGTCACTGCCGACTTCCCTCCCGACAGCGTTTGGGCGCGGCTCGCCAAGTATCCACTCAAACTGGGATACAGCCACTTGGGCGAAGTCGTCGCGGTTGGCGAAGGTGTTGACAATGTGAAAGTCGGAGATAAGGTCGTCGGCTGGAAAAATCACTCTCAGTTCGTGCTTTACCGAAAAGGCGAATTTTGCATGAAGGTGCCCGAAGGTGTTCCAGACGAGGCAGCAGCGTTATTTGCCCTCGCAATCATTTCCCTCAACGGAGTCCGAAGGGCGAAGATTCAACTTGGCGAAAGCGTGGTGGTTTTCGGGCTCGGTCCAATCGGCATTTGGGCAGCCCAATTTGCTCGCTTGGCTGGTGCTCGCCCCGTCATCGGCGTCGACTTGATACCCGAGCGAAGGGAGTGGGCGAGGAAGGCAGGGGTTGATTTTGTCTTGGACGGCAAAGACAAAGACGAACTGGCGGACAGAATCTCCGCCTTGACAAAAGGTAGGATGGCTGATGTCGTCTTTGAAGTGACGGGCAACCCCGATGCCATCTTGGATGAGGTGAAAGTTCTGCGTCGGCAGGGAAGGCTCATAATCCTGAGCAGTCCGAGGGGCAAAACCCTTTTTGACTTCCACGATTGGTGCAACTGGACAAGCATCAGCATCATCGGAGCGCACACCAGTTCGCACCCGCCTCACGAGAACCCAGATGACCCTTGGACCCGCGAGCGCAACACCGAACTCTTCTTTGAGTTAGTCCGCAACAAGGAAATCGTTGCCGCCGAATTGGTTACCCATCGGTTCAAAGCCGATGACGCCCCGTCGGCATACCAAATGCTCATGACGGAACGGGGCAAAACGGGCATAGTCTTGCTGGATTGGGAGTAAATCACAAACCGCGTTCACCCAATGGCGCCACAATTTGTTTTAACCAACCACGGCAAATTGCGAGGGAAGAGAGATGGCTGTTTTCCAACCGACGGCGATTATCGGCAACGGTCGCGTCCTCGTTACTTTGGGGCATTCGGCGGAATTGATGGCATTTTTTTATCCGAGGTGTGACCACGCCCAAAATGTCCGCGAGGGGTTGACAGGGATTTACCTTGACGGCTTCGGTTTCAGTTGGCTCTTCGGGCAAGAGTGGCAAAGGCAGCAGCGGTATTTGAAGGGGGAGGCTGCTGTCCTGACAGAACTGACAAGTCCGCTTTTGGGGCTCGGCGTCAGTGTTTGCGATTTTGTCTCTCCCAACGAGCCTGTCCTATTTCGCCAATGGCAAGTCCGGAGTTTGGACGGTAAACCGAAGCGGCTGAGGCTTTTGCACTACTTTGAGTTGACTTTGGGCGGTCACGAGTGGCAACAAGCCGTTCAAGTCATTACGCTCCCCCATCCAACACCCCGCCCAGCGGTGGTTCAGTGGCGCGGGAATTTTTGGTTCGGAGTTTCCAGCGACTTGCCTTTCCAGCAATGGCAATGCGGCAAGGCGCTCCCGAACGCTCACAACCACCCTAAGCCGGACATGCTTGACGGATGGCTCAACGGTCAGACCTTGGAAATCGGCAAAGTCGCCTTCGCAGTCGGCTGGCAAATTTCCGTCCCACCTTTCGGTTCTGTTGAAAGGACGATGGTTATCGCCTTCGGGGAAAGCAAGCGCGAAGTTGTCCACAGGCTGGGGCGAAATTTGGCGGATTCCTTTGACGCCCATCACGAGCGGCATCGGGTTGAGTGGAGAGAGTGGTTGAAGCGAATCAAGGTTTCGTCTTTGAACTCATTGAACGGTGAGAGACCCAAGTCAGTTTTGGAAGCGGCTCTGTGGACGATGAGGCTGACTTGGGACAAAGGGATGGGAGCACCTGTAGCGGCTCCTGAATTTGACCCGACTTTTGAAGCAAGTGGCGGATACGGTTTCTGCTGGTGCCGTGACGCTTCCTTTGTCGCACACGCCTTCGCACAACTCGGTTTGGCTCAAAAGGCATCCCGCTTCTTCGATTGGTGCTCAAAGTCGCAATCGCCTGATGGTTACTTCAACCAGCGTTATTGGCTTGACGGCTCATTAGCACCTGCTTGGAGCGAAGACCACGATAGTTTGCAGGTTGACGAAACTGCCACAGTCGTTTGGGCTGCAGCGAAAGTTTACAGCAAGTTGAAGGAAAAACCGAACCAGCAAGTTTGGGGGTCAATCAAAAGGGCATTGAAGTTCCTGTCAAGCCACTTGGTTGCTGGTGTCCACAAGGTTGGGATGGACTTGTGGGAAACTTTTCGCGGTCACTTCACCTACACGCAAGCAGCATTTGTGGCAGCCTTTCAAGCGGGAGCGGAACTGGCGAACCTGATGGGTGAACAAAACTTGGCAAAACAATATCAGGCGTTGGCACACGAGACGAAATCTGCCTTGTTAAAGCGTTTCTGGACAAAAGAAGGCTTCCTTCGCGGTTTCACTCCCGACGGTCACCCTGACCCAACCCCTGACGCTTCCATTTTGGGCTTGATTGAGCCCTTCCGCATCCTTGACTTGACAAAACCTGAGGAACGGGCGATGGCGGAAGGGACTGTGCAGCGAGTGCTTTCTCACTTGACAAAAGAGACACCAGAAGGGGGCTTAGCGGTTTGGAGGTTTTCAGGTGACGGTTACGCTTGGGGAATGGCGAGCACGCCAGCAACTTTGTGGCTTGGGCTTTCAACCGCTGCGTTGGGTGAAGCGACGGGCAAGAGAGATTGGTGGCAGATTGCGCAAAAGTGTTGGCTTGCAGTTACACACCATACCACCCCTGCCGGTTTGGTTGCGGAAATGTTTGACCCGTTCGGTGCAGGTTACTGGGCTGTTGGGCACGGGTGGTCGGCAGCGTGGTTGGTCCTGTTGACGGAAAGGTTAGCGGAGGCGAAAAGGCAACTGAGTGTGCTAAGATGATGGGTGTCGGAGGACGATTTCGGGTTTTAGAGGTGAGCGCCATGCAAGTGATTTTGCGGGCGTTCGTTTGGGAGTTTTCGCCGGAGACGATGCCCTCAACCTTTCGGCGCTTCCGCGAGGAGTGGGGTTTGGACGGGATTAGTTTCGTCGTCTCAAACCCATCAAAACTTCTGTTCCTCCCGAACGCTGAAGGCGAGAAATTGCGGTATGCCGATGAAGGCGCTGTTTGTTTTCGCCCCGAAAAGAGTTGGTATGCGGGGTTGCCAGTTACGCCTGTCGCCAGTGAACTTTGTGGCAGACACAATCCCTTGAAGGAAGCGACTAAGCATGCTAAGGCTGCAGGTCTCAAAGTTTCGGCAGTCGTCTCTTGCTGCTATAACCCCCTGCTCGGCAAACTTCATCCTGAACTGACGGTTCAAAACGCTTTGGGGCAGAGGCTTTTGCACCTCCTTTGTCCAGCCAATCCCGTCGTCCGCGAGTTTCTCGTCCGCATGGTCGGAGATTTGGTCACAAATTACCCCATTGACGCAGTTGAACTTGAGGACTTGGGTTACTTGTCCTTGACGAAGGCGAGGGACTTAGTCACCGATTTGACAATAACCCCTGCCGCTGACCACCTGCTTTCCAGATGTTTTTGCGAGCACTGTTGTCGAACCGCTTCAGAGCGGGGGATCGAGATTGAGCGGGTGAGGTTTTTCGTGCAAACCGAGTTGGAGCAATTTTTCATCGCTCCGACGGAACTGACCCAGTTGCCTTTGGAGTGGGATTTGTGGGAGGGTTTGATTGAAGGCGAGGCTCGCAAAGTCATTCACATGCGAATGGACATCGTTTCGTCCCTGCTTGCCCTTCTCGTTGAGCAAATCTCCCACAAGCACGACAGGCGGGTCCATGTTGAAGGTCATTTGTTGCCGGCGTCCCTTTGGCAATACGGCATTGACAGGCAAAAGTTGCGAGAATTGGCTCATGCTGTTGAGGTTGATGCGAAAGAAGTTGCGCCTGATCGTTTGCCGCCATACTTGCTTTTGAACCGGCAAGTTTTGGGCGACCAAGCGGAACTCTGGGTTCGCCTTCACCCATCCGAAAGGTTCGTCCCCAACCGACAAGCCTTTCTTTCGCAAGTTCGAGCCTGCAAGGAGCAAAAAGTTGACGGTGTGGTAATCGTCGGCTACGGCAGCCTGAGACGGCAAAATTGGGACTGGATCAAAGAAGCCGTCGCTTTGCTCAAAAGTTAACAGTTTGGCAAGACCGTTTACCGAGCGCTTTCGCCCATTATTCTCCGCAACCCTTGAGCCAAATTGTTTGCCCACTCATTCGCTAACTGCTCAACGGTCATTCGATTGGCTTCGGCATCAGTAACGGTGACCGTCACAAAAGGAATGCCTGCCACCGAAATTGACTTGACTGCTCCGAGGGAGTGGACTTGGACTGTCAACGGTTTGCCTTGAGCGAGTAACCTCGTGAAAACCAAAGTGAACCGTGCTTGCAAAGCGATCGCCCTTTCTTCGGGAGAAAGCCTTCCTGCCGATGCCCTGAAACGAAAGAAATACTCCCCGCCGAAGGCTACATCACTTGGAGTTTGTTGAGAGACTGCCGGTGCGACCAAGGCTGCCAAAACCGGCACCATCAGCCACCCACTCCATCGCATACCATCACTCACCTCTCTTGAAGCCAGACTGAAGCGCCCCTTCGACAACGCCGTCGAAAATGATGCCACTTTTTAGGGACATTAACCCACCTCAACCGTCAATTCCTGAGGCAGGAAATCGGGCAATGCTGCTAACAGGTCTTCCAGAAGCCGCAGAAGTTGCACCGAAGTCAAATCAGTCCAGTCAATCAAGAAGCGGTCACGCTCGTATCGGACGCAATGGAGAACTTCTGTCGGTTGAGTTTCACGCAGGCGATGGTAAAGCCGAATAAGTGCCGCATTGCTCAAGTTCAAATTCATTGCGCACCGAACCGTCACGGTTCTGCGGTCGTGGGTGATGGCGATGACTTTGGCTCTGTGAGCGCGAACACGAATGCGCAAAACGCTCAGGATGTTGCGGACGGGTTGGGGCGGTTCACCGTATCGGTCTCGCAACTCTGCCTCAATTTGGGCGATGTCTTCTTCGGTTTGGACACCCGCCATTTTGCGATACAGGTAAAGCCGCTGCTCCAAATCTTCGACATAAGTTTCGGGGATGAAGGCTTTAACGGGCAAATCGGCTTCAGGCAACTCGACTTTTTGTGGGAGCGGTTCGCCTTGCAACTTTCGAACGGCTTCAGCGAGCATGTCCATGTAAAGGTCAAAGCCTACTTCGTTGATGAAACCATGCTGTTCAACGCCGAGCAAGTTGCCCGCGCCGCGAATTTCCAAATCCCGCAGAGCCAATCTGAAGCCACTTCCCAAGTCAGTGAACTCCCTCAACGCTTCCAACCGCTTTCGGGCAGTTTCGCTCAATCGCTTTGGATGGTCGTGGAAAAAGTAGGCGTAAGCCTGACGGTCACTTCGCCCCACTCTGCCCCGCAGTTGATACAACTGAGCCAAACCAAACCGCTCGCAATGTTCAACGATGAGGGTGTTGGCGTTGGGCACATCCAAGCCGTTCTCAATGATGGTGGTGCAAACGAGGACATCCCACTTTCCTTCCGCAAACTCCAACATCACCCGCTCAAGTTCGTCTTCTGGCATTTGACCATGAGCGATGGCTACTCTCGCTTCAGGCACGAGTTGCTTCACCCGTTCAGCGACATGCTCAATGCCTTGGACTCGGTTGTAGACATAAAACACCTGTCCGCCCCGCTCCAACTCGCGGCGTATAGCGAACCTAACCAACTCGGGGTCGTAAACGCTGAGGTAAGTCCTCACAGGTCTTCGCCCTTCAGGGGGCGTGTTGACCAAACTCATGTCAAGCAGACCGCCTAAAGCCATGTGCAATGTCCGCGGGATAGGGGTAGCCGTCAAAATCAAGACATCGACACCTACTTGCAACTGCTTGAGTCTCTCTTTCTGCCTAACCCCGAAACGCTGCTCTTCGTCAATGATGAGCAAGCCCAAGTCTTTGAATTTCACATCGTCGGAAAGCAACCGATGGGTTCCGATCACGATGTCGATGGCGCCTGTCCGCAGCCCGTTGATCACTTCCTTTTGCTCCTTCGGCGATTGCAACCTGCTGAGCATGGCGATTTTGACGGGATAAGGTGCAAGGCGTTGGGTGAAGGTTTGGTAGTGTTGAAGCGCCAGCACCGTTGTCGGAACCAACATCGCCACCTGCTTGCCGTCCATGACGGCTTTGAAAGCGGCGCGAATGGCAATTTCCGTTTTGCCAAATCCGACATCACCGCAAACCAAACGGTTCATCGGTCGGGGCGATTCCATATCGGCTTTGACTTCTTCAATGGCTCTCAATTGGTCTTCAGTTTCAACGAACGGGAAAGCGTCTTCCATCTCTCGTTGCCAAGGCGTATCAGGTGAGAAGGCAAAACCTTCAGCGATTTGACGGCGAGCGTAAAGTTCCAGCAGTTCTTTGGCTACTTGTTCTGCGTTCTCTTTCGCCCTTTGGCGCAGCCGAAGCCAACGCTTGTTGTTTGACAGCGAAGAGAGAGGCGGCTCACCGCCGTCAACAGCGACATACTTGCGAACTCGGTCAATTTGATGCACTGGGACATAAAGCCGTTCGCCTTCAGCATACTCAATGACCAAGTAATCGCTTTCCTTGCCCAAAACTTCCTGCCGAACGATCCCACGGTAAATTCCGATGCCGTGATGGATGTGGACGACATAATCGCCCTCGCGCAAATCGGAAGGAGATTTGACCGCGGCAGTCCCTTTCCAACGCTTTTTGCGAGGCTTGTAAGGTGAGTTGAAAAGTTCGCTGTCAGTCACAACAACGAGCCGTTCGTTTGGAAGCACAAAGCCCGCCGATAGCGGTGTTGGGAAAATGTTGATGCGGTCGGCAATGGGTAAATCGTCAGCGCTCAGTCGCACAATTGGTGGCATATCGGCGAGCGGGATGTCGCGAAGCCAGTCACTTACCCGCTCAGGATAGCGGGTCGCAATGGCGATAGCGTAGTCTCGCTGCCGCCATTCATCGACGCGGGCGAGAAACCTGCGAACATCGCTCAAAAAGGCTTCAACGCGATGGCAAGTTAAGGTTTGGGACTTATGACTTGGGAGCAGTGACTGGCTGGTGAAGGCGGATTCGTGAATTTCGGCAGTAAAAACGAGCGACAAAAACTTTTGCAACCGTGCCTTTAATCCTTCCCCGTCCCTCGTCCCGCGTCCCTCGTCCCCTTCCGTTTCGTCCCTCGTTCCCCGCCCCTCGTCCCATCCAACAAACGGCGGTTTCGGTGGGCGGAGCAAATCGCCTGTCTCAACCAACTCAGCGAGAATTTTCCGCCACCGCTCCTCAAGGGTTGCCGCATCGGCGTCAAGGTCATGCGGTTCAAGCCAAACAACGATGGTATCGGTCGGCAAGTGGTCAACGATGGTGGGGAGCGGGTCGTAAACGAACGGGTAATACCAGTCGCAACCGTCAAAGTAACGCCCGTCCAAAAGCCGCTCCAAGTCGTGCTCAACCTGCTGCCTCAAAAGTCGTGCCTGCTCTGGCTTCCCGATTTTCTGCAGCCGCTCAACCTCACGCTCCAACATTTCCCGAATTTTCTCCGCCCATCCTATGCCCCGTGTCCCTTGTCCCATGTCCCCCACGATGAATTCTCGTGCGGGCAAAATCACGCACTCGTTCCATTTCTCCGTTGAGCGTTGGGTTTCAACATCAAAGGGTCGGATGCTTTCAACCTCGTCGCCAAACAACTCAATGCGGATAGGTTGGTCGTGGGCAGGTGAGAAGAAGTCAACGATGTCGCCACGAACGGCAAATTGTCCCGGTGCTTCCACTTGAGTGACTCGCTCGTAACCACCGGCAATCAGATGCTCCACGAGTTTGTCACGCTCGTGAGTTTCGCCTATACGGACTGTGAGTGCACTTTGCTCGTAAACGGTAACGGGAACGGTCGGTTGGCAGATGGCGAAAGGCGTCGTCACGATGATGGGATTTCGGTGGCGGTGCAAAGCGTCAATGGCTGCAATACGGTCACGGGTAATTGCGATGTCGGTATCGCCTGAAAGCAGGGTCGGGTGGGGCGGGAAAGAGAAAATTCGGTTCGGTTGCCCAAGCAAAGTTTCCAAATCTGCAGCAAAAGATGCCAGTCGTTCCGGACCTGGGACGAGAATCAAACTTGAGTGCTGCCAATCGTAAAGAGTTGCTGCCAAAATTGCTGCCCACGAAGACAAAAATCCCCCTTGAACCTGCAGTTTCGCCCGCCCCTTAACAGAGCGCTGCAGGTTTTGGACAATTTCAGTTTCACGCAGCCAACGGGTCAATCCGTGCATGAAGGCATCAGGGCAAAATCAACTTGCCCTTACAATTATGCGCCTTAACAATTTTGGCTTCTTTCAATCGCCCCTGCTCTTTCCACACGAGCCTCATTGAACTGAGTGGCAAGTAACTTCCGCCACACTGCAGGCACACATATGCGACAACCCTAACGCTGCCTACCAATTCGTCTCCGTCAAAAATGGGCTCGTCCACGATTCGACGAGCAAGTTTAGTGCTTCCGCAAAAGTAGCACTTTCGTTTCATTTTCGCCTCACCCTCCAATCAATCCATTGTTTTGGATCGGGCTCGTAAACCGTGATGACGACAAGATGACTTGGGTCTGCAACTCCCAGAACGACATGTAAAGGTCTCGCACCTGCTTCAAAGGTTAGCACTAAGCAACTATGCCCGCGTGGGTCGTCAGGGTAATCCTCAACCAATTCGCAAGTGCTTGCTAAGGCATCAATGACAGCATCGCCGTGCCCTCCGAAAATTCGGCTCACCGAGATGTTCGCCCTCCCAGACGCCGAATAAATTTGGCGCTCAGAAAAATCCGTCATCAACCACTGGCTAAAGCCAGTGGCATGAATGGTTGTTTATGGCGCAACAAAAAACAATCCATGCTACGGACTTCAGCCCGTAGTCGGTGACGAAGAAACTGAGCGCCGACTTTAGTCGGCGAATTTTCTCGGAAGGACTGGCTTCCGCCCGAAATTTTCGGCGCATTAGGAGATGCACCCTCCAGTTCACTTTACTTGCACAACCTCGCCCTTCAGGTCGTCGGCGATCTTAATGGCGATTGTGTCGGCGTGATGGGACAAGGATGCTCGTGTCAGGACAGACCATTCACCACAACGCCACTCGCCAACTTCCGCGACTTTCAATTTTGGTGCTCTTTTCGCTCGCCGCAAAATCACATGCGCCGCTTCAGTCGGAAGCAGCCAAATTTGCTTCGCTTCCCTCAAATCACTGTCGGCGAAAGCAGCAAAGTGCCCGTTGCCTTCGGCAACCAATTCACCGTCAACGAGAATTTGCCCGCTCCCTTCTACGAGGAAAATCCGTCCTTGCCCGTCAAACGCCACCATGCCGGGTTGCCATGCGCCCAAGGTCATCGTGATGCGGGAAGGGTGATGCGTGACTCGTGATGCGTGATTAGCGTGAGATGAGTTGGGCAGGTAGGCGGTGAAAGTGATGGGTTCGTCGGAAGCGTTGACGAAGACGAAAGCGACGCCCCCTTGTAGCGGGATGCGAAAGGCGTGAATGGTCGGCAAATCTGGTTCGGTTCGGATGGTCGCAACTTTTGCCCTTTCAAGGATTTGCAGGTATCGCTTCCGCAGCGCTTCGCTCACTTCACTCACATCAGGGATGTCCCACTCCATCGCAATTTCCCCGCCCACACCGCTTCGGTAGATGATGCCCCCTCGCTCTGCAAATCGCCTCAAAGCGGCTTCCGTTTCCTCTGGGATGTCGCCAATGACGCCTGGCAGGAAAACTGCTTTGACGCCTTCAAGCAAATCGTCGCTGAGTTTCAAATCGCTGGCGACGGCGAAGTCAACCCGCAAACTGACAAGGGTTTGGGCTGCAACGAGTGCTGCGTGCCAAACTTTTGCGCCGTCGGGAAGCAATCGGTTGCTGTCGGGCACAACGAGCAGAACCTCAGGTTTGTGCCAGACAGGCTTCAATGAGCGCAAAATCAAAGCAGACGCCCGATAGGCTTTCAGGGCTGGCTTTGGCACATTGTCGCAAGGGTAAGTCAAGCCCCAAGGGAAAACCCGGTCGTCATCGTCGCGCCAGCACCAATTTTGGACTTTGCTCGCCCCAAGCCCGAAAGCGTATTGCGGCAGCAGCAAAAGGAGTCGCCACTGCTCGCTTTCGCTTCGTCGGATGTGGTAACCAGAAGCGCCAAGTTCCCGCTCCCACGCTGGGTGAGTTTTGGCGCCGAACTCACCAATGTTCAGCGACTTGCCGTAAAGCCTCATGTCCGTGAGTTTGAAAACGGCTGCGAACCTGCGAAGGTCTTTCCTCGGTTCGTCAAAGTAGCCGATGTTGGCGATGTCCAAGCCGTCGATGGTCAATCGCAAGTCAATGCCACCAACAGGCACTTGGTAGTATTCGCTGGTCACGGGATGGTTTGGGTCTACGGATTTGATGGCAGTTACCAAGCGTTCGTTCCACCGAAGCGTTTGCTGAACTTGCCAACGAAGGTCGTTTTGCTCAGGCATCTTCGGTCGCAACTGATAGTCGCCGTTCAGGTAGTAAATCAACCCGTCTGCGCCCTTGTATCTTTGCGCAAACTCAGCGACGAATTTTTCCTGCTGCGCCAATGTCGCATCGTCAACGGCTACATCGTGCCCGATGAGCAACCCAGCCATGTAAACGATGCCCACTTGGTGGCTGAGCCAAATCATGGCATCCAACTTCCGCCAATCAACTTCGCTGAACTGGTAATTTGGCGGCGTCCATTGCAGGTTCTCAAAAACTGTCAAGCCAGCGTCTCTCATAGCGCAAATCTGCTGCCACCAAAAGAGCGGGTCGGATTGAGACGGCGAGTGAAACCAATTTCTCCAAGTGTCTGTGCCGAGCAGGAAAGTCGGACTGCCGTTGAGCCAGAAGTAGTTGTCGCTGTAACGGAAATTCAGCCGCTTGGCGAAATTTCGCCCGTCCCAGACCACGAACCCCGCTTCCATCTCGTCAACCAAACTGCCCTTGTCATCAAGCAGCCTCGCAGTGATGCGGTAGAGACCTTCCCGCAAGTTCAAGTCAGTCCAACGAGCGCTAACAGCCACAATTTCGCCTGAACCCGCTTTGACTGGTGCTTTGAAGGAAGCGACTAACTTTTCGGCAACCTTTCGCCCTTTGGTCACGCTCTCGTTCTCAAGGCTTGAAAGGGCGAAAACGACTTGACCGACGAATTCACCCTCGCCGAAATTGTTGACATTGACTGCCGCCTCTATCGTTTCGTTCGGTCGGTAACATGCGAATTTGCTTTCTAGCCCGTGCATGAAGACGCCTCGCCGCAAGTGTCTCAGCAACGGCAGCAAAACTCCTTCATTGAACTTGGGCAGCGCCGTCAGGTCAAAGTTGTCAACACCGAAGAAGACCCAAGTGCTGCCAGCGAAAACGCCTGAGTAGTGGTGCATGACTGCCCCAGCAGTCCCGCAAGCTCGCCCAAATCGGTCAAGGGCGATAATGATGGGTTTCCAACGGGCGCTTGCGTGCAAAACGCCGACAGCGGAGTAACCGCTGACTTGTGTCCCTTCGGTCTCCCACTCCCATCCTTTCGCTTCCAACTTAACGGCATTCCGCAGCGGGTAGTGGGCATCAAACATTCCCAACTGAAACGGTGAAGTTTCCAAACCGTCCTGTGGGTTGCCGTAGTGGGTGTTCAAGCAAGACGGAAGTTCTATCCGCTCAACCCTCACATCGTCAAAAAACGCTGTCCCCGGAGCGTTGTAGATGCCGAACCTGATTTCCACACGGTCAACGCCGTAGGGAACGATGAAATCAGCGACAAAGTGTTGCCAGTCCGAAGTGCCACGAACCTGAGCGATGTCTCTTGGGTTGACCCATCTGTCGCCAGCGAAGGGGTAGTATGCGAGAAAGGCGTAACCCGCACCTTTCACTCCATCGGTTCGCACCCAACCTGAAACCCTCAACCGCTCACCCGTTTGCACGCTGACACTCGTTTTCCAACTTGCCGAACCCGCTTCGCCTGCGATATTGACCCCAGCGCTTCGCTTCCCGCTTTTTGCCACTTGTTCCGACACAAAACATTGCCGTGGGTCGGAAACTTCCCAACCTTCAACGCTGCCGTCAGGGGCAACGGTTTCAAAGTCAGGGTTTGCGTTGAGCAGTGTCGCAGAAATCGGTTGACCGTAGCGGATGGGTTGGTAGCCCGTTGCTGTTTTCGTCATCGGGACATCAAGGGCGTAACCGCCAAAGGTCAACAAGTCAACACCGCCGACAAGCAATCGGAGCAAGTTGCGATGGGCTTCCAGCGGGAAGTAAGGCGAATTGGGCAGGACCAAGAGCCCGATGCGGCTTCTGCTCGCTTCAACCCACGCTGAATCGGCGAGTTGTTCAGCCGAAACGATTTGCGGTTTGTAGCCTGCAAGTGAGAGCAAATGCGCAAGTTTTTCTGGCGACGGCGATGCTGGGTTTTGAGGGAAGGTGGGTTCGTGCAAAATTAGCGCCACTTCACCTTTTGCTGTCGGCGATTCTTCATATCGCTGCGGAGTTTCGTTGCCCTGAACAACTTGCACGGCATCAAACTGAGCAACTCCGTCAGCGTTGTAAAGCCCGAGCCGAACCTCAAAGTAGAAAGTCCGCTGGTGAGTTTTCCAAGTTGCGCCAAAGCGCCGCCATCCCTGCGTTCCGCTCAATTGGGCGAAATCCCGAAAAGCCACCAAGTTGCCGTGAAAGTCAAACTCGTAGATGGCAGCGTAAGCGTAGCCAGCGTTTGAAAGGGGCTTGACATTTTCCGTTCGCATCCAAAGGCTGATGGCGTAAGGAGTTGACGGCTTGGCGATGATGACTTGCCTTGCCATGTCACCGCTTCGGCTGCATCGCAAAACCTTCTGCCCGTGCGGCGCACCTGCCTGCTGAACGATTTCAGCGCCACCGACCAACATCCAACCAACCCAAGCCCTCTCAAAACTCCCATTGCGAGCCCAATTTGAATTCGCCTGAGTAGTTGTCGTCGCTTGAACACCTGCAAGGGCGCTGGCGAGCATCAAAGCGAGAAGCCATGTCACTTTGCCCATCAGACCACCCCTTCGGCATCGTGCACTGACAGCAAATTCAGCCCACCTTGACAAGTTTGTAACGCTCGTAGATGAGCGTGACTTTTTCGCCATCAATGAGAAACTCGGCGATGACTTTGCGGCTGTGTTGGACGGTGAAGAAGCGGGCGTAAGTGTCGGAAATTTCCTCGGGCAGGAACGGGACGGAACTTTCCAGCAACTTGCCTTTCGTCTCCAGCAAAACACCGTCTCCTTTTCGGCTCACTTGCAAACTCATCGTGCCTTTGTATGTCTCATAGCGACCAACGAGTTTCTCGAGCAACTTGTCATGGCGGACGAAAGGCAGTGTTTCGGGGTCTTCGCCGAGCATCGTTGCGAGCGTGACCATGCCGATTTGTGAAAGCGGGTGTCCGCTCGCGTTTGCCAAAACCGCCACTCCAATGCCTGCATCAGGGATATAGCCAGCGAAGGCAGTGTGAACCAAAACTGAGCCGCTGTGGGCAATCAACTTGTGACCGAGAAAGTTCGGGTAAACACTCCAGCCAAACCCATAACCTTCCTCACCGAAAAGGGGCGACGGTAACGGGATATGCGGCGTTTCCATCTGCTCAAGGCTTTCTGGCGAAACCAACTGCATTCCCTTCCATCTCCCACGCGCCAAGTAGAACCGCAGGTAGTTGCTCAGGTCAAGGGCGGTGCTGATTAGACCTCCATCGGCTGAGATGCCGAAAGGGAAACGGGAAGGGACTTGTTTGCCGTCACGGTCAATGACATAAGGCGTCGCCCAATCTTGGTCGGAAGCGATATCTTCTTGCCGAAAAGTCGTTCTGGTCATGTCAAGCGGCTCAAGGATGCGTTCCTTGACAAAGGTTTCATAACTTTTGCCCGATGCGACCTCAACAGCGCGACCGAGCAGCAAGTAACCTTCGTTCAGGTAGAAGAACCTTTCGCCCGGCTTTGCTACAGCCCAGTTCTCCGCATCGCTCATGAAGGCTTTCAAATCGTCAACGGAAGCGATGGGCAACCAAGGCGCATCCTCGCCGATGACATGGCGGATGAAGGCTTCGGCGTAAGCGAGTGCCGGGATGCCCGACGAGTGGGTCAAAAGGTGTCGCAACCTGACAGGCTCGCTGAACGGGCGAAGCGAGATGGGAACAAATTTGTCAATGGGGTCATCAAGGCTCAGTTTGCCATCCTCAGCCAACATCATCACTGCCAAAGCCGTGAAAGACTTCGTGACCGAACCGATACCGACCCTCGTTTGCGTCGTCATCGGTGCTCCCGATTCAACATCCCGAAACCCGAACCCTCGTGCGTAAACGACTTCACCATCTTTCACCGCTGCGATGCTCAGCCCGGGCAAATTCGTCTTGCGCATCTTCTCAAACACATATCCTTCCACAACCTGCCAATCCATCGCCGGTCACCTTCCTTGCCTGAATTTCTCACCATGCCTTTGCAATGCACTCAGCCAACTCTTTCAGTTCGTCGGGAAGGACGGTTCGGATGTCGAACCAAAGGGCGTCTTTTTGGATGCGGCAGAAAACCGATGGGTTGCCTAAGCGCAATCGTTGGGCGAAGTCGTCGGGGCTATCTCCTTCCTTCGGCTTCACGACGACGCACCAAGTGGGCAAGAACTGGTCGGGCAATGCCCCACCACCGACTTGCGATGTTGAAGGTTGAACACTCACCGCTTCTTTCGGCACCCCTAACTTCTGCAACCTCTGCGCAACTTGTCTGGCGCGCCGCTTGATTTCCCGTTCGCTCAAGGCGATTTGCTGCAAGGTCGGAATTTCACGCCATGCCTGCTCCTCGTCAAAGTAACTGAGCAGCGTCGCTTCTAAGGCGGCGAAAGTCAACTTGTCGCAACGGAACGCACGATAAAGCGGGTTTCGCCTCAACTGCGCAACCAAGTCTTTCCGCCCAACCACGATTCCAGCCTGCGGACCGCCCAGCAACTTATCGCCGCTGAAACTGACTAAATCCGCTCCAGCCTTGACACTTTCTTGAACCATCGGCTCCCTCTCAATCCCTGCCTTTGAAACATCGGCGAGTGCACCACTGCCTAAGTCTTCAACGACCGGCAAGTTGTATTTGCGCCCAAGCGCAACCAATTCCTCCAGCGAAACTTGTTCGGCGAAGCCGATGATGCGGAAGTTGCTTTGGTGGACTTTGAGCAGGAGAGAAGTCCGTTCGTTTATTGCTCGCTCGTAATCGCTGAGCCGAGTTTTGTTCGTCGTCCCGACCTCAACCAAAACTGCACCGCTTTTGCGCAGGATTTCTGGGATGCGGAAACTTCCGCCAATCTCTACCAACTCGCCCCGCGAAACGATGACTTCGCGACCTTCCGCCAAAGTGTTTAGGATGAGCAAAACAGCGGCGGCGTTGTTGTTGACGACCGTCGCTGCTTCAGCACCTGTCAGCAAGCAAAGCAATTTCTCAACCCTCAAGTCCCGGAAACTCCGCTCGCCCGTGACTTCATCGACTTCAAGGGCACATGGGCGGGTGGCGACTTCCACCAAGCGCTGGACGGCTCGCTTCGACAAGAGCGAGCGCCCTAAACCTGTATGGACGATGATGCCCGTTGCGTTGATGACTCTGGGCATCAATGGAATGACTTCACGCCAAAGCACCGATTGGGCTTGCTGCGCCACTTGCTCGGGTGTCGGAACTTCCAAGCCATCGCCGCTCAAAATTTGTTGCCTGAATTTGTCCAAAATTTTCCTGACCGCCTCCGTCACGACGGTTCTCGGCAATTCCCGCATCAACTTTTGTGCGGTCTCAGTTTGCAAAACCTCGTGGACCGCAGGCAATTGCCTGAGCAACGATTGCTTTTCCACCTCAACCACCGTCCCGAGTTACGCCGATAAGTTGAGAATTGTCAAACAAGCGTCTCCTTCGTTGAAGGGATTTGGTCGGCAAGGTGCGGGACGATTGCAACTGCCTGCCTCAGGGCTACGGCGCAGGCTTTACAAGCAGCTTCAATGATGTGGTGCTTGTTCTCGCCGGAAAGGAGTTTGATGTGCAAAGTTATGCGGGCGTTGGTTGCCAGCGCGCGAAAGAACTCTGGTGCAAGTTCAGCGTCAAAGTTGCCCACTTTCCCTTCAACGGGAAGTTCAACGAACGCGTTGCCTCGCCCGCTCAAGTCAACGGAACACAGCACCAACGCTTCATCCATCGGCACGATGGCGCTCCCGAACCTTTGCACCCCTTTCCGCTCGCCCAAGGCTTTGTCAATGGCTTGACCGAGAACGATGCCAGTATCTTCAACGGTGTGGTGGTCGTCAATGTGAGTGTCGCCGCGAGCCCAAACCGTTGCGTCAAACCAAGCGTGTCGCAAAAGGGTATTGAGCATGTGGTCAAAAAAGCCGATGCCAGTGTCAACCTGAACATTGCCAGTCCCGTCAAGGTTCACCTTCACGCGAACCTGCGTCTCGGCAGTCTTTCGCTCAACTTCCGCTGTCCTCGCCATTTCCATCACCGCACCAATTTTAGCAAGTGTGGGGCGAGTAGCGAATGGCGAATAGCGGGTAGCAGGACAGTTGGTGCGTCCAAAAGCGGAAAAGCAGGTTAAACTTTGCTGGGCACAAAAATTCGGAAAGGAGTGGCGAGATATGGCGCAAGCGTTGACGATAGGCGGAGAAGTCCAAACCAAAAGTTGGTGGGTTCCACTCGGCAACACGGGCATCGTCGTGCCGAGGCTTTCCATCGGGACCGGGACATACGGCTGGGGCGGCTCTTCCGCTCAAACTCGGCTGGGTTTCCGTGAGTGCGTCAGGTTGCTGTTGACAGCATACGAACACGGCGTGGCTTGGTTTGACAGCGCTGACCAATACGGCTCCCATCCCCATGTCCGCGAAGCCCTCAAAAGCATTGACCGAGAGAAGGTCATCATCACAACGAAAACGACGGCGCGAAGCAGCGAACAGGCGAGGCAAGATGTCCAACGCTTCCTGAAAGAACTCGGCACCGACTACATTGACATCGTGCTTATTCACTGCGTTTTTGATGCGAATTGGGCGGTGACTCTGCGACCGGTGATGGAAGCGTTGAGCGAGGCGAAGGAACGCGGCTTCATCCGAGCCGTCGGCGTTTCCTGTCACAGTTTTGCAGCTTTGAAGGTTGCATCTGAACACCCTTGGGTTGATGTCATCCTCGCACGATTGAATTACGATGGCATGCACATGGACGGTAAGCCCAGCGAAGTTTTGCCCGTCTTGGAAACAGCGATGCGAAACGGCAAAGGAGTTTACGCCATGAAAGTCTTGGGGCAAGGCGGGCTAACTCGGTCGCCAGAAAAGGCAATTCGGTTCGCTTTTGAATCCGGCATCCCTGCGGCGACCATCGGGATGGTGAGCGAAGCGGAAGTCAAGCAGAATGTCCAAATCGCACGCCAGTTGTTCCCGCAGGATTGAAAGTTCACTGCCACAGTTGACCCGTTGACAGGGCATAAATCAGGCGGGCGACGAGATAGGTTGCCAACATGCTCAAAAGCGAGACTAACCGAGAGAAAGCGAACTTGCGGCGAAAGGCGATGAAGATGTGAACGAATGTGGCAATGCCCATTGCGAGCCAAATGGCTCCGCGCCACAAAACTGCCCACGCCAAGTTTGATGGGACGGGATGCCCTTGAACCAAGTCAAGCAAGCCAATGACCAAATCGGAGCGCCAGTTTGGCAACCAGACCCAACACGAAACGCTGATGGCTTGAAGTAGCCGCCAAACCATCAACCAGCCTGCGATTTCGCCGATTTGAAACCACTGAAGCGTCACAAGCGACCGCTTGATTGCCCAGACTGTCAAACCGAGCGCCAACCACAAAGACAGCCAAGCCAAAAGGCTTTGCAAGGTCGCTTTCAAAAAGTCCGGTTTTGGTCGGTAGATTTCTGCTTGATAGCCGAGCCGCCTTTGAAGTGCAAGGGGCAACAACTGAACTGCGTTGGGCTCAATGACTTCGCCCGTTTCGCCATCGTAAAAAATCACTTGCACCGCAGCCTGACGGGCAGTGAAGGGTGAAGCGATTTCAACTCTCCCTGAGCCTGAAATGAGACCAGCGGCGACAACCACAAGAAAAGCGAAGGCTAAGCGAAGCAAGTGATGTTTGGGCAGGATTTGCGAGTTGGCGGAATCAGGTTGAGTTTGAGCCTTCACGGGTTTTGACCTCCTTCCAAAGTCGGCGGTGGAGTTTGTTGCTTCTGTTGTTGCTGGAACTTGCGGGCGGTGTTGTAAGCGTCAAGGATGCTCCATGTCCAAACGCAAAAGGCAGTCAACCCTGCAAACAAAAGCAGCAAAATTTCGCCGACACTCGCTTGTTCCAATTGCTGCTGGACTTGCCCGAGCGTTGGTAAGACTGTCGCTGCGCTCCGGATTTGGTGATAGAACTGCAGGAAGTAACCGAGGGAAAGCAAAGCGACCACACACATAACGATGCCCTTCAGCCACTGCTCGTTGTAAACTTGCCCTGCGCCAGGCAAGAGCGCTGAAAGGAGAACAGCGAAAGTCGGGTTTTTGGGCAGGAAAGGGATTTCATCCGAGACGGTGGGCGGGTTGATTTCCAGCAATGTCGCTGCAAACTTCTCTTCTGCGGAGCGGCGCTTCGGGTCTAACTCGCGAGCCTTTCGGTAACACTCAAGTGCATTTTGCAAGTCACCGACCGCTTTGTAGACATCGCCCAAAAGTTCGTGGACATCGGCACGCTCTGGCGCTTTCTGGAGCGCTTGCTCAATCAACCTGCGAGCCGCCAGAAAATTTCCTCTCATCCGCTCGATATTGGCTTGCGTTAAAAGCCGCTCCACCTCTTCACCTTCGCGCATTTCATCTTCCCTCCCGATGCCCGATGGGTTGCTCCATAGCCTGCTTAATGGCAGCCATTTCTTCGTCAGAGAGCCTGTGGGGCGAGTTGCCCCGAATGACCGGCTTCGCATAGCAACGGGATTCAGTTCGCCCAAACAGCGAAGTGATGACAACGCCGTTGCCTCGGTTATCCAGCAGCGCGACGGAGAAACTTTGCTGACCCGCAATATCCTCAAAGGCGTCAAAGCGAACCAGACCGACCCGCTGAAGGCAACCTTGCAGGAGCAAGTTCAATTGCTCAACGCGGTTCTCCAAAGATGCCAAAAGGGTTCGGTTTTCCTCCTGCTTGATGAGCAACTGCTCAAGCAGTTGGTCCAACGACCGCTCCGAACCTTCAGGCAAAAGTCGGTTCATTAGGCGAGTCAAGCGCTTCAACCTCAGCGAAAGGACGAGAACCCAAACGGTCAAAAAGAGCGTCAAGGCAGCGCTGCCTGAAGCGAGCGCAATCAACCAACTTTGCTGCCACTCCATCTTTCGTCCCCTCTCTGCAAGATTTCACACCGTTAAATTTTTGGCGCAAACCGGTGGCAAAGAGCAAGATGGCGAAACTCAAAATGCCGCAAAATGTTAGTTGTGTAGGAGTGGCACAAGCCACGAAATTCAAGGGGGAGATGGGTAGTGCCGTTGGCAGATTTGCACATACACCTTTTGCCCGGAGTGGACGACGGTTCGCCCGATTGGGACACAACCGAACGAATGCTGCAGATTTTGGCTGAAAACGATGTCAAGTTGGTCGCTCCAACCCCCCATGTTTACGAGTCCGATTGGCTGGACATTGAAGGAAGGTTCGAAGGCTTGACCGATTTGGCATCAAGGGCTGCAAAGTTTGGCATCCGCATTTTCAGTGCTGCCGAAGTTAGGGCTCTTCCCGACATCCCTGAAAGGTGGGAGAAAGTTCTGTCGCTGACATATGCGGGCGCTGGCAAGTATGTGCTCGTTGAGTTTGACGCCAACGAAATGCCACTTTACGCTGAATGGCTTCTGTTCCAGTTGAAGGCACGCGGCGTCACGCCGATAATTGCCCACCCCGAACGATATTTCTGGGTTCAAGAGGACGAGCGGAACTTGTATCGGCTTCTGGCAAACGGTGCTTTGCTGCAAGTGAACGCTGAATTTCTGCTGCGCTCCGACAATCCCGCCAGCAAAACTGCTTGGTGGCTTGTCCAAAACGGATTGGCTGACTTTTTGGCTTCCGACTGGCACGATCCCGAAACCCCTTACCCTCTGGCGCTTGCGGTGCAAAAATTGAAGGGCAACTTGAGCGATTTAGAGTTGGAAAGGCTTGTGTGGAATGTGCCGTCCAAAATTGTTGCGGGGCAGAATGTCCAGCCTGCATGGCAAAGGAGCCCACTCAGGTTGGACATTCAAGCCTTTATCGCAGGCATTGAAAGGACCTCGCAGAAAAAACGGTGGTGGCAATTTTTGACTTTTTGGAGAATGCGGAAAAGGTGAGGACAAATGGCGGAGGCAGTCCACAGACCAGAAGTGCCAGAAGAGGATGTCATAGACCTGCGGCAAATCATCAGAATCCTGCAGCGAAGGTGGAAGATTGTCGTCGCTGTTCCCGTCTTAGTGGTGCTCGCCACTTTGGGCTACCTTCGCACGGCACCGCGCATTTACGAAGCCGTCAGTATCCTCAGAGTTCAACCATCAACTCAACCTCTTGTGCTGACAGGAGTGCCGATTCCTATGCAGCGCCAACCCCAGCAGATTGACTTGAAAACGATTGAGCGCCTAATCACGACGCGCCTGACCGCACAAGAAGCCATCCGAATTTTGAAGGGCAGAAGGCTTGGCACGATAGAGAAGTTGGTTTACGCGAATTCTACTGTCCACGATGCGTTGAAGATTGCGCGCGACAAAGTCCGCGGGAAAGAAAAACTTGAGGAACTGGCAGCGGAAGTTTTGATGAAGGCGGTTAAGGCGAAAACCATTGAACCCGACTTGGTTGAAATTCGTGTCCGACACTCAGACCCAGAGTTAGCGGCATTAGTTGCCAACAGTATCGCAGAAGCGATGGTCCAGCGCTTCACAAGGGAAGCGCAAAGAGACGCTACCCAAGAGCGTCGCTATATTGAACGCAGCCTGAAAACTTTGGAAGAGCAGTTGAGAAAGTTGGAAGCGCAAATAGCCCAAGAGAAAAAGCGCCTCGGGATAGTTGACATCCCTGAGGAAACGAAAGCGCTACTGACTTCCTTGCGAACCTACGAACTGGAGTGGCACGATGCTCAGGCTCAAAGGGACGCAGCGGCAGCAGAGGTTGAGAGGCTAAGGCAGCAAATTGAGCGAGAGCAACCAATCGTCTCCGTTGATGTCCTGAAGGAAGACCCCGTCTTCAAGCAGATGAGAGACCAACTCGCAGCCTTGGAACTTGAACGGGCGAAGTTGCTCGCCCTTTTCACCCCCGAGCACCCCGATGTCCAGCAGGTTGAGGAGCGAATCAAGACTCTCCGCGAAGCCCTCGCTAAACAGGCAAGGCAATTGGTCAAAGAACGAGAAGTCGCTCCTAATCCAGCCTACCAATTGCTTTACCAGCAACTTGTGACAGCCGAGGCAAATCGTTTCGCAGCGGAGGCGAGGCTTCAAGCCCTGAGCAGGTTTTTGCCGGAGTTGAGGAAGCGACTGGAAGCGCTGCCAGAAAACCAGCGCCGATTGGGAGCGCTCCTGAGAAAGGCGCAAGCAGCGGAGCAAGTTTACACGAACCTTTTGATGCGATTGGAAGAAGCGAGAATTCGGGAAGTGACCAAAACGGGTGACTTGGTAATTGCTGACCTTGCTGCCCCGCCACACGAACCCGTTTCGCCACGCCCTTTGCTCAGTTTGGCACTCGCTTTGGTTTTGGGCGTGATGCTCGGAGTTATAGCGGCTTTTCTCATGGAAGGTCTGAACGAAACTGTCACAACAGCGGACGAAGTTCAGGAACGGCTCGGTATCCCCGTTCTGGCAAGTATCCCCAAAACTCGTCCCGAACTGACCCGCGAGTATGTCCTTGACTTGATGGCTTCACGACGCTCCGCAGCAGAAGCAGTTAGGTCATTGCGGGCAAACTTGAAATTCCTGAGCAGGGAAAAGCCTCTGAAAGTCATTTTGGTGACCAGCACAAGTCCGGGAGAAGGGAAAACTTTCTTGGCAACTTCTCTTGCAATCGCATGGGCTCAGTCAGGGCACAAAACCATCCTCGTTGATTTTGACCTCCGCCGCCCACAAGTTCACGAATGTCTCGGTTTGGAAAACGAGAAGGGTTTGGGCAACTTTTTGGTCGGTGCAGCCACCCTTGATGAGGTTCTCCAGAAAACGCCTCTAAAGCACCTGCAAGCCATAACTTCAGGTCCGCTGCCTCCTAACCCGGCAGAGTTGCTGGACAGCGAGCAAATTTCAAGGCTGATGAAAGATTTGCGCGAACGGGCGGAAGTGGTGATTTTGGACACTCCACCGATTCTTGCTGTCTCGGACACCGCTTTGCTCGTCCCACACGCTGACGGGGTAATTGCTGTTGTCGTTCCGGGTCAAACTCTGAGACCTATGCTCAGGCAACTAAAGGAACAAGTGGCAATTGCGCAAGGACATCTCATTGGCGCTGTCCTCAACAAGGTCACGCCACCGCACGGCGGCTACTACTACCGCTATTACCGCTACTACAGCCGCTACTATGGCGAATCTGAGTAGCGATGCAAGATTGCGGCGAAATTTTGGAAATCAGTAACCTTGGGGACAGACGAAACCTTGTCCACTTGAGCGCACCAGTTGACATCTGCTTGCAACCCCAGCGCTATCAACTCTTGACCGTGAAGGCTTTCAGCGAACACACGCTCAAGGTCGCTTGGTGAGGGACGAGGGGCGTGGGACGAGGGACGGAAGGGAGGGGATGGTGCTTGGACGATTTGACCGCTTATTCGCTCAGCAATTGTCCAAGCCGCTGCGATGTCCTCTGACGCCCATTCTTCCCCGCGACCGTAAACGCCGGAAGCGACGATGACAATTGGGTGGCGATTTCGCTCCGCCAAAGTTTTCGCTGATTTCGCCACTGCGCTTGCGTTGATAGTCGTTCCCACCAAAATTGCCGTTGCGTTTTCGCAAGCCAAAATTCGTTTCGCCCCGGTTGTTGAAGTGAAAATTGCCCGCCGCCCTTTTAAACCTTGCGTTTGCAGGATTTCCGTTGGGCTGTTGCTGAAGTCAAAACCCTCAACCTTCAGGCTATTTCGTTCGCCAACAAGCAATGCATCGGGCATTTGCCTTTTGAGTTCCCACGCTTGTTCCACCTCCGAGACGACCCAAACTTCACAGACACCTCGCTCAAAGAGGGTTGCCAAAGTGGCGCTTGCTCGCAACGCGTCAACGATAATCGCAACCGCCTTCAACTCATTTGCCAGTTCGCAACCTCGTTCACCAACACCAATGTAAACTTCGACCATCACCAATCACCTACCGCTCCGTCTTCGTAATGGACCAGTGGGGTTTCGCGGAACTGCCTCGGAATTTGGGCGATTTTGTCCTCGTCCAGTTCCGCACACAAACCAACTCCTTCAGGCACAGACACATACCCTTTGACCTGTTCAAAGGGTCGTTTCAAAAAGCCTTCACCGAGGGTGACATGCTCTTGGATGACGAAGTTCGGGATGCAAGCAGCCAATTGCAACGCCGCTGCCGTGTTGATAGGACCGTAGGGATTGTGGGGAGCGATGCCGACATAGTAGGCTTCAGCCATAGCGGCAATTTTCCGCAACTCAAAAATGCCGCCGCAGATGCACGGGTCAGGTTGCAGAACGGCAGCGGCTCGCTTTTCCAAAACTTCGCGAAACTGCCAGCGGGTGAAAAGCCGCTCGCCCGTCGCGATGGGAACAGGCGAACGGTGAGCAACTTCCGCTAACGCATCAACATTCAACGGTTGACAAGGCTCTTCAATCCACATGGGTTTGTAGGGTGCAACTTCTTCGGCGAGCAAAATCGCTACGGCAGGTGTCGTCCTTCCGTGCAGGTCCAGCATCAAGTCGTTTTCCCAACCAAGCACTTCCCTGACAGCCTTCACCCTTTCAACTGCTTGGCGGATGAGTTTCGGACCTTCCAACGGTCGGGTCGGTTCAATGGGACAGAACTTGACGGCAGTGAAGCCTTGTTTCAAGCGCAATTCAGCGCTCCGCTTCAAATCGTCCAAAGTTTCGCCACCGATGTGAGCGTAAAGCCGAATTCGGTCGCGGACCTTGCCGCCTAAGAGTTCGTAGATCGGCACTCCCATCGCCTTGCCCTTAATGTCCCAGAGAGCCATCTCAATCGCGCTTATAGCGGAACAGTGAACGAAACCGCCCTTCCAGAAAAAGCCACGAAAGAGGGTTTGCCACAGGTGCTCAATTTGGAACGGGTTTTGCCCGATAAGAAACCGACGGCACTCATCAATAAACGCAGCCACAGACCGAAAGTTGTCGGGCAAACCTTCTCCCCAACCGACGATGCCGTCATCCGTCGTAACCTTGACAAACAAATAAATCCCCGCTTGCACTACCTCAATCTCCGAGACCTTCATTGCCCTCACTCCGCTCAGGATGAGTTTGGGGTCGGAGCGAGCGGAGGCTCAAAAGTCGTATTTGTCAATGTTGGCTTTGGTGAACTTCATCGGCGGTCCAAGCAAAACTTCGTCGCCTCTGACTTCGCGCTTGCCCAATCGCCCGGCGATGATGAACTTGCTGCCCCGCTTGAGTGTTCCGTCGCACAGAGCCTTTGCCGTGTAAACCGTGAGGTAACCCAAATCAACGGGATTCCACAAGATGACGGTTTTGACCGTCCCGTCGTGGACATACTCCCTCATGCTCTTAGGTGTTGAGAGACCAACGACGGCGACTTTCCCTTTCTTACCTGCCTGTCGGACAGCCTCAGCAGCGCCGGGGAAGGCAACGGACGAAATCCCAAAGATGCCCCTAACTTGCGGGTATGCTTTCAGGATGTCCATCGTGACTTTAAACGCGAGTTCAAGGCTCTCCTCGCTTGGCTTGACAGTTAGAAGTTTCATCTTCGGGTAGCGCTTCGCCATGTAGGCTTTCATCCGCTTGAGCCATTCGCTTTGGTTTGGAGCCGTGAATGAACTGGTGACGACGGCAACAGGTGCATCTTCGCCTGCCTGCTTTGCCATCTCGTCCACCAACGCCTTCGCGATGTCATCGTAGGTCGCTTGGTTGACAAAAAACTCGCGGGCATCGCGCTTTGCATCGGCGTCCCAAGTTATGACCCGGATGCCACGACTCATCGCTTTTTTGAGCGCAGGTGCAATGGCAGACGGGTCGTTGCACGCAACGGCAATGACATCGGGTTTGCGGGCAATCCAAGCCTCAATCAACTCAACCTGCCTTTCCACCGATGCTTCCGTCGGACCTTCGTAAATCAGCCTAACCGAACCCAATTCTTTAGCAGCCTCGCGGGCACCTTTCTCGCAGGCGTTGAAGTAGTCAATGCCTTTGATTTTGGGCACCATCAAAAGAGTGATTGGCTTCCCTTTTGCTCGTCCCTCGCCCTTCGCCTCTCGTCCCGTTTGAGAAGCAGCCAAAAGCCAAGGCACCAACATCAGGGCGACGACAAACCACACTCGTCTCATGTCACTTCCCTCCTTCGCCTTCACGCATCACGATTCACGCATCACGCATTACGCACGCCACTAATAAATCTGCCACTTGCGCTCAACGAAGCCATCGCGAATTTGCTTCCAACTGCCCAACACCTCATCAACGACTGCTTTAACTTCGCTTTCCACTTTTGCTGCGGGCACGCCCCAAATTTCCACGCTGACGACTTGCGGGTCGGTAATGGGTTTCCCGATTTGGCTGACCATGTAGCAGTAAACTTGGCGGGCTTCAGGGACTCTCTCAACGATGCGTTGGGCAATGAGTTGGGTCATTATGCTGTAAACCTTGCCGACATGGCTGACCGGATTTTTGCCAGCAACGGCTTCCAAAGTCATCGGTCGGTAAGGGGTGATAAGCCCGCTGGCTCTGTTGCCGCGACCGACTTGCCCGTCATCGCCAGCCTCAGCGCTTGTGCCAGTAACTGTCAAATAAGCGCTGTCAGGGGTGTCGGCGGTGTTGACGAAAACTTCAACCTTTCGCCTGGTGAACCTCGGTGCGAACTCGTCCCTCACAAATCGGGCAACTTCCTCCTTGACGGACTCATATGTCTCCCGGTCGGGCGTAAGAGACGAGACAAACGCTGCGGCAATTGTCAATCGGATGGAATCGCCGTCGCGGACACCCATGACCTTGATGTCCTCGCCGAGTTGAGGGAAGCGTTGTTTGCCTTCCTCACTGTTGAGGAATCGCTCTGTTTCCAAAACGAGCCGCTCCAACTCGCTTAAAGGCGCAAATCCAACGGCAAAAGAGGTATCATTAGCGAGAGGTGGCTTGTCCTCGTCGTAGAAAATTCTCTGCAGGTCAGCACTGCCTCGGCGGACTTTGAAGTTGAGTTGCAAGTGTTCTGGCTTGAGGTGGCGAACTTGGCGACAAAGCCACTGAACGATGGAGTCATGAAAGAGTTCTTCTGGGTCAATTTGAGAGCCGTCCCATTCAAGGGTTGCCCTGCCGACGATGTAGATTTGAATGGGTGCGATGACTCTGCCGCCGCCGAAATCTGCTTCCGAACTGCCGCCAACCAAGACGGCTTTGTCAACATTGTGGTGCAAGATTCTACCGACCTTTTCTCGGTAAAACTTGCAAAGGGCAACGGAAAGTTCTTCGGCAGCGCCGTCGCAAAGCGAGTCAGGGTGTCCCCTGCCCTTTCGCTCCACAATTTCAACGGGCATTTCTTCAACGAGAAGGTTTTTCCCATCCACGACCTGAATGCGCGCCATAGAAGCCACCTCCAATAGTTTCGGTTTTTGGTGCGGACGGGCGGGGACACAAGGAGGGGCTTTGGACAACTACGCCCTCACAAGGTCACCGCTCCGTCGCTTTTTCTGGCGGGGCGCTCCCCGCAAACGAGAGGAGCGGGACCTTGCGGGCGAAGACCGCTTCTGCCCCACTCCTCTCATCTTTTGCCCTGCGGGATTACCGCAGGACTCAACGCCTTTTGGCACCTTGCCTGCCTCTTGCGGCAAGCAGGTTGCCGGGCTTCATCGGGCGCGTTGACCCTCCACCACTCGTGATGAGAGGGTGGGAGCGCCGTCGCCGCATCAATTATAACCCACCCGTCCGACCATAGACTGTGACAAAAACGACAGCGAATAGTGAATAGCGATTGGCGAATAGTTTTCTGGAGGGCAGTGCTACCGCACTGCCGAAAAAATCTGTGTCTTAATAGCCGCACTCCAATTTCAGCACTCTGCACTGGACATTGCACCTCGCACTCAGCACCACGCACTATCCTTATGCACACTTGCACTCCTGCACGCTTGCACGCACAAAACACGACGCAAAGTTTTCAGGTGTGGCAAAGTTTCATTTGCGAGGTGAAAGTTGATGCGCCGCTTCGTTTGGGTCATCGTCATCGTTCTCGTTCTCTTGTTCGTGTTCGCAAGGCAACTTGCGCATGTTTACACCGACTGGCTTTGGTTCAGGGAACTTGGCTACACTGGAGTTTTCTGGACGCGGTTTTGGGCGAAACTTGTGGTCGGGACAATAATCGGAGTCCTGTTTTCGTTGCTGATCGGTCTCAACTTGGTCCTCGCCCAAAAGTTCATGACTTGGCGCCGCTGGAGGTATTTCGCCTCCGGCTGGTTGGGGCGAGTCTTGCTTTGGATTGAGACGGGATTTAGGTGGCTGGTTGCCCTCGTCGCCGTCGCTTTCGGCGTTTTCGCTGGGATAGCTGCAGCGAAACGGTGGGATTTGGCGCTGCTGTTTTGGTTCGCGGCGAGGATGGGTGAAAGCGACCCGGTGTTCGGCAAGGACCTCAGTTTCTTCCTGTTCGTCTTGCCTTTCCTGAGGTTCATCTACGGCTACATCTTGGGGGCTTGGCTTTTGGCTTTGGGGTTGACAGTCACTTACTACGCCTTTCACGCCCTCGCTGACTTGGCGGTTTCGGGGCGCTACCCACCGACCTTGCGGGCTCAAATCAGAGCCCTCATGAGTTACGCGACCCCACTCATCCGAGCCCACTTGCTCGTCTTGAGCGCCTTCCTGCTCTTTATCATCGCAATTCACTTCAGGCTGAGCATGTTTGAGTTGCTCTACGGCAAAGTTGGGGACGAAGCGGTTTGGGGTGCGGGGTTCACGGATTTGAAGGTTCGGTTACCTGCACTTTGGGTTTTGATGCTCGTTTTCGTTGTGGGCGGAGTTTTGGTCTTAGCCAACCTTTGGTGGAGACCGCTCGTGAGGGCGGGAGTCGTTTTGGTCTCCGTTTTCGCCGTCGCTTGGGTGGTTGGGAATTTGCTTCCCGGTTTGGTCCAGCGATACATCGTCAAGCCTAACGAGTTGACGATGGAAAAGCCTTACCTGCGCCATAACATCAACATGACGAGACTCGCCTACGGCTTGCACCGCGTCAAAGATGTCCGTTATCCGTTTCGGGGCGACATAACGCCTGAAATTCTGGAACGCAACAAAGATTTGTTGGCGAGCGTTAGGCTGTGGGACTACTGTCCCCTGCGGGACACGCTCCAGCAAATCCAGTCCATCCGCGCCTACTACCAGTTCGCCGATGTCGATGTTGACAGGTATTTTGTCGGCGGGATTTACCGCCAAGTCATGATTGCTGCGAGGGAACTGAACATAGAAGCGTTGCGACCCACATGGTATACGCGCCACTTCCTTTGGACTCATGGCTTCGGCGTCGTCGTCACGCCCGTCAATGAGATTGAAGAGGAAGGGATGCCTGTCTTGTGGGTCAAGGACATCCCGCCGCAAACTAAATTCCCAGAACTTGAGGTCAAAGAGCCGCGAATTTATTTCGGCGAATTGACCGACGACTATGTGATTGTGCGGGCAAAGGTCAAGGAGTTTGACTACCCGCATGAGGGGCAAGGTGCAGGCGACAAGGGACGAGGGATGGAAGGTGAGGGTCAAGGAGAAGAGGGCGGGATGGTGTTGACGACTTACAAGGGCAAAGGAGGTTCTCCAATTGGCAACTACCTCAACCGGCTCGCCTTTGCCCTCAGGTTCAACGACCCAAATTTGCTCCTGCCAAACCCAATCACCCGCGAGAGCAAAGTTTTGTGGCGCCGGAACATCCACGAACGGATGCGAACTATTGCCCCATTCCTGATTTACGACCCTGACCCTTACATCGTTATCGCCGATGGACGGCTCTTTTGGATTTGTGATGCTTACACATACTCAAGCCAATTCCCCTACTCTGAGCCTTACACCCTTGAGCAGACCGTCAGCATCGGTGGCAAGCAGGTCCGAGAGAAGTTCACCTTCAACTACATCCGCAACTCGGTGAAGGTCATCATTGACGCTTATCACGGCACAACGACCTTTTACATCGCCGACGAGACCGATCCCATTGTCAAGACATACGCTCGCATCTTCCCGAGGCTCTTCCGACCTTTGTCGGAGATGCCCGAATCGCTCCAAAAGCACTTGCGCTACCCTGTCACCTACTACCGCATCCAAGCGGAAATGCTGTGCCTGTATCACATCACGAACCCAGAGCAGTTTTATCAGCGGGAGGATTTGTGGCGAATTGCTCAAGAGATTCTCGAGACCCGCTGGCAAGAGGTTGAGCCTTACTATGTCATGATGCGAATGCCCGAAGAAGGGTTGCAGACTGAGCGCCATTCAACCCGCGAACCACAACGCGCAACCCAGAACCTGCAACGCAATTTGGAGTTTGCTTTGATTTTGCCCTTCACTCCATACTTCGCTGCACCTGCCGGTGGAACTTTGGCGAGCCCGCCAACCGAAAGGCACAACCTCGTTGCTTTGATGATGGCAAGGTGCGATTTGCCACGATTGGGCGAATTGTTCATCTTGAGGATGCCGCCGGGTAGGCAGATTTTCGGTCCGGCTCAAGTCGAGTCGCGAATTGACAACGACGCCGAAATCTCAAAGAACTTGACTTTGTGGAAGCAACACGGCTCGGATGTCCTTCGCGGTAACTTGCTCGTTATCCCGATGGACGGCTCGTTGCTTTATGTTGAGCCGCTGTTTTTGGTCGCAACGGAAACGAGGTTGCCGGAACTGAAGCGGGTAATCGTCGCCAACCAAAAAGATGTCGTCATGGACAAAACTTTGCCCCTCGCCCTCGCCCGGCTGATGAAAAAGCGAGTCGAAGTTGAAGTGACCGAAGAAACGGTCCTGCCCCAACCTCAACCAGCCATCACATCCTCGTTGGCACCTCAACTGAAGCCGATGGCGGAACAATTGGAGCAAACTCTCGTTCAAGCGGAAGAAAGCCTGAAGCAAGGCGATTTCGCCCGCTTCGGAAAATTGCTCCAACAAGCCCGAGAATTAGCAACTCGGCTGAGGGAGCAGATGGAAAAATCAGCAGAATAGGCAACGGACTTCAACTTTGAAGCAGCACTCCCAAACGCCGTCCGCTCCGAAAAGTCAGCGGTCAAACCTTTTTGCGCTGCTTCTTTTCTCGATACCAACCGAGGGCTTTGCATCGGTTGCAGCAATACTTCCTCTGCGGCACGCCTTCAAAGTCCCTGCCGCAGGTAGGGCAGCGCTTGCGAACCCTCGGAACTTTCTTCCATCTCTCCATCGCCAACTTCCTTGCGAACTCGCTTAGACTGCTCATTGCCTTCACCTTCGCCCTGACGAAAATGTTTAGGAATTCCCTTACAGGCGACAGCCCTTACGCCGCAACCCGTTATGCTACAATTTTGACCGATGCGCAACAGTCAAAACAAGTTTCGTCTGGGGAGGCAATGAGCCATGTCACTGATTTGGTCGCTTGTGAAAGGCGGTTTGCTTGCCCTTGAAGATTATGTCGCACACTACGGC